>ERZ1034917.913-NODE-913-length-22181-cov-12.118232_pt1 | contig 22181 bp, 46 predicted proteins | sample MGYA00520605_ERZ1034917 | MGnify/ENA primary metagenome ERZ1034917 (study PRJEB33766, sample SAMN09781784) | gut metagenome | biome: gut microbiome | host: Homo sapiens | place: Madagascar | study: EMG produced TPA metagenomics assembly of the PRJNA485056 data... | reverse complement strand
GAAGATTGGTATACAAAGATACCAACGCATACCATTCGTATCAACTGGTACGATTCGTATCGCTTGGTATGCAATAGCCGCAGCCGTTTTGCCTCACTCACCACTCGATCAAGACGTTTTCTGCCAAAAATCAGACCTTGCCGTTTTCTCTCGATAAATAACAGACGAAAAAAGCACGGAATAGTCGCAGAGGGTAGTTTTACCACCTGATACCATTCCATGCTTTGTGATACAGTAGTTTTGTAGCCGCACGAGCTAAGATTAGATATTCTTGGCTTCTCGTGCCTTACGCAGACGTTCTGCCAGAGCTGTACGCTGTTCTTCGCTGATTTCACGGGTGATGGGCGAGCGGAACTTCACAAGACGTTTCGGCATCGAATAGGTCTTGGATTCCTTGCACCGCTTGGCAGACAGCTCTTCCATGAACTTGTACGTGTCAGGGAACTGTTCGCATAGCTTGTCCAGCTTGCGAATGTAAACCGGTTCTGCTGTGTAGACCTCTGCGGTATCCTCCGCTGCGTTGAAGGTGATGATGGTTTCACGTTCGATGTTGATAAGTGCCATAGTTGTTTTCTCCTTTGCGTTATTTCTGGATGATATTCAACTCATCAAAAGGTTTTTGCTCTTTTTTTGCTTCGTTCCGTTCTTTTTCCAAACGCTTCTCTCTACGCTCACGCTCTGCACGTTCGTGCTGCTCTCTTTCTCTGTGCATACGCTGAGCATTCTGGCTTGCAATGATTGCTGCGACAACTCCACCAGTGTTTACAAACATAGTCTTTTCCTCCTGTATTTTGTGTAGTGAAAAATATTTATTGGGTTCAGACGGTAACTTTATCGCCCAAACCCTGTTATCTGTTTTTCTTGCCTATTCTACTGTGACGATACGAGCGCAGAAGCGACGTTACATCCACACGCATTCTTTGAACTGCTGTGTTTCCATCTGAAACGTGATGTCTAGCACCCCCACGTTGCCCTCTTTGTTCTTCTCAAGCGCAAAGTGATAATGCTCTTCTGGTCTCTTTTGCGTTTTCACTTTCTGTGCCAGTAGGATGATTGCATCTGCGTCCTGCTCGATTTGCCCGCTCTCTCGCAGGTCTGCGGCGGTCGGTGGGATACCTGCTCTTGCGGTCTCTCGATTGAGCTGTGCAAGTGCTATCACCAGCGTTCCTGTGGACTGCGCGAACTCATGCAATGCCATGCTGATCTCCGTGACGGCACTGTATCGGTCTTTCGCTCCGGCCTGATGGATAAGCTGTAAATAGTCGATGAACACCACTTTGGCTTGCATCCTGATGGACTGTGTTCTAATCCACCCAACGCTCTTACCAGCGGCAGAGCGGACGAACAGCGGATATTTCTTGATAGCTGCCAGCCTGTCAAGCTCGTCAATGCTGACGGTCTTGTTTTTGACAGTGTGCAGCGGCACGCCTAGCTGGTTTGCGATGATACGAGCGTAGAGCGTATCCGGGTCGGTCTCTAGGCTGAAATATGCCACCTTGCGTCCGTTCTTAGCTATTTCACAGGCAAGCAGCAGGGACAGGGCGGTCTTGCCAGCAGACGGTCTGCCGCCGATTACAACAAAGTTTCCGGGCACAAGGTGCAAGTTGTTGTCCAGCACTCTAAGCCCTGTGCTGATATACTCCGGCTTATCATCCAGCTTGCGGATGTAATTGTCTATGCCGTCACACATCGGGATGAAATCGCTTTTCTCGTTGTGTAGATTGATAGCTTCGCCTAGCTGCTCATAGATGCCCGTCAGGTCTGCGTATTTAGTCGAGCCATCAACGATTTTGAACGCAATCTCTCTGGCTCTGGACAATGCTGCCTGTTCCTTGACGATTCCAGCCCATCCAAGCATCATGTCATGGGTGACGTTGCGGATGAACTCTGCACCAAAGGCATCCAGACATTCACCCATTGCTTTCTTGCAGTTATCGTACCGCCCCATGACTTCTACCGGGTTCCACTTGTCGTTGTGTTCCCAATAACCACGAATGGCAGCGAATGTATCACGCAGCTCAAGACAGAAATCGTCGATTTTCAAGTCTTGCAGTACATCGGCGTATTCCGAGAACGTGAGAACTGCTCCCAGCAGGATGTATTGGGTCTGATTTTCAATATTCACCGCAGAAAGTCTCCCTCGTCAGGCAATTCAGCCATTGTCTGCTGATAGCCACCGTTCCAGCCCTTCACATTACGCATCCAGTTTCGTGCAGCAGCTTTCCAGTCCTTCATGGATGACTTGCCGACCTTCCAGCCATTTGCCGTAAAGTGGTCAACAAACCGCTCTGCTTCCAGATCCATGTAACCCTTTTCGGCAAAATAGGCTTTGGCTTGCTCGATAGTCGGTGCCTTGAAGCGTTTGACTTCGTTGGTATTTTTCTTTTCACATTTTTCTTTTTTATCAGATTTAGATACAGAATCAGATACAGATAAGCTACCATTCGTATCAGTTGGTATGTTTGGTATACCATTTATACCATTCGTACACTGTGATACCATTGGTATGCTTTCGTATTTTTTATCGTTCCAACGCTTGTTTATATTTTTCTTGTTTGCTTCTCGTCTGCGCTTTTCACGTTCTTCCATCTTTTGCACGTTCATATCATCGAACGCTTTTACGACTTTCCAAAGCATCCGCATAGCGCGATCGTTGCCGTATGCTGGTTCAAGTCCAGTCTCAACATACTGCGCGTAGTTGCGAACGAATGCTCCAAATTCCTCGTCTGTCAGCTCATCCATTGCATGGACGTGTTCCAGCAGAAGAATCATTGATGTTCTCGGCTTGTGTTCCTGCTCCATACTCAATCCTCTTTGTAGCGTTTGTTCCATGCTTCGATGGCCTTTTCGATGGCATCTTCGGTTTCGTCGAAATCAGGCCCATACGCGTGGCAGTTGGTGCATTCGACAAATGCCGGAGAAATTTCGCAATCCGGCGTCACGCCCATGCCAATATATACTCCATTGCTGTCGATTTGCGGTTCAGGAATGAAATTTCCGCCTTTGAGTTCTGCTCTGCCACCGCAGAACGGGCATCTCTTAAGTTCTGTCATTTTCTGAACCCCTCTCTCGTTCTTGTGATTCGCTTGTGCGCTTTGACAGGCCTTGTGCCTTTGCCATACGCTGGACGGATATGTTTTGCCTTGATGTACCCGCAAGGCGGCTTCGGGCCGAAGTCAAAAAGGCTCAAATCCATAACGATGATGCCAAACTTCTTGTTCGTCATTTTATCACCTCACACCAATGGATATGCCATCCAATGCGTCACCGTCACATCTTTCGGCAGCCTCTCGCCTATCTCGTCCCAGAACTGACCGTCTGCGTAACAGCCAAGAAAGTACGCTGTCGGCGAGATTCCTTGCAACATTCTTCCATCTTTATCCAGCCACGTTGTCTTAGTCGCAAGCAACAAAGGCTGCGTCCGCTCTCGTGGTTTCTCGCTTGCTGGATGCCAAAGTGTGTTGCTCATAGCCTGTTCTCCATTAAATAGCCACAGTTCGGGCAGTAGTTATATCGGTCTCGGTTGTTCCTTGCGTGGCAATTACTGCACATAAACTTTGTTTTATCTTCGTCTTGTGCAATCCATTTGGCGGTCTGTTGTAAGGCCGTTGGCACATCTTCCACAACGTCAATGGCATCACCAATACCGCAAGCACGGCATCTAACTCCATTGTAGTTCTCGCAGCCATCGCAATATGCTTTCTTGATTCTTTCAATAAGTGCGTTTCGTTCAAGGTATTCTGGATAATTAGCCATTGTCTTTCACCTCGATTGTTGGTGCAGTGTCGATGTAATCAAGCACATCATCTAGCGCATATCCCATGTAGGCGTACTCAACAGTAAACTCTTGCTCTAATTCCTGCATCCATTCTTCGATGCGTTTCCGTAGTGCATTAGCGTCAATCGGTCTGGCTTCCATCGCCCTTTCTCCTTTCAATCTCCTTGCAAACCGCCTTGTAAAACGCATCCCACGTTTCATAGTCGTAGGAATCGCCAAAGTCGAACCCTGTCCGCTTGCGCTCTGCAATGTCACGCTCAAAGCAATCCAGCGTCGTGTCCGTCAGTTCCGGCATGAGCGAGATGATGTATCTGCAAACAAGACTAGGCATATATGACCGTCTGCCCAAGCAATAGCGTACAGCGCAGTTACAAACCGCTCCAAAGTCATTACTTGTAGGGTCTACCATGCCTTTAGGAGTATCCGACTTCAAATCGTTCACGCTGCATTGAAGGGCTTTTGCGAATTTTGCCAGCCGCGTTTCTTTCTTCACGACACGCTTTTGCTTTTCAACGGCACTTACATACGCATTGGTTGTTCCAATCATCTTTGCAACGTCTTTCTGTGTGATGCCGAGTTCAAGCCTGCGCTTCCTGATTTTCTCCCCTGTTGTCATTTTTATACCCCCGCCTTGTACATCGTATATAAAACCACAAATCCAATTAAAAAAGTAAAAATGTGGAGAATTGCATCCGCAAAAACCTTTATCTTTTCATCGGAAATTTCGTTCAAAAGTATATCCCATATCAAAATTTTTTCAATGAGATATACTATCCCAAGTATAAATGTTCCCACCAGAAAAGAAGCTAAAACCACAATCAACGCATTTCCAAGATTACCCATTCTCTTTTCTCTCCCATTCCTTGCATCCACATTCATCCCATACGAAGTCTGCAACGTGTTCTGACTGGTCGTTCACGCATACGCCCTCCGGCTCTGCGTACCATTTGCAAGAGCCACAGGACGGCTCAGATTTGTTCTCACAGGATTCTGCCGTACATCGGATAGCCTTGCCAGCAGAGAACTGTTTGATGCCTATGCAAGAGCAGTGTTCGGCGGTGCAGTAGAAGTTCATTCCTCTATCTCCTTCCATCCGATAAACTGGCATAAGCCAACGGTGTTATTGGCGCAACGATGGATGAGAACTTTATCACTTATTTTGAATTTTGCGATAAATCCAATTTTGCTTTCTCCCATTTCGTTTTCGAACATCCAATCAACGATGTCTTTATCGATTCTGACATCGCCTTCGTCCGTCATGGTCGCAAAGCACTGTTTGCATCTGTAAAGAGCGCACTTTTTCATCTTCTCTGCCCTCTCTTTCCCCTATTGAACCGCCCGATCACTCGCTTATACTCCGCATAGCACTCCGGGCACAGGTCGCCTGTGTCTCTTCTCCACGCCCAGTCCTTGAAGTATTCGTCAGGGTTCATCATCCTGCCGCCTAGAACCGCTCCGCAGCGGTCACATACTCGCTTGTGGTAGATTCCTCTGTCAGTTTGCATTAGTTGTCCTCCCCAACGTCCTTAAACAGGATTTCTTTGTTTGCTTTCCAATCTTTGATTTTGCACGGAATGTCCGTGCCAGGCACGGTCTTTTTAAGCCCGTCCATCTGCCAGACGTTCCACGAAACAATCTCTGCGATGATTTCAACGTGCGCTTTGATCGGTTCTCTTTTGAAATACTGCCGCCAGTGTTCACAATAGGTCAGCAGCAAATTTGCCCTTGCCAAAAGCAGATTGTCGCCTTGCCACTCATACCCGTATGTACTTGAAAATGCTTTCAGCGCCTCGCCGAAATATAGCGCACCGTATCCGTATTTGTACCGGTTATACGTCCATTCCATCCGTTTGGCGCCGCTTCTCCCATCTGGGTACTTTCGGATATTTTGGGAAATCGCTCTTAGTTTCCGGTCAAGCAGGCCAATACGATCCGGCACCGGAATTGGTTCTCCCGTTACAGTGTTATACCTGCTCACAAGAAAGGGCGCTTCTCCACAGGTCACTTCCAGGCAGGTCTTGCTGATGAAGTTTTCCCAGCTGTCTACATCGAGGTCTTTTTCCGCAAGGTCTACCATCTTTTTGCAGACCCACGTTGGTGTAAAAACCTCCGCTTTCTTTCTGGTTCGTTCTTTCTGGCTTTCGATTCTTTTTAGAACTCTTGGGACTATCCCGGCGCTTTCCACCTGCTCCTGTGTGATCTCGTCCGAAAAGCAGCACCAGTTTTCCGGTGTCGGATCTGTCGCCCAGATAATGTTTTTCCCTGTCGTGTGGTCTTGCAATAGGACAGGCAGGAACGTGCGCAGGCATGGGTCGGAGAAGTCAATCAGTTTTTCCATTGGTCAGCCCTCACCATGATTTTGTTTTTCTCTTTCAGCCAGTCCTTGACGCAATGAAAGCAATGCTCACGGTTCTGGCAACGCTCCGGGTCACGATGCTTGATAAGCTCGCAGATGCCCGGTGTCAGGTTTTCCGTGATGTCCTCGTCCGTCATAGAGCGGATAAAATCGCCGTTAGTCATGTTCCCCCACCTCTCTGTACTCCACGTCAATCCCTTTCGGCAAAGCCGTCTGGTACTTCTGTGCCAACTGCTCTGCGCTCTGGGCATCGCCCAACGGCTGTTCAGGCGGCGCAACGGTGACTTCCACGTTGTCACGCATACCAAAGTAGTTCTTGGCTCTGAAAATCCACTCTGCTGGGTTCTCCTGACCATACATACCGTTGTACGCCCACATGGATTGCATTTGCAGAATCAGCTTCAGGATGTACTTCTGCTGTAAGCTGTCGTCACGGCGTTTGCCCGCCATAATCTGTTTCAGGCTCACCCATTCGATGCCAAGCACCAGTGCGATCCATTCCACCACAGGGGAAATTCTGGCTTCGATGCAAGCGTCAAAAAAGAAGTCAAGGCGCTGCTGCACTTCGATCGGGTTGTTCATGTCCACGCTCGGAAGGTCGCCAAAATACTTTGCAGCAATCATTCCGACAACTTTCTTGTCCTCTTCATCGCCGATTCTTGACTGCAAATCCCCTGTGTTCATCATCTTAAGCTTTTCGATAGCCAACTCCTGTTGTTCTTTCACCTTTTTACTCACCTGTGATCGGATAGATTTCCGCTTGTTAAGCATCTGTTGTTTCTTCTTCTCTCGCTCTTTCTCACGCTTCGCAGCGGCTTCTTCTTTCGCTTTTTGCGCCCGCTTCTCACGCTTTTTCTTTTCAGCTTCGGTCAGCGGCGGTCTGCCACGACCACGCTTCGGGGGTGTTGCCAAGAGTTATCACCTCTTCATCTTCGTTTCGATGTTGTCCAGCTTCCATGCGATTTGCCAGACGGAACAGCAGTTGTCCAACTGCCGCCACCAAGCGCACTTCTCTTTCTCGCACACACACCGGCCAAGCGGATTGCTTGTCATCTTCATCGGGCAGTAAAGTTCGTTGTCCATGATTTTCCTTAGCCCTCCAACTGAAGATGAGCGTTTACCATCTTGACGGGGAAAAGCTCATCTATCTGCAAAAACTCTCCGCTTTTCAGGTTGATGCCACCAGACAACTCGCTTATCGAAAGTTTCACGCTGGCTTTCATTAAAATTTCGCCGTTCAGCTCAAACACATCTCCACATTCCAGACACCCAAAGTTAATTTCTTTTCTCTCAATATCGCAAATTTTCATCATTTCCACCCCATCATAACAGCCGTGCAAACGGCCAGACACACGTTGACGAACAGCCAGACGAGCATTGCCTGACGCTCTTCAAACAGGTTGTTTGCCATGTCTTTGATTGTCCGTTCGGATTGAACCACTACAGCCAGCAGGACTAGGCAGACCAGCCAACGAGTTACAAACTCAAACATCATCGTTACCACCTGTTCATAATTTCAAACTCTTTCATGCGAAGTTCCCCACCGCAAAACGGGCAAATCTTTTTTTCTTGAAACTCTTTCTTTGCCATATACGCTTCATGCTTCACTGAGGTCAGGCATTGATCGCAGTCATAGGTCAAGTGAAAGTGAACTGGTCTTTCTTCTTTCTTTTCCTTTGGAAAAATCTTTTCTTCAAATACATCGTACAGTTTCTGAAAACCAGCTTTTGCGCTCTTTACCCACATATCGTGCCCGGCTTCTGCTTCCTCTTTGCTGTCATAGCCAATCATTTAATTGCTTCATGCAGGACGGGCAAAGCTGAATCGGTTCTTCGACCAGCCCAAAGCGGTTGCGTTCCACTGTGCAATCTAAGAACAGAATCGAATTTGCAGTACCGTATCCATCGTTTATGTCAGGCACTTTCCGATTAAAAATCTCACCGCATCTGTCGCACTTAAAGACAACACTCACTCTTTTATTCCCTCCATTCTTGAACCACAGTTAGGGCAATAATTAAAATCCGATACACGCTCATACGGCGAAAGTTTGCATTCTGCTCCGCACTTGTCGCACTCGATTGAGTTGTTTTCATGGTCGTAAATCCATTTTGCTTGTCGTTCCTGTTCTCCTTTCAGCCAGTCGTTCAGCTTTGCCATGCAAGAGGGGCAAAGAGCGATTGACTCCTCAATATACGGAACCCGAATAATACTTCCTTCATCGTTTACGCTCACTTTTTGGATTCCGTTTCCGTAGATGAAGTCGTATTCGAAGTCGTATGCTTCACCGCAACGTTCACATTTTATGATCATTTTCTTTCTCCAATCTCTTTAGCAGTCCATCCACGTCATACCGCCAATGGACACGCAGCCTTTTTGCTTTGACCTCTATCCCCTCTTGCTCTGCCCACTGCCAAGGAATGCTCTTGCGGCTTTCGTTGTATCGGAACGCCAGAACTTTGCTGGCAGGGATCGCAAAGGTGCGATTGACCGCCCGGTAATTGACTATCACATGAGCGGTCTGACCGCTGTACCCCATTGCTTCCACCATATCGGTGATGTGCTTTTCCTTGCGGTATTTGCACTTTGCCTTGTCGTACTTACCGAACACCTTTTCCAGAGGGATAGAGGGCGTTTCGATGGTTTTTAGTTCAAACAGGTGGTTCATCGGGTAACGGTACACAAGGAAGTCGCAGATGTTGTCGATGGAGAAGGACAGGTTCTCGTTGCCGCCGTAGTAGGTGGCAGCACTGTCTTTCAGGCGGTAGCACCACGCATCGGACGGGACGGATGCTTTGAAGTCTGCTTCAAACTGCTTGCCGGTGTTCATGCGTTGTCCTCGACCTTTTTAGCTTCTCTGATACGAAGTTTAGCAAGTTCGCTATTTGCATATCGCAGTTGCCAGCTACCAAACCAGCCTTTGTGAACGAGTTTTCCGGCGCAGTAAACGAACTCCTGCTTCATCAGATCATCGAGTGAAATAATGTAACAGCCCGGCTTATACTTTCTTTTGCTCATCCTCGTTCACCTCCAATATCACGGAATATGAGTTGCTTTGTCAGCGGGCTTTTCCATTTCCTTCATAATCCTCTTGTGTTCTTCGGTTGTCATGTTGTTCGGGAAGAAGCACCTGTCAACAATTTCAAACGGTTCAATATAATGGTCAAGAACATCTCGTGCTTCTTTTCGTGCCTTTTCAGCACACATCTCGATGTAATCATCTTCTGTCATGTTGTAATCGGTAATGCAATCCACAACCGAAGAAAACCTACACAACAGACCATTAGGCTGTCTTGCAATAAAAGCTCCCATTTATCGTTCACCTCTAAATTCACTTCCGAGAAACCGCTTTTTGCTACGTTCCCGGTGCTTGTCCTCGTAATCACGGTGGTACACGCTCTGGCTGTGGTTCAGCTCATATACGAAAGCCTTGCGTTCCTCGAAGTCTTTCTTCTCTGCTTTGTACTTCTCGCAAGTGTCGTGGCAAGCTTGGTGGCGTGATGTGCAGCTGAGACAACAAGTAATCATTCTATCAACCCCATTGTTCTGACATTGCTTTTGCAATGCCTGGAAATGTTTTGCTTCGCTGTTTCGCTGTTCTGTTGCCACTTTGAGACCATGCGTCTTTTCGTTTTACCGCACGGTGATCTGACGACGAGACCCATTTCAACGTAGGTATAACAATATCTGTGGCGAACAGTCCCGGAATGTTTTTCAGCCATAAGCACGTCGTTTTCATGTATTCATCTCCAAACATATACGGCTGAATGATCTGGCTGTATTCTGGCAGTCCAAAGATTCGCATTGGTATCGGATTTTCTATTGCTATTTTATCTACCGGGGCATTCCAGAACTTCATGAAAAAATCTCGTGCATCGCATCCCTTTTTATATCGCTCTGCTTGAATTTTGCCGTCAATCACTAACCTATTTCCGCCGGCTTTTGTCAAATAAGTGCAAGGCGGGTGTGCAATGAGCAAGTCCCACTTGCCAACGTCATGCGTTACTCCGTCCATCGTCACGACCTGCCCACCCCTCAGAGCCATTAGCGCATCCCCAAGAATGTGCCACTCAGGATGCCCGCCTGACGGTTCCTGAATGTCACAGGAATAGGCTTCGTGCCCACGAGCCCGAAACGCTTTACAGACTTCCTGTGATTCCTCACAGGCAACTAAAACTTTCATCTTTCCAAACGCCCGTCCAGCCAGATAGCGCAGCTCTTATATAAGGTAGGCGGTTTGCCTTTTGTCCCGGTAGCGTAACCGTTAGTCAAAAGGGAGATCAGAACTGTCGTCAATCACAGAGAAGTCATCGTTCCCGCCCTGCGAGTAGCCAGAACCAGATGCGCCAGCCAGTGTTTTCTTCGGTCTGACCTCATAGTCGCCGGAACGAATCTTGTCCACGCTGGTGAAGCGGTCAACGACCAGTTTCGTCTTGATGTTCCTATCGTTGCCCATGTATTCTTCCTCACGGAGAACCACGCCGACCAGCTTGCCACGCAGGGTCTTTTCATCGTTGTTGAACTTATAGCCGGGATTGGATTGCTCCACAGCGGTGATAAAGCCCTTGAAAAACGGTAGCGCCTTTTCCTTGTAGCTCTTGATGGTCTTGCCGCCCCATGCCCATTCGCCCGGATTCAGCACGCCACGGTCGATAAGGGAAGCGGTCTGCTCACGCCAGTAGCCCTTGAACTCGCCCTCTGCGACTTCCCACTCGATGTTCAGGCGCTCCTTTGCGGGTTCGTCCGTTGCCTTGCAGATACCGGCAACATAGCCGCCAACAGGCAGGTCACGGCGCTCTGTGGCTTCCTGTACGTCATTCCAGTTGATGTTCTTCATCTGTTACTCTCCTTTGTTATCCGGCTGAACCGGGATGTTGTAATACTCACGGATGGTCTTGTCTACGGCGGCAAGGTCGTTCTCGATCAGCGCATCGTTGAACATCCCAAGCGGGGTTTTCACAGTGTCCATCCCATCGTTGCGGGTGCTGAACAGGTATCGCCCATCCTGCACAACGGTTTTCAGAACAATGGTGAAGTACCCTTCCACGCAGACCTTCTCGTCCAACATCTTTCCGACCGTTTTGAATTTGTCTCCACCATTTTCTCCGCATTCGCTGTGTCCGAAGAAGTAGACTACAACATCGTCCGGCAGCTCCTTCGACCGCATCAGCAAAGCGTTGAAGTTGGCTGCCATGTCGGTAAACTTCTGGTAACCGGCAACTTTTGCGTTCCGCATGAACTCGCCGGTCATAAGGTAGGTGGCATCGTCAATGACGATGGACTTGCGCTTGGTGCTGTGGATTGCAGCATCAATCTTGCCGTAGTCGTTGGTGATATAGGTTTTCATGTTGCTACGGAACGGCAGCGGCTTGCCAAGCACATTGATAACCGCAACCTGTTCTGGGTCAAAGTTCCGAAGCGAAGCAGACTTGCCGCTGCCGGAATGCCCGTAGACCATTACTAATACTGCCATCAGTTGTTCTCCTTCCTCGCTTCTTTTCTCGCTTTACGGCAAGCCGGGCAACGCTTGGGCAGTGCCATGTTATGCGATTCAAAGAAAATGCGCTCTGCACGAGAAATCTCGAATGTTTTGCCGCAGTCACGGCACGTTTTCTTGATGCTTATATTCTTGTCCCACGAAGCCCTCATTGCGGCATCTTCGACAGCAAACGATTCTTTAATGCTGTCATAAGGGCTTCTAACAAGCGTATGCTGCGGTGCGTGACCGTTCTTGCGAAGCGTTTCCTCCAAGTTGTTTCTTTTGCAGCTTGCGCAAAGAGTTTCCGTGCTGTTCGGGAACACTGAAAAAGGCTTTTTGCACTTTTCGCAGTGCCTGATTTCCTTCTTATATTTGCTCATTTTCTTTCCTTTCTTGGCTTCATTAGGCTTCATTGTTCTTACTTCGGCTTAACTTGGCTGTACAAAAATCAGCCAGCCATCAGTTCTGCCAACTGTGCACGGAGGTCTTTCAACTCCGCTTCCCTGTCCTCGATTTCGGACTGCAAATCTTCGATTTCAGCCATCCGGTCAGCTTCTTTGGCTTCTGCTTCCTGCTCACGGGTTAAGAAATACACGCCATCCTCCGGCTCGTTTATTCCTCCGAATCTATCAAGGTTAATCATCTTTCGGTCTCCCTCTCTTACGTTCCTCTTTGATTTGCAACGCACTGTACCACTGGTCTTTGTCAATTTCGATGGTAGACCACCGGTGGTTACAGGCAAGGCACTTCTTGCGGCGAACAATACTGTCGTGGTCAGACCGGCTGTCAACCGTTGTAATGTTGTCACTACCGCACATCGGGCATTTCATTGTGCGTTCCTCCATTTGTTGGTATGAGCGGGAATTCAGTTCAATTTCCTCATCCGTTCGGCATCTTCATGCTCTTTTTCCGCGCTCACTCCAAGTGCGCACAAAACCAGAGCGGTGGCTAGTAACATCAGTGAAACAAATGCCCATCCAAGCATCTGTACTGTAGTCTCGCATCCATTTATTGTATCGCCGCAGCTAACGGCTACGATTGCGGCGACGATGCCAAGTATGGTAAGCACGTTTTCTTTTACGGTTTTCATTTTGTCCCTTCTTTCAGTCTTTCAGAATGATATCGAATAAAAATGGTTTGTTTGCATCAATCACGACTATTGCATTTAGCACTTCGGCTATTTTTGCAAGCGTATCAGCCTTAACGCCCGTCTTGTATGGCGCTTTATTCGGGCTTGTAATGTTGTATATCGTTGGGGCTGACACTCCGCTTCTTCGGATAAGTTCCGACGCCTTCATATCGCGTTCTTCAATAGCGGCTTCCAGCGTCATGCTTTCTTACCTGTGTTGAAAATCCAACCGGTTGTCATCAAAACTCCAGCGCCTATGATGTACCATGTCACCTTAGCTCCGACCAAAAGCTCGATGTGATGCACCAGCCAGAAGTTCAGCAAAAACACTGCGAGAATAAACGCTAAGACAATGCCCCAAATTAGGGCGATTTCCACAAATACTTTCATCTTTATCCTTTCTATTATGTATGTGTTCCAGCCGTTCCTTCTCCCGGCTGTGCCAGCGAATTTCCCGCTTGCCGTAGTATTTACCATTCATAAGTCAGTTCCCCTGTTGCAAGCATTCTCGACACCTCGCCATAATGCTTGCCCACTTTATCAGCGAGTGCTTGAACTTGCCCTACGGATGGAATCTTTTTTTCTTCCAATGCTTGCTTATTCAGATTTCGTTCTCTTCTCATTTTTTGATGTTCTGCAACGCTTGCAAAAGCGGCGTCTCTTGCACATTCTTTATGATACTTTTGAGCCGCAGACGTTTTAATCATTGGCTCTCCGCACCATTGACAAGTGGTTTTTACTGGCACAAATCTATGACTTTCGCTCAATGCTTTTCGCCTTGCTCTTTTTCGTTCCAGTGAAACTTCTCTTTTGCAAACTGAGCAATATTTTTTTGTAGGGTTGACTTCTCCAAGTAGAATGCCACAACGCTCGCAGTATTTAATTTCCATGCTGCATCTCCTTCAGTCTGGCTTCCCGATTATGCCGTTCAAAGCACTGGTTCAGCATCTTTTCTATCCACAGCACCTTGTTGGCATCATTTCGGGATACGCCCGCTGCCATCGCCAGCTTCAACCGCCGTTTACGGCTAGGCGCTTTGTAAAAACACGTCACCAGCACTCACCAGCCTTTTTGATGATGAACTCCGGCACGTCCCTGCCGGTAGCACGGCACAAGCAGACGCACTTGCCAATCCATGTATTCCAGTAGAACGGGTCAGTCATACAGAATGTGTTGGAATGGTTTCGGCTGTCCTCATCAAGCATCCACAGTGAGATTGCATTGTCTGCCTTTGACCAACTGATGCTGTAGCCATCCAAGCACAGCTGCTGCATAATCTGCATCGCCAGATGCTTTGCTTCGGCAATCTCCTCTTCCGTCCACTTGAGTTTGTCCGCTTCGTAGGCTTTTACCGCTTCGTCAATGGCGTGGTGCGCTTCGTCCGGGTACTCAAGGTCTACCTTTAATGTGATAATCTGTTCCATGTCAATCTCCTTTCGTTATGATATTTCGTAGCATTGTCCTTTTCTCCAAACCTTTACAGTCCTATATTCGTAGTAAATCTTCTCCGCATATTCTTTCATTTCATCGAAACCGCATCGAAACCATTCTCCAAATATATTCACTTCTTTGAAATGCTCTTTGATTGCTGATTCCATATATGAAGCGTTTCTGCTAAATCCGGGTGAGTGCCATTGATTTATTATTCTTTTGCCGCTTGCCGTTGAAATACTTTTTATTCTGCCTTCTGGTTGAACTGAAATTCCAACCTTTACAGAGCCATCATCTGCTTCGGCAACATAAACATACCTTGCTCCGTTCATGCTTTTTAGTGTCACACAACGAGAAGAATACAGCCGTTCTTCCTTAATCATTGTGCCTCCTTTCTTCCAAAAGCTCATTCAAGGCTTCTCTTACTTTGGCTTCCGCATTTTTAGGTTCACGCTTACCGTTTAGGATTTTTCCCAAGTATTCCGGTGCGCATCCCATTTTTGTAGCAAGCTCTCTGATTTCGATGTTGTGAACATGAAGCGTTCCCACAACATCACCTGTCCACTTTGGAAGCAAATTTTTTCTCCTTTCTTGTTCTAGTACTTGAACTTTTCGGAAGAATATGATAATATTATGGTGTCAAGCAAAAACATTATCGAACGTTCTTCTATTTGTTCAAAGTCTTTAATTTGTTCTACCGATTGAACCCGGTAGCCTTATTAAAGCACAAGTAGTAGAACTTTTCAAGTGTTTTTGTTCAAGTGGTAGAACTTTGTCATCTTGTACAAACACTGGAGGTATGTTTTGTGTTTTTTGACAATTTCGTAAGGCTATGCAAGCAAAAGGGAGTAAAGCCGTCTCGTGCTTTAACTGACGCTGGCGTTCCGAAATCTGCTTATAGCTATTGGAGAGCAGAAGCCGGTATAGGAAATGACGCAAAGCCAACCAACCAGAACGCCATCAAACTGGCGCAGTACTTCAACGTGTCGGTGGACTACTTACTCACTGGCGAACAAAAAGAAAACCCGCCCCAGCAGCCGCAAAGTGAAGTCGATGCAGCAGTGGAGCGGATTAGAAGAAAACTTGAATCTATGCCGACAGAGAAACGCGAAGCATTGATGAACCTGATCGAGACAATGTAAGGAGAGCCTGTGTATTATTTGTTATGCGGCTGTGCCTTTTGCTTCTGGTTCATGCAGGCCTTGTTAAAAGGCAACGACCGCGCATTGTATGGCAACAGCAGAAAATATCGTTACCGTAGAAGCCGAAAAAAGAAATGGTTCTGACCCGGTAAAATAAAGAATCCCTTGTGCCGGGCTGGTGTAGCTCTGCGCAAGGGATTTTCTGTTATTCTAGGTCTAGTACTTGTTTAGCTACCGGAATCTTTTCTGGATGCTCCAGCAGCCATGCTATGAATCGGTCAATCTTGGCTCTTTCCTGTTCGCTCATTGTGGCATATCCTCCCGATCGGTAAGTGCGGATGTTCATTTGATATGATTATACATCTTTCAGTTGTACAGTCAATACCATTTTAACAACTTCGTAAAAATCGAATGTTTTCTGCGCATCCATTACTTTGCATCAGGAAAGCCGCGAGCGTTCAGGTCAAAAGGGGCAACGCCTATCCATCTTTCCTCCAATCACAGCTCTACAAGCTGTCCGTCAATGCGTTCGATGTTGTCTGCCGGGTCACGCCCATCGTCTAAGGCGGCTACGGCGCGTTCTAGGATGCTTTTGGCTTCTTCGTAAGCAAACTTATCAGCATCGTTGTTTGCAAGGTTGTAGACCAGCTTCAAGGCGGTCTGGCGGGCGTATGGAATAAGCATGGTGTCAATCTGGTTCATACACTAGCCCTCCCACGGTTTCGGCGTTGTGGTCTTGGTCGGTTCAGACGCGGGCATTCCGTCAATCATAATCATGTTGTTACCTCCTGTTTGATTGTTTTTTCGATGGTACAGTTATAACACAGGCTGCTGTTGGTTCTCCATAGCAGCTTTTTCCATTTTTTGGCTTGTCGAATCCAGCAGCTTTGTAAATTTTTGTCGATGGGGTGAGGATTGTGGATGAATATTTGTTAAGAACAGCCAAAGCGTTAGAGATGGCACGAACGCGCTCCGGTCTGAGCCAGCAGAAATTGGCGGCACGGATGGGCGTAAATCGCGGCACGATTGCCAACTGGGAGCAAGGTCTTGCGGCTATCTCCCTGCCGATGGCTATGCGCTGGTTCACTTGTTGCGGCGTATCAGCGGTTCGGTACATGGATGCTTGCATCCATCCCGGCTTGCTGGAACACCTAGAGGATGACTTGACCGGCATCGAGAAGCGCCAGATATTGATGGAGGGCATCAAGGAGTGTTCCACCTATGAGGTGGACGCTCTGTTATACATCCGGTACGGAGATCACGGCTCAGACCACATCGGCGTGCTGACGGAGATTCTGGCAAACCTCCACACGCCGCTCAAGGACAGGGTCACTGTCTGCCGGATGGTGTCCGGTAGCTATGAAATAGCACAGGCTACCGGGACAGACCCAGACCCGAACGGTACGCAGCCAAAGATGGAAGTCCTCTATCAGGCGCAGGACGCTGGAACGGAGGCTGCCATGCGGGCTGACGATTCTTATACTGTGAATCCAAATAATATAACTGGCTGATTGTCGAATTATCGCAGTTTTTGCACATAGATAGGGGGACGTGCTCCACTTTTTGTACACAATAGAAGCAGATTAAGTATACCTTTACCTTGTCATTCCGTCCCCCATAGGCTGGAAATCGGCAGCGTTTGCGCAGAATAAACAACGAATTATCGTTAATCTGTTGCTTACGATTGAACGGCTCGTCAATTCGTCCCCCATCGTGCAGATTTGGTATACCTATAACCCATTTTATGTACACAATAGTACGGTTAGATGCTAGTTGAGTGTTCCTGGCGATCTGCCAGTCATCCATTATTTAGCAAAAGAAGTTGATGTTTTCCACAATCTATTCGAGAAAGAGAAAAAAATGTTGAAAAGGAATCGTCGTCACTATTTGATGATGATTATTTATCTCTTGTTTATCTCTTGTTTATATATATAGTAAGAACGTGTACAAAAAGTGGAGCATTGTGTACATAAAGTGGAATAACGTGTACAAGAAGTGGAGTGTATCGTGTACAAAAAGTGGAGTATCGTGTACAGAATGTGGAAGTCGATTGTTGAAAAATAATTGTGTACAGAATCATTGACGTGTACACGATACAGTGGTATAATAAAGTAGAAGAAATGAGGTGATGCAATGCCAGAATTGACAGGAAACAACCTTGTCGAAAAGAGCAAGGCATTGGTTTGGGCGAAGTTTACGGACTACACAGCAGGCGAGCTTCGGCTGCTTGAGGTCTATCTGAGCCGTATCAATCCGAGAGACCCCGAAAGCTCCAACGTGTCGTTTACGCTGGCTGAATATTGCAAACTGCTGGATTTGAAGCTCAATTCAAAGAACTTGAAGTCGCAGGTTAAGCACTTTTTGGGCAACGTGGTTTCAGTACCACTGAATGCAGATGGAACAGAATATGTGATGTATCCGCTGTTCACAAAGGCAGAGGTCAAGTTCAATCGAGAATCCTTGTCCTATGACGTTTCAATCAACTGTAATCCTGACTTGCGGCCTGTGTTTTTCGACATTGCAAGAAGCGGCTACGTCAAATACCGTCTGCGCTATACGATTGGGATGAAGCAGCAAGCATCTATTCTGATGTACAGTATGATTCGAGATTGGATGAATCGCTCTCTAACGTCGAACAAGATTGGTTTGAAGCAGCTGCGTGACCACTTGGGGGCAAACGATGCAAGTTATGACGACTTCCGGGCTTTACGCCGCAGAGTTCTTGAACCAGCAGTGGAAGAGATCAGCAATGTTTCAGACATTGTCGTTGACTTTGAAAAGATTTGCACAGGGCGAAAGGTAGTAGCAGTTGAGTTTCGATTCGGGTACAAATCCAAGCAGCCCGTCATAGATGCCGATTCTAGCGAGGTTGATTGTGAGACGGCTAATTCCAAGCTGGAAATCAAAAAAGCCGCCAGAAAGCCCTGTACAAGCGGATACGAAGATTTTGACTGGTCTATGTGTGACGAACTGGAAAAGCAGGACTGCATTGACGTGGCGAAGGTAGTTGAGAAATGGATGAAGAAAGAGCATCCTGAAATCAAGTTGCCAAGACGCAGAGAAGCGGTTTACGACACGGTAAAGGCGGCGTATAAGGACATTTTGTCTTTGAGCAGAACACCGTTTCCCGACAGGCCTGTTGGCTATCTGATTAGAAGCGTAGACAAGGCGGGCGTTGTGGACAAGTATATGCCCGCTTTCTATTCCATCGAAGCGTTGCAAAAGTAGCCAAAATAAGCAGATGATGCAGAAAGGAGAAAGTATGAGACTGATTGATGCAGACAAGCTAAGAGATTATCTGCAAAACCATTACAACGAAGTGGAAGCGCTTCACCGTCCGAATGACAGTGAGTATCTTTGTGGAATTGGGACTTGTCTTGATTCTATTGACGCAGACAGCTTTGATGTGCCTGACACATATTCGGCGTGGATTAATGTGAAAGACGAGCTTCCGGCTATTGGCGAGCCTGTTCTTGTTTTTGACGATGCGTCAGATATGATGTTTGGATTCATGTCATCCGATGGGTATTGGTTGGAAACGGGGAGCGAACTCCCTTGCAACGTGACACATTGGATGCCTTTACCAGAACCACCGAAAGAATAAAGAAAGAGTGATAAAATGGCAAAAATCATAGCTATCGCCAATCAGAAGGGCGGCACAGGCAAGACCACCACAAGCACCTGTCTGACCGGCGCGTTGCAGTTGCTTGGCAAGAAGGTTTTGCTGGTGGACTGCGATGCCCAGTGCAATGCAACGGACACCTACGGCGCACAGACAGAGGACGTATGCACCCTGTTTGATGTAATGACCCGGCAGGGCACGGTAGAGGAAGGAATCCAGCACTGTGAAGCCGGCGACATTCTGCCGTCTGACAATGCGTTGAAGGACATTGACGAGCAGCTTGTCCGGGACATGGGCAAGAACTTCCGACTGCGAGAAGCCTTTGAGAGCGTGTCTGAGCAGTATGATTACATTGTGCTGGACACTCCCCCGCAGCTTGGTCTTGCGCTTGTGAACGCACTGATTGCCGCCAACAGCATCATCGTGCCTATCACAGCCGACCGTTACGCATTGGCTGGTTTGAGCCAGCTTTCGCAGACCATCGGCGATGTTCGCAGATACTTCAACCCGACCTTGAAGATTGAAGGTTTGCTTCTGAACCAGTACAAGAGCCGGGAGAACTTGTCCAAAGAGGTCGTGGAGCAGCTTCCTGTGATTGCACAGAGCATGGGAACAACCCTGCTGGATGTGAAGATTAGACAGTCTATGGGAGTTCGTAAGGCGCAAGCAGAGCGACACAGCCTGTTTAGCGGTGACACGGCAAAGAGCACCAGCGCAGAAGATTTCAAGGCGTTGGCAGAGATGATTGTAGAGGGGGATAAAAATGAGTAAGAAGATTGTAGACGTTGCTCCCTTGATGGAATATTATCGAAACAGACTTTTAGAAGAAGGTAGTAACCCGGCGTTAGAAGATGCACTCGAAAGATTAAGAGAATTGAAAGACGATACAGATTCTTTGCGACCTGTCGGCCATTGGATAGAAAGTATTTGCTTAGATGATGCTTTTTGGGTATGTTCTAACTGCAAGTTTCCTAGCCAAGCGTCCGCAGCGCCAGAGCTTTATCATTATTGCCCGAACTGTGGCGCACGAATGGAGGATGTGGAATGAAATCAACCAGCAAAAAATCAACAGGCTTGCTTGGCGGGTTTGATTTTCAGCCTGTTTTTTCGGAACAGCCATTAAGCCGAAGTGAGCCAAAGGAAGAAGAAGTAAGCCAAGCAAAGCCGAACAAAGCCGAACATGAGCAGATTAAGCCTAGTGATGCCGCAGACAGCCGTGCACAGCCTAATGAAGCGACATTAAGCGATATTAAGCCGAAGCAAGCCAAAGACAGCAAAACACAGCCAAGCAATGCCATAGTCAGCGAAAGCAAGCCGAAGAAGCTGAAACAGGCAAAGGAAGTCCAACGTCTTATCGAACAAGGCGATATGTCCGGAGCACTGGTAGAAGCTGGTCTGACAAAGAAAAAAATCCCGATGCCAGTATCGCATCAGGGCGTTGCAAGCGGCGATGGCAAGCGTTCAAAGCGCATTACCATCCTTATGAGCGAGGAAGAACGCAAGTACATCAACCGTGAAGCCAGACGGCACGGAATGACAATTGGCCAGTTCGTTTACGCTCTGGCTGCTGCTGCGGCAGATGGGAAGGTTGAACTGGAAGATTTCTTGGAGGATTGACAATATGAAAAAGTTTGTTGTTCTTTTTGAAGGTTGGAACGATAAGCACGACCATGAGTGTATGTGCTATGTTGTTGATGTAGATGATGATTTTGAAAGTATTTTGAGTGTTGAAGAACAGGCAGGAAAGATGGCTCGAAATGAATATCCTCATCTGAAAAGTTTTGAGACGCTCTATGTCAAAGAACTGCTTAACAGATAAAACTAGGATTTAGGAGGAAATAGTTATGCCGAGAAGGAAAACGGTAGAAACAATGCAATTAACGCCGAAAGAAGTAGCTCGTAAGTCGCCTGCTTTTACGGAGCTTCCTGAGATGGCAAGCCGTGCTGGTGAGCCTACATACTATTATGATGTGGGAGATGCCGTAGAGATTGGTAATCTTAGCGGATGCAAGATTGATGAAGTCTGCGACAGTGGTTTATATTACGGTGTTTCTTATGATGATGGATATAGGTACGAAACGTGGTTTAACATTCGTAAAGCAGGTGTTGAGAAGAAATCTCAACTGACAAAGAATGAAGATATTAAGATTTCTTACTCAAACGTGACTATTGAATCTTTACTTCACAGATACTATTTCTTTGGCATCAATTGTAATCCGAGCTATCAACGTGGATCTGTTTGGACGGATGATGACCGTAAACTGCTTCTTGAAACAATTTTTATGGGCGGTGAAATTGGTCGATTTGTTTTAAAAAATATTGATATGGACGAATGGAATGAAAATCAGAATTACCTTTATGAAATCATTGATGGAAAGCAAAGACTTCTGACGCTGACTGCATTCTACGAAGATCGTTTCCGTTACAAAGGATATCTGTATAGTGAACTCTCTAAAAAGGACAAGAGAACATTTGATGAGACCGCTGTTGCTATTGCAGATTTGCGGAATCTTTCTAGGAAAGATACGTTGCGTGTGTTCTTGTTACTGAATCGTGGCGGCAAGGTTGTTACCAACGACGTGCTTAATCATGCAAAAGAGTTACTGGAAGAAATGGAGTGAGCAAATGATTTATGGAAAGCATCGCTTTTGCGCCGGTCGAAAATATTTTTGATGAATAACAAAACAAACCCCTGTGCAACCAATTAAGGATACACAGGGGTTTGTTTTACTTATCAGCAATGCAATCCCAGTAGAGATATGCCTTGCCGTCTACAGCATCCGTGTCCTCAAGGAACGCCTTTGCCATGTCAGCGTAGAAGCCCGGAGTATCAACAGACTGACGCTTTGCAACCTGACAATAATCCGAGTACATCATGTTCATAACTGCCCAGAAATCATTCGGGTCACAGGTGATGTTGCGCTGTTTCGCAACGTCCTGTGTCTGCTCTAGCGTCCAGTGACAGCCCTTTGTGCCGTCAGCGTTCACCATGCTGTCGCACCATTCCTCCGCCTCATCGTGGGTAAGGTGCTGGCGGGGCATCTTGATGGAGCGGCTGTCTGCACCGCCGCGTTCGTACTGTCCAGACCGTTTATTCCAGTCACCGTTCTGCGAGAAGCCGATTTGCGGCATTCTGCGCCCATACTCTACGTCAGGGTAGCGGGGGATAGGGTAGGGGTCGATGTAGCGGTTCTCCTCCTGCGGATAGTAGGGATAGCGGTCGTTGCCACCTTCCAGCTTACGCAGA
>ERZ1034917.910-NODE-910-length-22260-cov-3.690610_pt1 | contig 22260 bp, 22 predicted proteins | sample MGYA00520605_ERZ1034917 | MGnify/ENA primary metagenome ERZ1034917 (study PRJEB33766, sample SAMN09781784) | gut metagenome | biome: gut microbiome | host: Homo sapiens | place: Madagascar | study: EMG produced TPA metagenomics assembly of the PRJNA485056 data set... | reverse complement strand
TCTATCGCCCCCAGTTATGTCAGTTTTTTCCGCAACACGGATCGAAAAGCTCTGGTTGGTGCGATCAAAAAATTGGGCTTTGCCGGAGTCAGTGAAACAGCTCTCGGCGCCCAAATTGTCAGTGCTGAAACAGGAAAACTTTTGCAGGAAACTGACCGGGGAACTTTTATCTCTTCTGCCTGCCCGGCGGCGGTGGATTATATTCGGAAATATATTCCTGAAATGGCAGATAAAATTACCCCCGTACTCTCTCCTCTTCTTTCCCATGCAAAATTTCTTCGGAAGACATATGGTGATGATATCGGCGTAATTTTCTTCGGTCCCTGTGCCGCCAAAAAACAGGAAGCCGACCGCCACAGCGACATTCTGGATCTGGCTTTGACATTTGAAGACCTCACTATGTGGATGGAACAGGATGGGGTATTTCCCGGAGACGCCAGTATTCCCGAAGGGGATTTTGAACCGGAATCTGCTGCCGAAGGACGAGTGTATTCCATTGAAGGCGGAATGAATGAAACCTTACGCGGCAATCCTGATGACAATACGTATTATATCAGTGTTTCCGGATTGAACAATATTGAACGAATACTGGGCGATATCAAAGGCGACCTGCCTAATGATATTCGTCTTTTCATTGAATGTCTTGCCTGTGAAGGCGGTTGTGTCAATGGACCGGCAATGCCGCGTCACGGCAGTGATCTGACTGCACTGCTGGCAACCGCGAAGCAGTTCCCGCATCGCAACAGCCTTGCACGCGAAGTCCCCGTCAGGATTGCGGAAGCAGTTCGGCCGGATCCTCCTGTTGAACCGGAAGTTTCTGAAGAACAGATTCTTGCAGCGCTGTCAATGGTGGGTAAACATACACCGGCAGATGAACTTAACTGCGGCGGATGCGGGTATCCAACTTGCCGCGATTTTGCCCGGGCACTGGTTATCGGCAAAGCAGAAATCCCCATGTGTTTGTCCAATTTGCGGCGGTTATCCCAGAAGAAGAGCAATGCCCTGATCCGCTATATTCCGTCCGGGGTTGTCATTGTCGACCGGCATTTACAAATTATTGAATGCAATGAACTGTTCGCCAATCTCTTTGATGAAAGCACCAGTCTGGCTTATCAGGCAACACCAGGATTGCCGGGAGTAGATATTTCCAATATTGTTGACTTTACGGAACTTTTTGAAGCAGCCCTGGCATCGGGTGGTGACCTTGTTCGTGAAAACCATATGCTTGGCGACAAAATTTTCAACATCAATGTTTTCACCATTGAACCGCACCATATTGTCGGCGCGATCGTTCAAGATGTTACACAAAGTGAAATGCGGCGTGAGCATATTTCCCAAAAGGCACGCGAAGTCATTCAGAAAAATGTCTTCACGGTTCAACAAATTGCCAAAGCTCTCGGCGAACACATGGCAGAAACGGAAATTCTTCTGCGGGAAGTAGCAAGTGGCTACCAGAAAACGGGTTCCGGTCCATCGAATGGAGACAGTAGCAATGGACTTTGACGATACTTTTGTAGAAGTCGAATGCTCTCAACGCATCAAAACAGGCGAAAGTGTCTGCGGCGATAACTTTAAAAGCATCCGGCTGGACAACGAAGACCGGGTAATTTCCGTTCTCTCTGACGGGCTGGGCAGCGGGATTAAGGCGTCGTTGCTCTCGACTCTGACAACAACAATGGCTGTGGAATTCATTTCGCGCAATATGGAAATTCTTCAGTCTGCGGAAATTATCATGGATACACTGCCGGTTTGTGAATACCGCAAAATCAGCTATGCAACCTTCACAATTATCGATGTGTTATCACGCGGAAAAGTACGAACAATTGAAATGGATAATCCCCCATTGATCCATCTGCGTAACGGCAAGGATTTACACTGGGAAAAAAAAGAACTGGTTTCTGCCCGGTGGCCGGATCGAAAATTGGAAGTTGCTGAATTTAAAGCAATTCCTGGCGATCGGTTGATCTTCTGTTCCGATGGTGTGACGCAAGCAGGGCTTGGTCAGAGCACCTGCAAATTCGGCTGGAAGCGGGAAGGGCTTCTCGCTTATGTCCAGGAAGTTGTCGCCCGGCAGCCATTGATCTCTGCACGGGAACTCTCGCAAATGGTGGTCATGCAGGCACGGATGAAAAATCCCAATTATAAGTGTATAGATGATATCAGCTGCGGCGTTATTTATTTCCGAAGGCCACGTCGGTTGCGCCTGTTGACCGGGCCGCCATTCCGCAAAGAAAATGACGAAGAGTTTGTCGGAATGGTGGAAAATTTTGATGGGAAAACGATCGTCTCCGGCGGAACAACGGCAAATATTGTAGCAAGGGTATTGAACCGGAAAGTCACCACAAACTGGAAACAGGTTGGTGGCGGTCTGCCGCCGACTTCATCGATAGAAGGCATTGATTTGGTCACAGAAGGAATTCTGACGTTAACAGCGGTGGCAAAAGCCCTTGAAGGAGATGAAGAATCGAACCGATTGCCAACAGTCCAGAAAATGGTTGATATGCTGATATCCAGTGATATTATCGAATTGATTGTTGGAACAAAAGTCAATGAAGCGCACCAGGATCCCAGCCTGCCAGTTGACCTCGAAATCCGCCGCAATATCGTCAAACGGTTAAAGACAGTACTGGAAGATTCCTATCGAAAAAAAGTTTTTATCAAATTCTTTTAACATATTTTTTGCAAATAAACAAGGGAAATAAAAAATGAGCAACATCCCAGAACAGGAAGAACGTGACGGTAAAATCCTGCTTGAAATTTGCGTAGGGACCACCTGCTATGTGCTCGGCGCGTCTGAATTGCAATCCATAGAAGAATTTCTGCCCGAAGATCTTGCCGGAAAAGTCGAAATTACCGGTAGCCCCTGCCTCGGCTTTTGCAGAAACCGAAATGACAATCAGGCACCATTCGTCCGAATTAATAAAAATGTCGTCGTAAAACATGCCACCATTGACAGTGTAATTGAAGCCCTCCGCAAAGTTGCGGCGGAAAAAGCACTGTGACTGAACCCAGGGACAGAATCAGATTATGGACAAAAATAATGCGGTCAGAGTAAAAAATGAACTGATGATCCGGGTGATTCGCGGTTATTTTGACGGGAATCTTGAAGAATCGATTGAAAAGATTCCAGTTGAGATGCGTCCCCGTACCGATCCGCCGATGCGCTGTTGCGTTTATAAAGATCGTGCCGTGCTCAAATATCGGCTGATGGGATTGATGGGATTCGGTATTGAAGATGAAGTTGATGAATCAAAAAGCCTGGTCAGTTACCTTAAGGAAACCTATTCCCGTACCAAGCCTTCAGATAACATCCTCAGTGTATTAAACGTCGCCTGCTCGGCATGCGTGCAAAGCCAGTACCTTGTCACCAATGCCTGTCGTGGTTGCTTTGCCCGGCCCTGCGTCTTCAATTGTCCCCGTCAAGCCATTTCACTTGTCAATGGCCAGTCAAAAATTGACAAAACGAAATGTATCGACTGCGGGAAATGCACTCAAGTCTGCCCCTACCATGCAATCATCCGGGTGCCGATACCGTGCGAAGAAGCCTGTCCGGTCAATGCAATTCACAAACGCCCGGATGGTACGGAATACATCGATTTTGAAAAATGTATTTCCTGCGGGAAGTGCTTGCGTGCCTGCCCATTCGGGGCAATCCTTGAGCGTTCCCAGATTATTGATGTCATGCGGGAACTCAAAGCCGGCAAACGTGTCGTCGCCATGGTTGCTCCAGCGATTATCGGCCAATTCAACGGTTCGTTGAATCAAATTGCCGAAGCGCTCCAAATTGTAGGGTTTAACCGGATGGAAGAAGTTGCCCGTGGGGCGGAATTGACGACGGAACATGAAACCGAAGAATTTTTTGAACGCATGAGCGAAGGAAAAAAGCTCATGACCAGCAGCTGTTGCCCGGCATATGTTGAAGCAGTCAAGCGTCATGTCCCGGAATTACTGCCCTGTGTATCAACAACTCCAAGTCCTATGGGATTCATCAGTAGAGAAGTCAAAAAAGCCGATCCAGACTGTGTCACTGTATTCATCGGCCCGTGTGTAGCCAAACGCAAAGAAGCATTGAACGACCCGTATACCGACTGGGTTATGACTTTTGAAGAACTGGGTGCTCTTTTTGCGGCAATGGAAATTGACGTTGCCTCTCTGCCCGGCATTCCGCTGACACGCGAAGTTGGGCCTCATGCCCGCGGATTTGCTACAAGTTGCGGTGTAACTGCTGCAATTCTGAACGAATCCAGCCATCTCAAGAAGCTTCCTGAAGGGGTTAAGATCGACAGCAAATTCATTAATGGCTTGGATCGCAAGAGCATGAAACTACTGCAAATGTATGGACAGGGAAAATTACCGGGAAATTTCCTGGAAGTAATGGCCTGTGAAGGCGGGTGTGTTGGTGGCCCATGCCGCTTGAGCGACGTCCGTCTCGCAACACAAGCAGTAAAAAAACTTGCTGAAGCGCCTGAAAACTGACCGATATCAACCGTTGATCCGAATACAGCAGAATAATACCTGATACGGGGCAGAGAAATTTTTTAAATTTTTCGGCCCCGTATTTTTCTAATTTGCAGCCAGGGGGAATTACCCTTGTCCCAGTAAAAAGACCGCCCATCGCTTATTCACTCTGCGGCATACCCACGCAAAAATAAGACACCCGATAAACGTTCCCCAAAATTCCAGAAGCTGCATAGGCACATTCTGAGCGGCAATTGTGGGGAACACTCGTTCTATTCCATTGCGCACCACAGCAAGAATGATGATATGAGACAAATAAATCCCGAAAGAAACCTGGCCGACCCACACGCAAAACTTCATCATTTTCCCGGATTTCTCTGAAGTGAATGTTGCTTCCCGGGACAAAACCCAGACAATGAAAACCGTGCTCAAAAAAGCTGAAGAAGCCTTTGCAGTTGTCAGCGCATAATCGACCGGTCCATGCAGCTCGAAGCGGTACAGCGTTTCGACAACAGCACCAAACAAGCCAGCTGGCAGAAGAATAGCTGCCATCTTGCCGGACAGAAAAACCGGTCTTTTGCGAAGATAAATTCCCAAAACGAAGAAAAAAAGCAACGTTGGAAACAATCCTTTGTAAATAATAATCGGCAGTTGAACTCGATTGGGATGATCCAGATAAAAAATCCCAAGCCAGCAAAGGCCGGAAATAACCAATGACAACACCAACCCTTTTCCGGTTGCTATACGCTGTAAAAGTGGCAATAAGAGATAAAACTGTAAAATCAATGCAAGGAAATAAAAGGTAAAACACCCTTGAAAGGTCACAATCATCCACACTAACTCGGACAACGGCACTCGATGGGGAACCAGTGGCAGAATGTATACAATACTCCACAGGAAAAATGGAATCAGAATTCGGGGGAAATGAGTGCGAAGAAAAGAAAAGTATTCTTTTTTAGACGACAATTGTTTTTCTGCGACTCCATCCGCTACCATCAAACCTGCAAGTATGAATCACCAATACTCCAATGATTCCGACAGCCCGCAAAAAATCATAATAGGCAATACGCGGTTTTCCCATGAAATAAATTCCTGTTTTCTATTGGTAAAGAATATTTCAATACTTTACCGTAACCTGCTTCGCTTTACAAGACAATAGAAACAATATATCTTAAGATCATCATTTTTTTATGATTTTCCCAAAGGCAGAAAAACTTTTTATCAGCCGTCAGCATCTTACAAGCAATGAAAATTCTATAACTGGATTTTCAAAGCTGTAAACGATAAAGGAGATTTCATGCAAACCATAAACTGTACACGGCGGCAACAGCTGGAACAATATTTCCAGACAGACAGCGGCCGTTTTTACAGAATTGCCTACGGAATCCTGCGTCACCGGGAAGATGCTCTCGATGCAGTACAAAACGCCATGATTCGGGCAATTCAAAAATCGGCAACACTCCGTGATGGATCCTTCCTGCAAAGCTGGTTCTATCGGATTCTGGTAAACGAATGCTATGCAATGGCTCGAAAACGCTGCCGTTTGCCGCTTTTAGCAGATCATAACGTTTTTGACACGTTTGAAGCGGGGACAACACTGCGCTCTCAGGAAAATGAGGAAGATGCAGTCACCCACGCGCTCTGCCTTTTGTCTCCACAACAGAGAACGTTGATTATCCTGCGATATTTTGAAGAATTGAAGCTTGAAGACATCGCTATCGCTACCAATCAGAATCTCAGCACAGTAAAAACCCGTTTGTACAAAACTCTGAGGTATCTCCGCTCATTGATGAATAAGGAAAACGAACAATGAAAAACGCCAGAAAAAATTATTTTGCAACTCCCATTCCAGAAAAAGAACTTGCGGATCGTCTTAGCATTGCCTGCAATTCCCCAACTTCACCACCGTCTCATAAATTTGCCTATAAAGTCATTCTGAATGCGGTTTGGCTCTCCGTTACCGTAGTATTTGTCATTCTCGCCCGCACCAGCCCCAGCTTTGCTGCAGCAGCAGAGACCATCCCCGGACTGAGACAAATTGTCTGGTTGATCTCCCCGTCGCCACGCCAGGAAAACAATCAGCTTTATACCCTGCAAGTTTCTGAGCCGAAAATCACGAACAGTCCATCTCCGGAATGGGAGCAGGCCATCAATGCGGAAATTACCAAAAGAATCAATTTTGAAGCAGAAGCGGCAAAAAAACTTGCAATGGAATTTTGCCAGGCACGCATTGACACCGGTACTCCGCCAGAAGAAGCCGGAGGAGTAACCATCATCATTGATAACCAATTACACTATGCAGATGAAACCCACCTGTCTTTTGAAATCTCCATATTTCAAAATATCGCTTCCGCTTATAACAAAGATATCTTTTACAATCTTGATTTCAGCACAGGGAAATCGTTAAAACTGGCAGACTTATTCCCGGATAATTACCTTGAAACAATCAATACCGAAATCCGGCGGCAAATTCACGACCGGCTCCAAAACGACAAAAATGCCATGTTCTTTAAAGAAGATGAAGGCGGCTTCAAAACCATTACTCCCGATCAAAATTTTTACATCAATTCGGACGGGAAAGTAGTCATTGTCTTTGAAAAATATGAAATTGCTCCCGGCTACATGGGACGTCAGGATTTTGCGCTCCCGCTGCCCGTAACATTCCCTGAATATGCGACAAATTCAGAATCTCCAATAAATTAAGCCACATCTCCCGGCAACATCAAAACGTGCTGCTACCTGAATCAGGTGGCAGCACGTCCCCTCTCATCAGCCTGTCCATTCAGTGTATCCTTGCGACCGCATCGCCAATCCTTCTCATCAAAATTGGCGGCAAGATGGATCCATCAAAGAAACAGCTCATTCTTTTTTCTTGTTGAACATACCGGTTTCAACGCTAAAGTCACAGCAGAAACTATTTCATCCTTTAATTTTCGGGCTGACTGTGGACAAATTTTAACACAACGCATACAGGAAATACACTTCCGGGCGTCAACAATTTTGCTATCTTCTCGACTGATTGCCAGTACTGGACAATGTTCTGCACACTGTCCACATCCGGTGCATGTTTCCCCGGCTACAGGAACCAAACCAACTCCGCCGAATGATTTATAGGGGCGATTTCCGGGAATATTCAACGGAGAGTCCGCAGCGATATTATTACTGAGTTTTTTAAATATTGTTTCCGCGAAACGGACTAACTCCTGCTGATCTGCCTCATCAGGTCTTCCCGCCGCGTACTCCCGAACAATGGAGTGTTCCGCGATCGCCGAAACAGCGGCAATGACACGGAAATGACATTGTTCGGCAAGATCATACAACTCGACAAGCGTGTCTTCATACGCCCGATTGCCATAAACGCAGACAATAACACACCGCGCACCATTTCCTTGAATTTCCTTGATTCTCTGTGCTGCAATTGCAGGCACGCGCCCGCCATAGGACGGAACCGCAATCATTGCAAGATCGTCATTCCCCAGTAGAACAGAAGAAAAATCCTTTCGGGCATCACTCAAATCAACGTTCAGCACCTCATCGTGCCATTGTTCTGTCATGGCGTCTGCAACCTTCTGCGTTCCGCCCGTCGGACTGAATATTATCTGCACCAACCTCATCTTTGCAATCCTTCCTGTAACGTTTCCAGATACATCTATTATAATTTGCAAAGCTCAGAATGTCAATATCAGTAATACCATTTCTATTTTCAGAAAGGGCCGGAAAGCCTGAAACCACTTGCTTTCCTCTCCCTATTGTCTTACTCCTGTTGAAAATCAGGCAGCAAAGGCCACAATATCTTTTCCCTGATCCCCATTTTCCGTTTTTACAACCGATGACTCCAGATCCTTTTGCAGACTTGCCGGGACAGGCTGCGACTTCAGAAGCAGAATCGAGTTTAACACGACCGCAATCGCACCAGCATTGTGAAGGAGCGCCCCCCAAACTGGCGGCAAGACGCCTGCAATTGCCAAACCTACAGCAATAAAATTCAAAATCAGCGACAACGCCAGATTCCATTTGATTGTCGCCATCGTCCGCCGAGCAAGCATCACAAAATATGGCACAGCTCGAAGATCATCTCGAACGATGACAGCATCCGCTGCTTCGATCGCTATATCGCTACCGATTCCCCCCATAGCAATTCCCAAATCTGCTGCTTTGAGTGACGGAGCATCGTTGACGCCATCACCAACCATCGCAACATGCCCTCCCCTTTCCTGCTCCTGACGAATTAAGCCAAGTTTCTCCTCGGGCAGACAGGCAGCAGCAAAGCTGTCCACACCCGTGATCGCAGCAATGTGGGAAACAACAGCTTCATGATCTCCAGAGAACAGCAGCACTCGTTTACCAAGATGACGCAGACATCGAACCACACTCGGGGTTTCCCTGCGCATAGCATCTGCCAGTGCAAGAGCGCCACAAATTTCAGTTCTATTTCCGAGAAAAACGACAACAGCGCCACATGCTGTCATTTCTGCAGCAAACGTCTCTGCCTGCGCCCCTCCGGTAAGCCCGGCTGCCTGCATCATTTTCAGGTTACCGACGCGCCATTGTTCCCCGCCGACATTCCCCTCAATACCGTGCCCTGGAATAAAACGAAAATCGTCAACCGCACCTGTGCCCATTTTTCCTAACCGTTTTTCCGCTTCTGCAACAATAGCAGCAGCAAGCGGATGTTCAGAATATTGTTCCAATGCAGCAGCTTGTTTCAAAATTTTTTCTTCGTTGACGCCAGAAGTAAAAACTCGAATTGTGTTTAACTCCATTTTAGCAGTGGTCAACGTACCGGTTTTGTCAAAAACGATGCTATTGACAACCGCAAGACGTTCTAACGCATCTCCTTGCCGCACCAGGATTCCATGCTTTGCCGCATTGCCAATTCCCGCCATAATCGCAGTAGGGGTTGCCAGAACCAGCGCACAGGGACAAAAAACCACCAGAACTGCAACCGCCCGTTCCATTTCCCCGGTAAAAAACCAGGTTGCTAAAGCCGTTGACAACGCACCGATAACAATCCACTTCGCCCACTTTTCCGCAGCGCTGACAATCTTGGACTTTGATGCGTCGGCTGCTTCTACCAGGCGAATCATTCGTTCCAGTGCGCTATTACAAGCCAGTGCAGTCACTTCCAATTCCAAAACCCCGCCAACATTTACCGCACCACTCGATATGACATCTCCAACACTCACATCCACAGGTATTGATTCTCCAGTCATCACAGATTGATCAATTGCTGCGGTTCCACGAATCACGATACCGTCAACCGGAACAGTTTCCCCCCCCAGAATGCGCAATCGATCACCAATTTTCACAGCTGAAGCAGAAACAACAGTCTCTTTGCCATCCTTGAGCACCCGAGCTGTTTCCGGCATCAATTTCATCAAACGGGTTATTCCCGATCGGGCTTTTGCGACAGTTCGTGCTTCCAGGATTTCACCCAGCATCATAATGAATGCCACTTCTCCCGCCGCAAAAATCTCCCCAATCCAGACAGCGCCTGCCAATGCCAGCGTCACCAGCATACCCGTTTCAATTTCATGCTTACGTATCGCTCCTTCTACAGCTTCATACGCAATGGGAACTCCACAAAGGACAATCGCTATCCATGCCCAATCCAGGATACCGGTCCCCCAATTCAGAAATGACGCTGCCAATGCCGCAGCAGATACCCATAACTGTACTCGAGGCCACCAGAAAAGCAGTTTTTTCTTTTCCCGCTTCTCCTCAACTCCGTTTGCTTCTGAATGCTTATCCATGCAACAACCACAACTCATATGACAAACTCCTTACTTTTTTAATTCTTAATATACCTATACCCCTATAGGTATAAAAAAGCAAATTGAGAATCCGGAAAAAACAAGAAAAAGGAGAAAAAATTATGACATACGTGAAAAGTGTTCTAATGCCTTGGCGAAATCATTCAACGTTTTTTCAGCATCGCCATGCTCAATTCCGTCACGGACGCAATGTTTTAAATGGCCTTCCAACACAATTTGACCGACTCGATGCAGCGCGCCACGAACAGCGTTGATCTGAATTAAAACTTCTTCACAAGGAACATCTTCATCAATCATTTTGGAAATCGCATTCAACTGGCCGATCATTTTATTAATCCGCAAATGCAACTTATCAGAGTTCATGCATTGACGCATCTTCAACCTCTTTTCTATTGACTTTCAGCAGTTTTATCTTTTACTGTATTTCCCAGCGCAACATTTTACAAGAATTTCCTGCTTTTTTATTCGAATTGTCTAAGGAATTACTCGTCCTGGGCAAAGATTTGCAGAAAAGATACAACAAATGATTGCTTTTTTTAATTTGTCGTTTTATATTTCTGCCACCACAATAGTGGCCCTCTTCTTTTTGATTTTGAACTGTAATATTGAGGGAGGTTCTCATGAAAAAAGTTGCTGAATTGACACTGTGTTCTGTGTTGCTCTCAACGCTGGCAGCTAGCGGAGCTGACTTCAACCGGGAAGAACTGAATGAAAAACTGAATGCTCTGGCGCAGAGTAATCCTACTCTGGAAATTCCTTCTTCCATGTTAACATGCTATATGATAGCTCTTCCTCCAGAACGAAGAATAGAATACATTTGTCCGAAATGCGGACAACGTACGTATTATTTAAGTCGGGGCAATTTGAAATTGCTTCATGCCTCTCGGCAATGTGCGCATAAATTACAAACTCTCGGATTAAACATCGAAGTGGATGAAAGTGCGTATTGTCAACATTGCACTCCTGACCCGAAGGCTAAAAAAAACCTGGATATACCGATCCGCGGAATCATATCCTCACTCGCAGAAACATTTCCTCAACAACAGGAGGTAAACATTATCAACGTTGATAACTCTGGAGAATGTATTATTGCATTCGATAGTGGATATGTCCCTCGTAACATGATTGACGAAAACGGTGTAATTCTGGAAAACACCGACCTGCGCTGTGGGCCGGCTACCCATTATAAACCACTGGATGTCCTGCTGAAAGACCAAAAAGAAGAAATTCTGTCCCCCCTTCCTGACGATCCTGACTCCTGGGTACGAATCGCCTGTCCATCCCGGAAAACACTGATCCCCTATGATCTCCTGACCAATATTGAGCGCGTCACTGTTTTTTCCTCCCCGCCCCAACAAGCCCTCTTCTGGATTATTAGTATTGATGGACAACAACGAAAAGTTCAAATTAAGCCAAGTGACATGTATATTCTGGAAGCATTTGTCACAGGAAAAGATAAAATTCAATTTTCCCCCAGGTCCGGTGAACAGGCCTTAAAAGATTTCCTGCCACGTCTTTATGTTTTACTTGGAGATGATGACGCTAATCATCTCACTGACGAACAAAAGCTATTTTTCGACTTTATGTTTTACGCCCAACAAGAGTAATTGCCAATGACAAATCATCGACTTCTACAGAGTAAACCATCCATTCTGCCGCCAACGGTAGTTTTAGAAATGACATACCGTTGTAACCATCAGTGCGTTTTTTGCTACTGTCCGTGGTACTCAGGCCAGTTATCGAAAGGCAGAGAACTCACAACGGATGAATGGAAAGAAGTCCTCCGGGAACTATTGTCTGCCGGGGTCGTTCATTTTTCCTTTTCCGGCGGCGAGGCAATTCTTCGGGATGATCTGCGCGAAATCATCGATTTTCTCCTGGCAAGCAAGGCACAATACCGGGAATTCGATGCCAACGATCAATGGGTTGAATACGAAGGTGCGCCGAAAATCAATCTGTTGAGTAATGGACGGGCGTTAACTCGGGAATGGATAGATTATTGTGCAGAGAATCAAATAAAGCTGGCGATCAGCCTGCCCGGCTTGAGAAGTTTCCGAGCAAACACGGGTAGTGATACCGATCCGGAACGGATTCTCCAGCATTTCCAATACGCAAAATCTGTCAGGTGTCCGAATAATGTCGGGATTGTGGTAACCAAGCTCAATTTTCCAGAGCTATATGAAACCATTGCGGCAGCCCTGCTTGCCGGCGCCGATGCAGTGCTGCTCAATCGTTTTTTGCCCGGGGGCCGTGGCTTATCTCACCCTGAACTGGAATTAACTGCTGATGAGATCCGGACAGTTGCCGACATTGCGGAAGAAGTTCTTTCCCGAGCAAACCGGAAGGGCTTCTTCGGCACTGAAATGCCCAGTTGTTTGATCGATCCGGCACAATACCATTATTTACAAGTTTCAACCGGATGTGGTGCGGTAACAAACTTTTTTACCGTTGGCCCGAGTGGCAGAATCCGGGGCTGTAATCACAGCCCGGTAGAGCTGGTAAATGTGTGCCAGTGGAGAGATTTACCTGAAAATTCAGAATGGATGAACTACGTGCGACAAAAAAATATCCCTCCGGAATGTGAAGGGTGCGCAGTTTTGTTCCAATGCCTTGGCGGTTGCCGGGAAGCTGCCCGTGTTACCACCGGATCCCCCTGCGGAATGGATCCTGTTTTCAAGACCGCAAAAATCAGGAAACAATAAAAAAACCTTTTTCTGTCCAACTTGCTGTCAATCAGAAAAATCCAGAAAGCAAACCTGAATATCCAATACGACTTTCATTTCATGGGAGAAAAACCGTCTGAAAAAATTGGCTACACTTCCAGCACTTTCATTTCTGAGCCATTTTCCAGGTTGAGAATCCGCAAGACACCATTTTCATAGGTTCCGAATGAAGGCGGATTTCCTCCTTTCGGCAGAGAAATCGACCCCGGATTCAGCACAGTTACTCCACATTCGAGCTTACGCAAATCCGGGAGATGAGTATGACCATAGACGAAAATCTCTCCCATGCCGATCGGCGGCAGTTTGGCAGGATCCCATAAGTGCCCATGCGTCAGAAAAAAAGACTTTTCCTCAACCCATATCATTGAATAATCGCTCATCATCGGATACGAAATGAGCATCTGATCGACTTCGCTGTCACAATTTCCCCGGACTGCAATAATTTTTCCGGTTAACGCATTCAAATATTCTACCGCTTTTGGCGGAGCATAATCACTTCGCAGCGGGTTCCGAGGCCCATGATATAACGCATCTCCTAACAATACATATCGATCTGGTTGAAAATGATCGGCATGCTGCATTAAAAGTCGTAACGAATCCGGAGAACCATGAACGTCAGAGAAAAAAAGCAGTTTCATTTCAAAACCTTACTGTCTTCATACCCTGGAAGGGGATTTCACAAAAATGATTGGCGGTATTATACGCCCATTCTTGCATAAATACAATCACGGGAGTATATTTTTCCCCGGAATAAAAGGGATTCAAACTTTATGGCGCCACAACGAAATTTTTTTGATCTGACCCTTGATTTGCATGGGATGGAACGCGATCGTGCCCTTCGGCTCGTTCAATCTCATCTCTATTCCGGGAAAAACCGAGGAAAAAGCATTCTGATCATTCATGGGTGCGGGAATGGAATTCTTCGTGCCGCTGTCAGGCAATTTGCCTCAGAATGCCAGCTTGTGCAGGAGTGCTGGGAAGGAGAATTATACAACCTTCCCGGTAATGCGGGGGTCACTGCTGTTTTTTTGTAGATACCGTTTTTATCGGAGCCCCCATGCTGGAGGCGTTTTGCAGAACCGCGCAGGCACAATCAGCCGATCACTTAGAAAGGAAAAATCATGCAGCTTATCCGACACCTTTACCCCGATCAGGCAACGATGAATCAGGCACTTGCAGGCACATTTGCACGTCAGGTGGAAACCGCGTTAAAAAGGCAGGAGCTTTTCCGCGTTGCAATTTCCGGAGGGTCTGCTCCGGATGGGATGTTTGCCGCGCTGCCGTTGTTTCAAACACCCGGCTGGAATCGTATCCGCTGGTTCTGGGTCGACGATCGCTGCGTTCCCTATGGCGCGCCGGAGAATAATGCTTCGCACGCCATGGTTTTTCTGGAAAAATTGAACCTGCCGCGGGAACATTTTTTTCCCATGCCGGTTACGTCAGATTCTCCGGCAGAGAGTTATGAAGCGTTGCTTCGTGTGGAATTTGATCTTGCTGGTACAGAACTCCCGGTTTTCGATCTGATGGATCTGGGAATGGGGCCGGATGGGCATTTTGCCTCACTCTTTCCGGATCGGGAACTTACTTTGGACAAACTTGTTCTTGACGTCCCGCCGCCAACCACAGCAGAACCCCGCATCAGCCGAGTCACGCTTTCTCTTCCAGTCGTACTGAAATCCAGACAAATCAGAATGCTGATTCCAGAAAAACGCAAGCGAATCCTCTTTGCACAGATACTTTCTGAAGGCGAAAATCCCCATTACCCGGTCTCTTATCTCAATCGACTTCCGGGAGATTTGCACCTTTATTCTGTAGATTGATTGCAAGAGAGCTGCCGGTATGATATAGTTTAAAAAAGGTTGTCGGTAAAATTCGGACTTTTTGTGATACAACCAATCATAAAATTCGGAAATATGCGTTATATTTTTTAACAGTGCTCGCAAGAGCATTTTCCAAAACATCAAAAAAGGGGAAGCTTCTCAACCATGCCCAGAAAAAAAACGTTACTGCTGCTCCCGTTTACAGCTGCATTTTTATTGACGCTTGCCACCGGTTTTTTGTGGATCAACAATATTGTTTCCGCCTCCCGCAGTTATGCACAGTTATTTGCCGGTGGAGATATTCTCAACCCGGCAGTTGGATTAGTCAGCTGGCTTCAATGGTCAGCTCTGGACGTATCAACAATCAGCACATTTATCCCCTTTTTCGGCTGTTTTTGCGTTCTGATCGGCGTTATTCGCCTTACCAGGTGCAGGTTTGTCAGTGACGATTTTCCCTTTTATGCCAGTTACGACCGGTTGAATGTATCTCTTGGATTGATCGGAACGGTCTGGGGCATTATCCTGATCGGGTTCATGCCGGCAGAACAGATCAATGTTGCTTCCCTGATGAGTTGCCTTCATACAGCTCTTTTTTCAACTCTGGTAGCTGTAGGGTGGGTAACAGTTCTCCTGCCGGTTACCTTCCGCCCGGTCATGCAATTCCTGGCAAAACAAGTTCTGGGAGAAAAGGCAACCGAAAACGGTTCTTTGCTGGATATCGTTGACCAACTCGGAGCAGCAGCAGCTGGTGCCGGGAAACAGTTTTCCGGTGGGGCAGACCAGTTGAAACGCTTCAGTGCCACTCTTCAGAGCACGACACAAAGCCTGAACGACCTCCCCCGCAACCTTGACGTTCTTCTCAGCAAAATGGAAACAGTGCTTACGGCAGTCAACGAAGTTCAAGCTCGGCAGAATGAACTTCTTGCACGCAATACCGAACTCTTGGAAACAATTGCCTCGACCCAGGAAGTATCTCAGAAACGAAATTCCGATTCGGTTGAACGTTTGACCATTATTCAACAGGAATTTCAGGAACAGAACCTCGCGATGATCAAGCAACTTCAGGAACAACAGGAACAACTGTTCAATCGGTGTTTTGCGACTACAGAAAAAATCAGCAATGCCCAAAGCGGGTTTATTGAAGAATTCGAAGCAATTTCCAGAAATAACCGCGAGTTATACAAACAATTGACTGCCTCGGCAAAAGAGCAGCACAAAAATTCTTCCACCGAAGAATAATTATACGGGATTTTCACGGTCATGAAATACCAATTATCTTCACATGCAAAACGACAGCTCACCCAGCTTCTGGGATTGCGTGACAATCGTGATACTGACGTTGACGAAATGCTCGGTATGCTTCTGCAATTGTCATTAGCATTGATGATGATTTTCATGATCTCCTTCTGTCTCTTTCAACTCAATACGACTGCAGAATTTAATGCAGTCAAACAGCTTCAGGAACAGCAGCTGCTCAATGAACAACGTCAGAAATTGATTCTTGCCGGCGAAAAAACTGAAGACTTTTTCCTGACACGCTACGGACTGAAAACCGTTGCCGTCATTGGAGAAGACAATGTCCAGAATTACAATGGCGCCCTGGTAATTGAAAACGGAAAACTCTGTAACAACACAGTGTTACGTGATGCGTTTGTTAATGGAGCGAAAAATCTTGCCGCAGATTATGCTGACACCGCCGCTCTAACGGCCAATTGGCGCAATCGTATTCTTGCGCAGGCAGGCTATACTGATGCCGAACTTGACAGCTCAAATCTCGAATGGCTTGCCACACAACTACCTCAGCGAATCGAAACGGTGAAAGCGAATGCAAAAATCGTCCAGACTCAGGCTGCCGCTGCAGTACAGAGTTTTCTTGCTGAACATCCCGAACAGGCAAGCAGTGATCGAATCCGCAGTCTTCTGGATCAATACCTTGCTGCCGATACTGAGCAACGTCAAGTCATTCAGGCAGAACTCGGAGGAGTTCTGCGACTCTATGCCTTTGAATATTTGAAACAGCAGATCGGCTGTCCCCTTCTGGAGGAATTATGATGCGTTGGTTTCTTCTCTTAATGGCTTTTACGACCATAGTTTTTTCCGGTACTTCTGCAAGTGCCGCCCCCGGCGATGATGAAATGTCTCAACAAACGGTGCTCCTTTCTACACGACTTTTGCTGGCGGAACTCAAAAAACAAATGGCAAACGCGCCGATCAGCGACGAAACTCTTTACCAGACAATGAAGCAGAACCCTTCTGCATTTGTAGGAACAGAAAACAGTAGAAAGACTCTTCTCGAGCAATGTCAGAATGCTCTTCGCGAAAGATACCGTAATGAAGTCAACGCACTGCTGCAAGGTGTTGCACAGAAAAATCCAGACAACCGCACGGTTCTGAATGACGAATTTAAAAATCAGGCAATCATTCTACCTGATGACATAGTAACGACCAATATGGACCAAAAATTCCCCGAAGCCTTTCAGAAGGCACGTGACCGCATTATTACGGAACAACGCAATACCCTGGTGAGCCAAATTTTTCCGACAGAACTTCAAATCGACAGTATTGCTCGAAATGATTTGCAGGTTATTCTTGAAAAGCAGCTGATTGATGCCGCCGGACAGGTTATCTTCGAAGAGAACCGTCCTTTTATCCGGGACACCTTAATCCAACCGATGCTTGATGATGCCTACGCCCAGAAACAGTGGCAAATTGATTTTATCAATGGATCGGCGTCAACTGAACCAACCACTCCGGAAGAATTCCAGTATTATCTGGAAAATTTGCTTCAATCCGCAATTGACCAGAAACGTGCGGAAGATCCGCAAAAAAAGATTTACAACATTTTTCCATCTACAAAGGATCCCCTGGTTGCGCGCAGCCGTACTCTTTCTCTGGATAAATTCGTCAGCCATATAGATCAGTATTGTGCGCCGATAAGTAATGAAGAAATCCGTACAGAGTTGACTTTGAATCCCGGTCGCCATCGCGAATTGGCAAAAAGCCTTGAACGTTTTTATCTGTTGTTTGCGCAACGCAGCCGGAGTTCTGCTATCAATGGGTACAGTAACCAGCTTGATAATCAGTCACGAGTAGAAATGCGTTACTTTCTCGAACAAGTTGTCCCGCAATCCGAGCAATGTAATGAAGTATTGAAACAATTCTTTTCCAGTATTGTTACCCCGACAATTACCGAAGAACGTAAAAAACTTGCTGAAGAACAATTCCAATCCAATTTCCCTACCCTGGCCAATAATTCCTTTTTACCGACGGAAGAGCAGATTTCTCAATTTGATCAGGTTGGGGGGGATGAAATGGTTTATGATTTACGCACTCTCCTTCCTTCCAGCAATTTTGATTATCGTACTTTACTGGAAGAATGTGATTCCAGAGCCAAAAAACAGGTTATCGATCTCCTGCAAACTGGATCGACAGCCTTGAAAAACCAACAGCAATTGCTGGATAACTCCTATGCGCGCTTGAATCGTACACTGCTGGAAACAGCACAAAATAACAATTTGGAAACAACAATCCAGGCGCTCCAGGATATTATGGAAATACCGGAAGAAAATCGCATCCAAGACGTAGGAGATTTTACAGAAGATACTGTTGTCGCAGCATACCTTCAATATCTCTCCGGCGAATGGCAGAAAATTCGTTTAGCCACCTTATGGCCGGATGCCAATAACCGTCCTCCCAATTATGCAACGATTTACACACAACTTTTTAACCGAACTCAGCAGGATGCCCGAATCCGCATTCGGGCACTTCTGAGCGATATGCACAATCCTTCTGCACTATTGACTGCCGACAATGCGGCGGTAAGTAATGATGCCATATTGGTTCCGGTTAACCTGAACATTGATGCCAGTGGCCATTACATTATCACAACCGTTACCATTTCCTATGCCGGCGTAAAACAATTTTTCCAATGTTCTGCCATGCCCAAGGAATATGATTCGCAGGAGGCAGAACAACTTCGCTTAATCACCGCCCTTGTGGTCCGCACCTTGAATGAACTGGAAAATGGGAAACGCTACCAGGCGGACATCAAAATTAAAGTGCAAAATGGCCGTATCTTCTATCGCTTTGTTGCAAAACTGCGCCAGAAACTTATTGAGTCTCTGGAAAATCTCGACAAAGCAGAATTATCCTGCACAATCGAAGATTCTCTGTAACCCTCTACCGTGCTGAAATTACTTCTTTCTTCCAATATAATAAAAGCCGTTGGAAGTATGGCCATTCATGGTACGATAAGTAACCTTCCGGTATACGACAGAAGAAAATGCAGCAAAAAGCGTGTCGAGATAATCTTCTGAGTGATGTCGCAACATGATCCCGTCCTCTAACTGGAATGTTCCAAAGGAAAAATTTCCGGGACAGGAACGATAGCGCGCAATATTGCGTTCATCAGAGTTGAGTAAAAAATCGTTGCAATAAAAAATTCCGCCTTTTTTGAGAACTCGCTGAATTTCCCCCAGCAGTTCTTCCTGGCCTTGATTTGAAGGGATACAAGTCAAGACGGCACAAAGCACAACAGCATCAAATATCTCATCAAGGAAATCCAGTTTACCGGGTCTTTGGATACGAAGATCCAATTGCGGATGAGCAATACGTCCCCGCGCGATTAATTCGCAGGAAACATCAACTCCGCAGAGCCGATGATAACCGGCGTCATACAACAACGCAGTAATACGCCCATACCCACAACCGACATCAAGGATTGCACCTGCAGAATCAACAAAAGAAGAAAACTCCTCCAGCTGGAACTCCGTCGTAAATTCTTTCCGACTGCCGGGCCCATTCCAATATTCCGCAGGTGTTGTCTTCATCGTATTATCAAGTCTGCGTTTATGCGAAAAGTGCAGCCTGTTCTTTGATCATATTTATCAGCACCAGAGCCGTCATTGCCTCAAGCACCACCGCCAGACGCGGACAGAGACAGGGATCATGCCGCCCACGAATTTCGCAGTCAATTTCCCTGCCATTTTTATCTATGGTTTTTTGCTGTAACGCGATAGAAGCCGTAGGCTTGACTGCCACGCGAAAGACAATCTCCGCACCATTGGAAATACCGCCCAGGATGCCGCCGGCATGATTTTTACCCCATGACCCGTCAGCATGCGGAGCATCATTGTGCTCGCTTCCACGCATAGAGGCAGCGGAAAATCCAGCACCAAATTCTATCCCTTTCACGCCGCCAATGGAAAGCGCAGCTTTTGCAAGCTCAGCATCCAACCGGTCAAAAACCGGTTCTCCCAGCCCGGCTGGCACTCCGCCGACCCGGCACTCCACAATCCCGCCGACACTATCTGATGACAATCTGGCATTATCCACTTCTGCGGCCATCGCGGCAAAGGCACTCCGGTCAGCAGTTCGCAAAGGATTTTCTTCAATATATTCGCGCTCAAACTGCTTCGCCTTAACGGCCCCAATCTGCGTGACATGTGAAAAAATAGTAATTCCTTTTGCTGCCAACAATTGTTTGGCTACGGCCCCTGCCGCAACCCGCGCCGCAGTTTCACGACCAGAAGAACGCCCTCCTCCGCGATAATCGCGAATCCCATATTTTTTCCAATAGGTAAAATCGGCATGTCCAGGTCGAAATAACTCCGCAATATTGCTGTAATCCGCGCTGTGCTGGTCATTATTATAAATTACCATCGCCAAAGGAGTACCGGTTGTTTTCCCTTCAAACATCCCCGAAAGGATTTCAACGCTGTCTGATTCTTTCCGCTGAGTACAGAACTTGGACTGGCCGGGCTTACGGCGACTCAACTCCTGCTGAACAGCCAGTAAATCAAGGGGAAAACCGGGAGTAACTCCATCTATAACCACGCCGATCGCCGGCCCATGGGACTCGCCAAAGGTCGCTACGGTGAAAAATTTTCCGTAAATGCTGCCGCTCATATCAACTTCTCCCGGTGTAAATATCCAACAATTTCCCGGTTCAACTCTTCTGAGGTACAGAGTGTATCAACAGGAATGATTAAATCAGCCAATTCTGTATACCCGACATTGCGTTCTGCATAAAGCTCTCGAAAATAAGCTTCAGGATCCGCTGCATTAGCAAGAAAAGAAGGCAAACCATTGGTGACAATCCGCGGATAAATCAATTCCGGGGCGGTCTTCAGATAGATAAAAAAACCCAGTTCTGCCAATTCCCCGCCAATCAAGCGATTGCCAACAGTCCCGCCGCCAAGGGCAATAACATTGCGGTCAAACGCTTCATCGTTGAGCCAACGAGTAACCGTTGTGGCCTCAAGAGCACGAAAATAGTCGGCGCCTTTGTTATTATAAATACCGCGGGCGTCAGTGTTCTCTTTTTCCACTGCGGCATAATTGGCTGCTACTGCCTCATCACTGTCAATAAAATGCATCCCCAAGTCACGAGCCAGGCGCTTTGCCTGCGTTGTCTTGCCGCAATGCTTCATCCCAATAAAAATAATGTTCATCAAATCGAATCCGGCTTAACGATTTCGGTACCAATTCCTTCGTTGGTAAATATTTCCAACAGCAGTGAGTGTCGAACCCGCCCATCGATCAAGTGTACTTTGTTCGTACCGGCATTTAAGGCCCGAACACAACTCTGAATTTTCGGCAGCATTCCACCAGTCAAAATCTTTTCCTCAATCAATTTCTGAATTTCATCAGTGCAAATTGTTGGAATCACTGTCGTTTCATCCTTGGGGTCGCGCATAATTCCCGGAACATCACTGAGAAAAACCAGCTTACGAGCATAAACAGCTTCTGCGATCTTGCATGCGGCAATATCAGCGTTGATGTTGTAAACCTGCCCATCAACATCACGCCCCAGCGGCGTAATAATTGGAATTTTATTGGAGTTAAGAGCCTCCATGATTTTCGCGGCAGCAACAGAAACGACATCACCAACATAACCGATGTCAAGCGCAGCTCCACTATCCGGATCTTTTGCATACATCCGTTCAGCGATCAAAATCTCCTTACCAGATACCGGTATGGCGTCTCCACCGGCAGCTTTAGCCAACTCAACCAGATTCCGATTAATCTGGTTGTGAAGCACATCATCAACTACTTCAATGGTTCTGTCGCATGTATGCCGCAACCCCTGGACAAAATTGACCGGAATATCTCGCCTTTTCAATTCTGCAGAAATGGCTTTACCCCCACCATGTACTACAACTACCTTAATTCCGATACATTCCAACAGGACAACATCCAACATTGTCCGCTGAACAAGATCGGGATCTTCCATTGCGCTGCCGCCAAATTTGACAACCATAACAGCATTGCGAAATTTCTGAATATACGGCAGTGCTTCCAATAGCACTTCAGCCTTGTCAATACAGTTCATAACCCATCCTTATTTTAAAAATATCACCCGAACTCCGGGCTTAACAAACCGCTTAAGCATCCCAGTATTTACCTGTCAATATGAAGAAACTGGTTCCCGGAACAATATTCTTCCTGTTGCCGCATCTCTGATATCGTCAGGATTCCGTCCCC
>ERZ1034917.905-NODE-905-length-22383-cov-5.202974_pt1 | contig 22383 bp, 17 predicted proteins | sample MGYA00520605_ERZ1034917 | MGnify/ENA primary metagenome ERZ1034917 (study PRJEB33766, sample SAMN09781784) | gut metagenome | biome: gut microbiome | host: Homo sapiens | place: Madagascar | study: EMG produced TPA metagenomics assembly of the PRJNA485056 data set... | reverse complement strand
TCTACAACTATAATGTCTATACCATTATCAATCGGTAATGCATCATGTTTTTCTTTATACGCCTTCTGTATTATAAGATCATCCGTAGGACCTTCCACAAGAACCACCCGCTCCGCTAATACCAATCGCAACGTATCATATCCTGGAAGCTTTTTAAAATATGTAACTGTTGACTCGGGTATTTCTCGAAAAGGTTTAACCATTCCTTTTTCCACTAAAAGAATCTTATCCAAATTCAACTTATTTGCAATAAAACTACTATGTGTAGAAATAAATATTTGTTTTTCTCCGGAAGATGCTATTCTGTGGATAAGCTTTGACATATTGGTATAAGAAAGACAATTTTCGGGTTCTTCTAACAAAATCAAATTCGCGTTATTTGAATCATTTTTAATTGCGAGTTCAACTTTAATTATATTTTGAGAACCGAATCCGATTTGGTCAAACGGAATATTTTCCACTGAAATAGCCATTTGACGTTTCCATTCGTCAACTTCTCCTTCTTTCAACTCAATAGAAACGTTTTTACCATTTAATGCTTTGTCTTCTATTAATTTGCCATTTAGCTTTGCTACTATTTCGCTGTCTTTAAAATCATTTCTGACCTTTCTATATACTAAACTCAAATCAACTTGATCAGATTCAGACAAATACTGTGTTATATTTTCCGACACAAATCTATCTACCAATCCGGTATAATCTTTTCTCGTGGTATCTACATATGTTGCTTTAATAGGAGCATTACGATAAAAAACCGGATCTCCACTGAAATAATTGATTACAGCATGATAAAACTCTACGGGAATATCCTTGATATCACCGCTTGAAAGCATTTTTTCATATAGCGTTTTATACTGATTATCGAATTCAATTTCTACTCGAATTCCTGCACAGTTTTCTCCAAACACATTATTTGTTCCGGAATATGCTTCATCGCCGTTTCCGCAATATGCTTCCATTATAATTTTAGGAGGTTTAACTGCTTTCCCACTCAAAGATTGTATGTACTCCGTTCTTACTTCCGAATTAAACAAATTGTCTTTAATCTGTTTTTGAATAGCATAACCATTCAATTTGCCGGAAGAAAGAATTGATATAACTTCTAACAAAGTGCTTTTGCCTGCATCATTTTCGCCAACAAATACATTTATATCAGGGTTTATATCAAAACACACTTCTTTAAGAAGTTTATAATTTTGAACATAAATCTTCGAAATTATCATGCTGTACCTCCTTTTTAAATTCTGCTCAAACTGATATCGTAGTACATAAGCAGGTTTGCGTCCTCCTGGATGGTCTGCTCAGGCAGACGCTCTGCGATATCAACAATCGCCTTATAGTTCTTGCCCTTCCACAGGCGGGAGAAACCGACACGGATTGCTTCCGAACGGAACAGTTTCAGCTTGCCCTTGGAATTCATATAGCCTTCAAATTCCTTCCACAGCTTCTTCTCACGCAGTTTGGCTATATCACCTTCCTTTGTTCGATCAGGAATATACCAGCGGCCTTTTTCATCCTGAAGGAAGTTTTCTTCCAACAGTGTAGCTAACTCCGGAATATCCTCAAACTTATCAACGGACTTAACTTCCTGCATGAATTTCGGTTGTAATTCAGCATATGTTTGTCGTGTGCCTGTCTGATCATCAAGCTGTTGATACAGCCAAGAAATAGCGGACCTCTCATTGGTAACAAACAGGCTGAACTGAATATTTTCTACATCATTTTTGATTCGTGCGGTGTCGTATTCATTAACCTGATCAGCCAAGAAGTACATACCGTCACGCTTCAGGAATTTTTCATCAAGACCTCGATAGAAATCTGTAGCATCAATCGGAACAGGAATTCCGTTCATAATGTGATATGCAACCATACGGTCAAACAGCAAGAATGACTGACGTTCTGCGATTACCTCAATTTGACCATTTTTATGCACCACGACAGGGATATTCTCCAAATGCTGTCTCACAAAATTCCAAGCCGTTTCTTCGGTTCCTGCTTCAGCAAGCATTTCACGTATAAAACTATCTTTCGGTTTGTATGCAGAAATTACTAAATCCTGCTTAACTACAGATGTATATGTCATCTGTTTCGTTGTTCCTTTTCCTTTGTCTAAGGTTCGGACGTCCGCAATAATAAATCCTGCTTTCAACAAGGTTTCTTGGATCGCATTCCAAACAGCATTCTGAGAGTTATGGAATTCAATAGTAATCCACCTGTTAGGTTTAAGTACCCTATACATATTTGCAAAGCATTTTTCCATCAATGCCTGATATTCCATCAATGTTTTATTTTGTGCCTTATTGATAATAGCTTCATCGGTGTTTTTTTCATAAACACGTAACCACATATCAGTGAAATAATTCAATTCGGAATACATCAAGTTATCCCCAAAAGGCGGATCAACAAAAATGTAGTCTATGCAGTTTGCCGGTAATGTCTCTGCCGCAGCAGATTGAGTACTAATCAAACAGTTTTCCGTCCTTAGTTGTTCAACGGAGTCCTGATAGTAGGCATCTTGCATTTTCTTCAAACGGGCACTAATATTCTCTAAAACATTAATCTCACCAAAAATTGGAGGAAAATAAAGTGTTCCGGACAACGGGCCTACATTCTTTTCCTTATGTTGAGCCATGTATCGCACCAATCGGGTAGTACGATTAAAGCAAGCAGACAGCAAGAACATAAACCTATTAGCATAGGCCTTGTCCAACTTCCTCGCTTCTGCAAAAAGATACGAATATACAGCGAGGGTCTTTTTCGTGTAAAAATGGTGCTCATGTGTAATACCCAAAGCTTCAAGATTGTTTCTTTGATGTGTTTGATGCATATAAGGAATTTCTCTACAAGGAACCGGGGTATCAATTCGATATAACCTCATCTGCTCGATTTGTTGCATATCATACTCATCTGGAATTTTCTCATAACGTTTTCCATTATAACTATAGTTTATAAGCACCGGAACCTGTACTATGTCATCTCGTAACACTCCAGTAAACTCATCAACAACAGGCGTCTTTGCCGTAATCAGCTTGTTAATAGCTAATTCAACACCACATTTTGAACAATTAAACTTCTTTACTACAGATCCAATTGCTTTCTCAAAATCATAGTCAACAGTAGCGTCCCAAAGAACAATTCTTTCACCACAGTGCGGGCATATAAACACACGAGACCACACTGTATAATTAATGCGTCCGTATTGAGGATTTGCCATTCCGCTACCAACATGGATTGTCTTATTAAAACCATCAAACTTCTTTACTGCGTTTGCTAAAACTTTTTCTGCAAGATTAAAAAACTCAACAGTATTTACATAAGAATTATAGTTGTGCGCAATATATGTTGCCGTCGGAGACAAATCAAACAGCACTGCTTTTCGATTGCCAAAGGACTTATCACACGCAAACAACTGCATATTATCATAATTATTAATTCCGCACGTCTGCGCTGCCAAACCCGTCATTCCTGTTCCGCAAAACGCATCTAAAACAACATCTCCAGGATCAGTATAATGCTGTATGTATTTCACTATCGCTTTATGGGGTACTTTTGTAGGATAGGAATGTAATTTATAGAGAGGATCGTATTTTCCTTCACATACATCTGCCGCAAAAGGTTCTCTGTGGTATTCATCCGTTTCCTCATCAAAAGGAGTCCCGTTTTCACGAATAAACTCCTCAATAAATGGATTCGGGCAGGCAGTATAATACGGTGCATTGGAGAGGGCAATGATGTCCTCATCCTCCGCTATAGGGAATCCTTCTATGTGTCGAACCTTGTCGAGATCCTCTTTTGTTAGTTTTCTCGGTTCCATTTTTAAACCTCACTTTCTTTGCGCTTCACAACAATGCGCAATTTACCCGCATCCTTACCCTGGGTGTAGGAAGAAATCAGCTCACTTACTTTCGCCTTGAAGGAAGATTCATCCATCGGAGGCATCTGCTCCAATTTTGCCATCAAATCGTCGGTGTCGATAACCACAGGTTCAAAGCCTTTCAGCAGTGCGTTAATAGCCTTAACGAAGAAATCATCCACACGCTTCGGCAGAGTGCTGCTGGCGATAAACTCGTCGATTGCCTGCTGCTGTTCTGCAGACAGGAACTTCTTCTGGCTTGCCACAATCGGGTCAGAGATAGTATCCAACAGAGTTTTAGTCCACTCAGCCAGCAAATCATCGATGCGGATTTCCAGATTGTCCAGCACACCGTAAACATTCTTCACCTTATCGTCAAGGTGATAACGGCAATGAGGACAAATGTGAGTAGATTTCAGTTCTTCAGGTGTCAGCTCGTAGCAAACCTTGATACCGGACATCTCGGTTTCGATATCAGTCAGCTTTGCAGCAGACAGGATTTCGATGGAGCGCAGTTTGCGCAGGCTGGCCAGCGCACGGCCTTCCTGAATCTTTCCTCTACGCTGAGCATCAGTGATGTCCAGTCTCTTCTTTTTATGGTTTTCAAAATAGATGTCGATATATTTCGCCTTTATCTTAGAAAGAACTGCATCGACCTTCTGGGCAGCAGCCTCACCGGAAACGCCGTCCATGATGCTATCACGGATGGAACGAAACTCAGCCTTAGCTGCGTCCAATTCAGCTTTGAATGCTTCGCCCAAATCAATATACTCAATGTTTGCAATATAAGAAACGATATCAGCACAGCCGGACTTGAAGTCCAAGAACTGCGGAATCTTCATCATCTGCGCAATCTGATCGCCCAGCGTGTCAACCTGCTCCATAGAAAGACTAAAATTGTTCAGCTTGGCAGGAGTGTTGAACTTCGCCTGATAGTTGCTAAACTCGTCTCTTACAGCGGTGCAAGCCTTCTGCAGCATCATTACTTCCGCTGCGTTTGCCAGAGGCTCTCCCCACAGGTCAAAGCTATTGTTTAGCTTATTTGCTGCGAGAACAGCAGAGTTTGCCAGATCCTGTGTTTTGGAAAGCAGCTGAGCCACACCTTTCTCACGGTCATTCGGATTGTCAAGCAGCGCAGAATTGATATCCAGCACTTCAAACAGCTTCTTCAGCTCGACCATAGAAATCTGAGCCGGTCTGGACAGATACTTGAATTCGTACAGATCCATAACGCTGGTCTTCGGAATCTGGTCCAAATTGGATGCCGTGATGGTCTTTCCGTCCTTCGTGGTAATGACCGCATAACCACCGTATACCATAGACAAGAAAATGATCGGTGTGAAGGTGAACTCAATCTTGAACTCCTTATCAATATACATCTCCATAAAACGAGGCTCGAAGATGTCGGAGTAATTCAGAACACCCTGCGGCGGCAGATTGCGGATCTTGTCAATGTAGTAGGCCGCATACTTGGAACCTTCAGGACGGATCTTGTCGCCATCCAGAATGCCAAAGCTCTGGAGCATCAGTGTGGACTGCTGCGTCTTTCTTCCTGCAAAATGGTCGAAAGCTGCACGAGCGCAGTCAGCCATATTGCGGCGGGTAATCTTGGTCTTCATAACCGGAAAATCCGGATACTTGCTGCAGAAATATTCATCGAGACACAGGGACGCTGCGAGATCGATGGTATCCTTGAAGGTCATGTCACGGTTATAACGTCCTCTCAGAATTTCAATCATCTGGCGCTTCTGACCTTTATACGCCACATCAAAGCAAGTGTTCTTGTTCTCGCTCAGATACTTGATTAGGTGCTTACGGAGCATATTGGCCTTGTTCATGTAAGCGTCCTTATCTTTGCCTTCGCTGATTTGGGCAAGGCTCTGTGCCGCAGCATAGAGGCCCATGATTTCACGAAACTCGTCCGAAGACTTGAAGTATAGATACACTTCGTCAGGGAGATTCTGCACACGACTGCTGGTCTCGTCATACGGAGGCATGATATGAATATAGAAGTCACGCTCCGGCTGGGCAGTGCTACGTTCTCCCGGCAGGCCCATAAACAGGTAGCCTTCGCGGAAGATGCTATGAGAATCCCAGTTCAGGTCATATTCATAAATATTAAAGTTGGTAACATACTGCTTTGCGTCCCACTCCAAACAGCGATACACAACATCATAGAAATAGCGGTTCAATTCGCCATCGGCCATAATGGAAGCCTTCTGCTTAATCTTCTCATCGTAGTCCACGATCTTATCCACATCGATGTAATATTGATTGTTTGCGTCATTGTAGATAATGAACTGGCCGGATACAGTGGTCATGATGTCACGCAATGTAGTCTTGATGATGGAAAGCAGGAAGTCTGCATCTTGTTCCGGCATAGGCAGGTACAAGCACAGGTCATCCTTCAAATTTTCAGCAGTCAATCCAAACTGGACATCTAAGCCATTGGTAGTAAGCCTGTGTACGCTCAGGGCATAGATAATCTTTGTCGCTAAAGGCTTGTACGCAGCTTTTGGAAATGCACGGTTGATGATATCTTCCAGCTGCTGGCTGGCGTTCACAACACGGCTAATAGTTACGTCACTCTTCAGCAGTCCATTAGACTTGATTGCAGGCCAATAGTCATCGAAAGAAATGATTCCAGGTGCATTCTGAGGAACTTCGGTATTGAAGATGCCTTTAATGGTCACCGAGATATTCTTCAGAATGTGACGGTTCTCTATCAGATAAATTTTATTAAATACATCAATATAGGAAGGGTGGATCGGGAACAGGTCCACAAATTCTTCCAGTCTGGAGGACATTCCGGTATAAAGACCGCAAAACTGTTCGAGGTGCTTGCGGATCATTGCTTTCTGTTCGGGCGTCTTTTTCAAAATACGCTCGGACACAACATAGGAAGTGGCTTCCTTTGTTATGATGAGCTGAGTGAAGCGGTCACTAACGTGCTTCAGTGTATCGGCAACGAAGCTGAATCGAGGATTGTCGAAAATCTTCTCCTGCATACCGAAAACGACACGCAGCTTGGACTTGGAACACATTTCACCGAGAGCACGGAAAAACTCAAGGTCAAGGACGATTTCTCTCTCATCACGGGAAGACAGATAAGACAGGAACTCGTCGACGATAATCAGGTAACCCTTATCAGGGTATTTTTCGGAGAAGACCATCATCATATTCTGGATAACAGTCTTCAGGCTCTTTACGCTGTTGTATTCAGGCACTTCAAAATCGATGCCACGGTTATCGAAGTCATCCTGCACATAGCCCATGATAACATCGTACAGAGGCATAACAACACCGCCGATTTCGATGCGCAAAACTTCAAATTTGCCAGCGATAGGCTCCATCTGCTGGGCGAACTTCTTATTCTGCAGATACTGCAAATTGTCTGCATCTGTTGCGATAGCAGAGATAACAGACATCAGGTGAGATTTACCGGTACCGTAGTTACCAACTACCAGCACGCCCTTGTTATCGACCACTTCGTCCATCTGTAGCTGTTCAATCATCGGGGCCTGCAGAGCGTCAGCCATCGTATCAGACATAACATAAGTTTTTACATACTCACGGGCCTTGTCCTTATTTCCAGCCGTTACGAGCTGGATAACATCTTCAATTGGATTGAAACTGATTAACTCAGAATATTTCATTTAATGTTCCTCCTCAAACGATGCATGTTACATCGTATTCTTCTACGCTGAATACTTTAAAATCCTGGTAGCCATCTTCAGCGTAAAACAGCTTTCCATCTTCGTATTTTCCGGGCCAGATAATACGGAACGGTTTTCGCTTACATGCATCTACCAGTATCTTCAGCACATCCACCTTGTACTCCGGATTAAACATTACATCAAAATCTTTTATCACCGCATTGTCCAGCAATGTATTCAGGATTTCCTCAAAGCACACAGATAATCGCATTGTTCGTTGCTTTGGCCTCAATGCGGATAGTTTTTCGGCCAGAGTGTGGTTGATTGGTATCGCGCTATCAATCACATCCTCTTCTGGGCAACAATATATTATTGGCTTTAGTAGTCCTGCGTATTCCGAGCCGGACACCGAGCGGGAATGAATAATTTTGCCCATTTTCGGTCTCCTTCTATAGTAAAAAAATTATTTATCCGCGTCTGCGCTCTCGCCACTATGAATCCACGCATCCACTTCTGATATCTTAAATTTATACTGCCTTCCTACTTTATAATATGGGATTGTTTCTTTTTTTATCCAACCTCGGATGGTGTCTTTACTCACTCCCAGATGTTTTGAGATTTCTTCAAGACTAAACCATCTTTCCAGTTCTGGCGTTTTATTTCCTTCCATGTGGCACATCGCTCCTATTAAAAATCATCGTTGTCCAGTTCATTTGCGTGTTCATATTTTACTTTCAACTGCTGATAGTATTTGGCAACATCATCGAAAATCTTACGGGCCGGGCATGTATCCTTTTCCCAGAAGGCTTTCATTGCCGAATACTTATCAGGATTTGCAAGAACGGATTCATATTTGAAAGCGTAAATATATCCGAACTCTACAGGCTTTCCGTCACCATCGAGTACAAGACGCTCATTGAATTTAGAGTTTTTGAATCTATCAGGGTCATTAATGAATTCTTCAGGCACACGCATCAACGGCATGATGACAGTATTGCCACTCCCACTGCCGCCTTTCAAAAGTTCTCCGTAGAGTCTCTCACAAATCAAGTCGTCATACATTAATTCTGCTCCTGGTTTCTCGGTTTTAAACTGCAGGTCAGCACCAATAACCTTCAAAACCAACGAGAGAATTACTGAAGACGGAGAATTTTCATAGCGGACCATAGGATAACGCTCGTGAATATTATATTTTGCCTTTGCATCTTCAATGAGGCGGTCATTATAGATTTGGTACACCCAAAAGTCGTAACCCTTAGTTAGGAATAACCAGTATTTATCCTCGCTGCCTTCGTTGTCATATATTGAGGCCAAAAACGGCATAATGATAAATCGCTCAACCTTGTCTTGTGCAAGGTCATACAACATATCAAAAGCGCTGCCTTCATCAAAAAGGATCTGGTCTGATGTATCGATATAGCTACCAAGCTTCATTAGCGTAGTATCATCTTGGCGGGAGTAATAATCCGCAAAGAAATACTCCTGAAAAGACCTGTGAAGGAAATGGTAGTTTTGTCCTTCCTCGTACATGAGACAGGCGCTATGGCAAACATCAAACAGGAAATTATCAAGTTTCATCATGTTGGCATCCATACGGTCCAACAATTTCAGCTTGCTAAAATATTCGTCGAATTTATTGTGGCTGAATTCATAATCACCTTTTCTGTAGGACTTGGCACAGAACTCACGGAACACCAGAGTAAAGTCTGACGGGTCCTTCACACTGTGAAAAATTCGCTTATAGGCCAATTTGTCAGAGTCGTGCCTCTGCAACAGAGTCTGGTATGCCTGTTCATAAAACAAATACTTTTTTTCAGGTACATCTGCAAAACGATGATAGCTCATCAGCATCAGCGTCAGAAGCAGCGGATTCGTCACAAACTCCGCATGGCTCTTAAAGTAGTCGCTGACCAGTCTATCACGGAATTGCTGTTTCAGCTTTGGTTCCTCCGGGCAATACTCCAGACGGTCAATCAGTTCCAGAGCTTGATCATTGTTGAACGGCATGATGAACAGCACCGTAAATCTTGACAGTTCCACGAAGGAAGAAAATTTTCGTGTCGACATCACATACTGATTTTTCGGATATCTGTCTATGAGTGCATCAAGCTGACGCTGAAATACATCCATATCACTGGCCTTAATTTCATCAAGGCCATCCAGCAACAGCTGACACTTACCTTCTGTCATTAGCTTATGAACATGAGCCGCCGAGAATGTGATATCAAACCTATGTACAGAGTCAACGACAACATTAAACAGGTCGTTATTGTCCTGTCCGAATTCTCTCAGTGTCACAAGAATTGGAAGTTTTCCGCTCTGCGCATACTTCTCAATAGATGTGAGGAACAGATGACGCATCATCATAGACTTGCCTATACCGCCCATTCCTACCAGCATGGTGAAGGAAGATGTCTTTTCCAGTTTCTCAAGCGTGACATTTTCGATTTTCATATCATCACGGAGGCGGTGATTTCGCACTGGCACCCTACTAATAGTATTGCAAACAAAAAACTCTTCAAACAGGCGTTCCTCTGAGGAATAGAGGAGCGTCTTTAATTTTGCATATTTAGCCTGCGACTTTGTCACATAGTCAGGAAAATCTTTAACCTTCAAATACTGGATGTAAATTTCCTTGACAATATCGTCTGCTTCGCCATTTCCTCTGGCGATAGCCCCGAACTGCTTTGCCAGAGCAGCAGAAAAGGCAAACTTATCAGCAACATCATCTTTACCTATTTCAATACCAAATGCAGAGACCAAATCAGTAATCACTTCTTCGTTCAATTTTGAAGATACCGTTCTGGAGAATCTGGTCTCATCATAAACACCGGCTACCCTTGCCCACAATTCAGCCTTCGGTTCTCGTTCTCCCTTAAACCACTTACGGAACTGATCATCAGAAAAAACAAGCTCAATTTTTGCTATTTCGCCAAGCGCTGTACTCATAAAAAATTCGGCTATAGCGTGTTGCGATACTATTCCTTTTATGCCGCTTGTTGCTTTTGATGATGAATAAAACGGTAAGCAAAAATCACATAACTTCATCCAATATCCTCCTTAATCGTCTTCAAAAGGGTCTTTGTCCTTCCTGTCCGTATTTTGTCCTATTTTGTCTAAAATTTGTCCAATCCACAGTCCGTGAAAAAATTTCGACATAGTTTTACAATATAGATGTGGACAAGCACCGATGTAGTTATCTCGTATTGTCTATCTTAAAATCGGACTCATTATGGCCAATTCATAGATATTCCTACTTAATTATACACCAAAAAAATAAAAAAAACAAGACCTTCAGATAAAAAACTCGGCTCTTCACAAAAATTTTGTCCCAGACAAGACGTTAAACTATCTGACCTGACTGTCAGCTCACCTCCTGTGGCCACGGGGTGCGTTCGCAGTTGATGGAAGGGTCTCACACAAAAATAGAGTGCCAGCTGCGAACGGCTGGTCACCACGAACGAAGCGGAGCAATCCGCATGAGGTGACCAACTATGTATAAAAAAACTGGCAGCCATGCTTTTGAACTACGCTTTGGAATCACGCCAAACGGAGGTAAAAGACATGGCAAACTTAGAAAAACAAGGTAAAAAACGTTATTATCCACTTCGCGATGCGAAGAACCCTCACAAGGTATCCCTTGTGGAAATTACTGAAGCTCAGTACAGAGCTCTGTATCCTGAAATCTGGGCAACCCAGAAGCGCGAACAGTACCATCACCGTTGTATGTGTACAAAGAAGTTTCTTTGGAAATGCGATGGAAACTGCGATTTATGCGAATACCATGCTGCAGGAGACATGCTTTCATTAGATTTTTCTACGGAAGACGGTAACGCGAATATATATGACACAATTCCTGATACCGCTCCGACTATGGAAGATGTTATTTCTGATGCAATACTTCTTGAACAGCTCATTGCAAGGCTTCGAGAACTTGACCAGGATGCTGACCGCATTATTGAAATGCTCGGCAATGATATGTCCGACCGTGCAATCGCGGAACGGTTAGGTCGTAAGCAACGCACCTTTGCTGACCAGATGAAGCGTTATCGCACAGAGCTTCGCAAGATACGCGGCTACTAATATCCACATAAAACAAGTAGAATTTTCACCCTCTGGACATTCCTTAAAAAATATTCAGAGGGTTATGCAAAATTTCTCCGCTCAAAATTCACGCTCATCTCCAGTGTAAAGTGTAAGGCAGGTCACAACAAGCCCTTACAACCACAGAAACGGAGGTGAATCAAGTGAAACAGCACTACTTCGATTCAGGCGGTAACGACTGTGAAGCGATTGCAGTTCTTACAGCAATCTCTCAGGTATCCGCAAGAATGGCGAGAAACATGACAATCCTCGCACAACAAAGACAACCAGAGAAAGGAGAAAGTCGCTATGAGCAAAATGAACGATATGGCTATGACCATCGAAGAGCTGCGCAGTGCAGCCGTTGCTATTAATGAAGCAGCAAACTTGTTAGCAGAACGGTTCAGCGGCGCCGCTGAAGAAGCGCCTACCAAGGAACCTGCTACCAAGAAAGAAAAGGAACCGGAACTTAAATTGGAGGATGTACGGGCTGTTTTAGCAGAAAAGTCCCGTGCAGGACATACAGCTGCTATCCGTACCATTCTTCAGAAATACGGAGCTTCCAAGTTATCCGGGGTTGACCCTAAGCACTATGAAGCCTTGTTAAAGGATGCGGAGGTACTTGACAATGCCACCTAAAGAACACGCTATACTTTCCGCATCAGCATCACACCGCTGGCTGAATTGTCCGCCTTCTGCAAGGCTCTGTGAAAGCTACGATGACAAAGGAAGTGATTATGCTGCTGAAGGAACCGACGCTCATGAGCTCTGCGAGTACAAGCTGAAGAAGGCGCTGGGCACGGAAGCCACTGACCCTACCGAAAACTTAACATGGTATAACGAGGAGATGGAGGAATGTGCAAACGGTTATGCCGCTTATATCCTCGAACTGGTAGAAGCAGCTAAGGAAACCTGCTCTGACCCGAAGGTACTGATTGAACAGCGTGTAGATTTCTCTCGTTGGGTAGAACAGGGCTTCGGGACCGCCGACTGCATCATCATCGCAGACGGGACCTTAAGAATATGCGATTACAAGCATGGACTTGGTGTTCTGGTATCCGCTGATGATAATCCACAAATGAAATGTTATGCTCTCGGTGCATTGGAGCTCTTCGATGGCATTTACGATATCGATACCATTAGCATGACAATCTACCAGCCAAGGCGTCAGAACATATCTACTTTCGAGATTTCAAAAGACGACCTGTATACTTGGGCCGATGAAGTGTTAAAGCCTACAGCTGACCTTGCCTTCGCCGGGGACGGAAGCTTTCTCTGTGGTGAATGGTGTGGCTTCTGTAAGGCAAAGCATGAATGTCGTGCCAGAGCGGAGGCAAATCTCTTACTTGCTCAATATGATTTCAAGCTTCCACCGCTGCTTGAGGATTCTGAAATTGAGTACATTCTCTCCCATGTTGATGAGCTTGTCGCTTGGGCCTCGGATGTCAAGGAATACGCTTTGCAGCAAGCAATTAGCGGCAAGAAATGGCATGGCTGGAAACTGGTCGAAGGTCGTTCTAACCGTAAATATGTAGATGAGGACGCTGTTATTCAAGTAGTTACCGATGCCGGTTTTGACCCTTATGAGAAGAAGCTGCTCGGCATCACTGCAATGCAGAAGCTACTTGGCAAATCCAGATTCGATGAGTTGCTTACAGATTACATCGAAAAGCCTCAAGGCAAACCTATTCTCGTGCCGGAGAGTGATAAACGTCCGGCAATGAACAATGCAAAAACTGATTTTATGGAGGAAAACTAATATGAACAAGAATGTAAAAGTATCTAACCCTATGAAGGTAATCACTGGCCCTGACACACGTTGGTCTTACGCTAACGTCTGGGAGCCTAAGTCAATCAACGGAGGTACACCGAAATATAGCGTATCTCTTATTATTCCTAAGTCTGATACCAAGACCATTGCCAAGATTGAATCTGCAATCGAGGCTGCTTACAAGGAAGGCGAAGCCAAACTCAAGGGCAACGGCAAGTCTGTACCTGCACTTTCTGTAATCAAGACTCCGCTTCGTGATGGCGATATGGAACGTCCGGATGACCCTGCTTACGCAAATTCCTACTTTGTCAATGCCAACGCTACTTCTGCGCCGGGCATCGTAGATGCTGACCGCAATCCTATCCTTACTCGCTCTGAGGTTTACTCCGGTGTGTATGGTCGTGCCAGCATCAGCTTCTATGCATTCAACAGCTCAGGCAATAAGGGAATTGCCTGCGGACTTAACAATCTGCAGAAGCTTCGTGATGGTGAGCCTCTTGGCGGCAAGGCATCTGCTGAGTCTGATTTCGCATCTTATGAAGATGACGATTTCCTTGATTAATGGAGGTGGCGACTATGGAAATGTTACAGTCTATTCTCGTAATCATCCTTCTTGCTATCTGGTTTGTATTCAGTATCGTGTTCCTTATCACTGCGGTTCAGAATCTCATCAATGACCGCAAGCGTGAACAGCGCGAGGTGGAAAAGGACAAGCGTGACCTTGAATATCATGAAGCCCGTATGAAGGAGCTTAGTAGGTAAACCAAAGCTCATATTTTAACAGTGGAGGTGGTGGCTCAGGTGTCCCCGGAAGATTCCTATGACCTTCCGATGAGCTGCCACCTTTGTGGTTATGAAAGGACAAGCCAATGAAAACAATAAGTATAGATATTGAAACTTACAGTGACGTTCAGCTTTCAAAAACGGGTGAATACCGATACTGTGAGTCTCCAAGCTTTGAAATATTACTCTTTGCATATAGCGTTGATGCTGGCCCTGTTCAGATTGTCGACCTTGCCTGCGGTGAAAAGATACCAGAAGCTATCATTGCAGGAATTGAAGATGAAACGATTATCAAATGGGCATTCAATGCTTCTTTTGAACGTATCTGTCTCTCACGCTTCTTAGGTTATCCAACCGGCGAATACTTAAATCCGAAAAGCTGGCGCTGTTCTTGTGTTTGGGCAGCCACAATGGGACTTCCATTATCCTTGGAAGGTGTCGGAGCTGTTCTTGGTCTTGAAAAGCAAAAGCTCACAGAAGGAAAAGACCTCATCAAATACTTCTGCCAACCCTGTGCGGCAACAAAGTCCAATGGCGGAAAAACCAGAAATCGCCCTTTTCACGCTCCCGATAAGTGGGAAGCCTTCAAGCGATACAACATCCGGGATGTTGAAACTGAAATGGGTATTCAGCATAAGCTTCACAAATTCCCGGTTCCTGATAGCGTCTGGGAAGAATACCACATCGACCAAGAAATTAACGACCGCGGTGTCAGGCTTGATATGGAGCTTGTTCATCAGGCTATCGAAATGGACTCTCGTTCTCGTGAAGAGCTGACTGCTGCCATGAAGGATATGACTTCACTTGAAAATCCGAACTCTGTCCAACAGATGAAACAATGGTTATCAGATAACGGTTTAGAAACCAACAGCCTTGATAAAAAGACTGTGGCAGAGCTTTTGAAAGCCGCTCCGGAGAAGCTTGCTGACGTACTTACGCTCAGGCAGCAGCTTGCAAAATCCTCCGTTCGTAAATATCAAGCAATGGAAAAGACCGTATGCAAGGATGGTCGTGCTCGTGGTATGTTTCAATTTTATGGAGCCACCAGAACCGGACGATTCTCCGGTCGTAATATCCAGCTGCAGAATTTGCCACAAAATCATCTTCCTGACTTAGCCGAAGCACGCAGCCTTGTTCGCTCCGGGGACTTTGAAGGTGTAAAGCTCTTGTATGAAGATGTGCCGGATACCTTATCCCAGCTTATAAGAACTGCTTTTATTCCTCGTGATGGCGCTCAATTTCTTGTAGCAGATTTTTCTGCTATTGAAGCTCGCGTTATTGCGTGGTTCGCCGGTGAAGAATGGCGACAGAAGGTATTTGCCAAAGGCGGTGACATCTACTGTGCTTCTGCTTCACAGATGTTTAAGGTTCCAGTTGAAAAGCATGGTATAAACGGTCACCTTCGTCAAAAAGGTAAAATTGCAGAATTGGCACTGGGATACGGCGGTTCCGTTGGAGCGTTAAAGGCGATGGGTGCTATCGAGATGGGACTTACAGAAGATGAGCTTCCTGCACTTGTAGATGCTTGGCGCCAGTCAAATCCGCATATCGTTAAATTCTGGTGGGCTGTTGACCATGCTGTTATGGAAGCAGTCAAGTACAAACACACTACCACCGAATATGGACTTACATTCTCTTGCAAAAGCGGCATGCTCTTTATCACTCTGCCTTCTGGAAGAAATCTTGCATATGTAAAACCTAAGATCGGAACTAACAAGTTCGGTGGTTCCTGCATTACCTATGAAGGAGTTGGAAGCACTAAAAAATGGGGACGTCTTGATTCCTACGGGCCGAAGTTCGTGGAAAACATTGTACAGGCCACTGCTCGCGATATTCTGTGTTATGCCATGAAAACCCTGCGGCACTGTTCTATCGTTATGCATATTCATGATGAACTTGTTATCGAGGCTGACCCTCGTTTGTCTCTGGATGCCGTTTGTGAGCAAATGGGAAGAACTCCGCCTTGGGCTAAAGGTTTGCTTCTTCGTGCAGATGGTTATCGGACACCATTTTACAAAAAAGATTAAATTCATCCGCTCAAATCAGGCGTTCATCTCCAGTGGAAATTAGAGGTGGACGCTCTTTTAGTCTACCCGGAAAGGAGGACTCTAATATGAGCATCAGTAAATACAACAGCGAAGGTTATCCTGACCCAACAGCTCACGATGCCTTGGAGATTATTGAACAGGAACAGCGTGCCCTTCGTGCTTTCAGGCCTATCGTGTATATCTGTTCACCCTATGCAGGTGATATTGAAGCGAATGTTGCTGCTGCAAGAAGATACAGTCGCTTTGCAGTGGATGAAGGATATATACCCATTGCACCACACTTACTGTTTCCGCAGTTTCTTAATGATTCAGACCCAAATGAACGTGAACTCGGCTTATTCTTTGGTAACGCACTGATGAGCAAGTGTTCTGAAGTATGGGTGTTTGGCAATCGTATCTCATCCGGAATGGAAGCAGAAATCAATCGTGCCAAGTGGAAAAACTACCGCTTGCGCTATTTCACAGAAAACTGTCAGGAGGTTTAAAGCTATGTATGAAATTAAAGAAAACAGACGCAGATTAAAAGATGGAACAGAAATCACTACTTACACTCGTGATGTAATAAGCTGCAATCTTCTCGAAGTTGAAGCTGGTACCACTGGCTTCATGGGAGGCGATACCGGTCATGGCGGTCGTACTTATTTCCGCATCAAGGATGAAGGCTGTACCGATATGGAGATTCATGTAATGCGCGACCGCTTCGGTAATACAGAAGGCTTCGAGGTTGTGCTTGGCGGCGACTGTGAGCTTGAAACCATGCTTCGTGCACTGAAATTTATAACCAAGGTGCTGGAGGAAGAATCTGAGGAGGTGTATGACTGATGTTTACCATCTATAGCTCAGATGTTACCGGCAATCCCGGCAACTGCTCCTATCCGCATAAGCAGGTGATTCTCAATGAGGATAGCCTGAAAGCTGCAATCAACCATGATTATGTGTGTGCAGAATATAAGAACAGCTACCGCAATGGCGAGAATTTTATCGGCAGTGACTGTCTGCCAGTAGATTGCGATAATGACCATTCAGAGAATCCTGAAGACTGGATTACTCCTGAAGATGTTATGCAGGCTTTTCCCGGCGTAACCTTTGCAGTCCATTACAGTCGTTTCCACAACAAAGTGAAAAATGGTAAGCCAGCAAGACCAAAGTTTCATATTCTTTTTCCTATCGAATATGTGACCGACGCTACGCTTTACGCTGATATGAAAAAGCTGGTCAATTCCATCTTCCCTTATTTTGATACACAGGCACTTGATGCAGCTCGTTTCTTCTTTGGGACTGTTGCCGCTGAGGTTGCTCTATATCCGGGACGTATGAATCTTACCGAATATTTGGACGAGGACATATTCGATGAAGGGATGAGTGAAGGTCAATACGACGGCTCATCTATTCCTGAAGGAAGCCGGAATGCAACTATGTCACGCTTCGCCGGTCGTGTTATAAAAAAATATGGCGACGGCGACAAAGCATATCAGACTTTTATTGACGAAGCTACGAAATGCAACCCTCCTCTTGATTCTGCAGAGCTTGCAACAATCTGGCGCAGTGCACAGCGCTTCTACACTCGTGTACAGCAGCAGGATGGTTATGTGGCCCCGGAGATTTACAATGACCCTTCCTGTTACAAACCGGAGGACTACTCCGATGTTGGGCAAGCTGAAGTGTTAGCAAAATATTTTTCAAATGAACTCCGCTATTCTCCGGCCACTCACTTCATTCGTTACTCTGAGCATTATTGGCAAGAAAGTGAACCGGGTGCACAGGCTGTTGCACATGAGCTTACAAGGCGCCAGCTCAAGGAAGCAAACAATGACCTGATGGACGCGCTCGATAAAATGAAAAATTGCGGTGCTCAGAACATTCTTGATAGTACCTCAAAAGCAAAAGCTGAACAGCTTATGAATGATGAACAACTGAAAGTCTATCAGGAGTTTTTGGCTGCAAAATCGTATCAGGCATTTGCAATCAAGCGACGTGACTCTAAGAATATTACATCCACTTTAAAGGAGTCACATCCAATGCTGGAGATTTCACCACGAGACTTAGATGCAGACTGCTTTGCTCTTTGTACACCAGAAGCGACCTATGACCTTCGTAAAGGTATGGCCGGCGCCCGTGAACACTCACCGGAAGATTTTATCACGAAAATCACCAGCGTATCACCTGGTCAGAAAGGTATGCAGCTTTGGCTTGATAGCTTAAATCTGATTTTTCAAAACAATAAGAAGCTTATCGATTATGTACAGATGATTTGCGGACTTGCTGCAATCGGCAAAGTATATGTAGAAGCTCTCATTATTGCTTATGGTGACGGTCGTAATGGTAAGTCTACCTTCTGGAATGCTATCTCCCGTGTACTTGGTCTTTACTCAGGTAACATTTCTGCTGATACACTGACAGTCGGATGCCGCAGAAACATCAAGCCTGAAATGGCCGAGGTAAAAGGAAAGCGTCTGCTTATTGCAGCTGAAATGCAGGAAGGTGCAAGGCTTAACGACTCCACTGTAAAGCAGCTTTGTTCCACGGATGATGTCTTTGCTGAGAAAAAATACAAAGACCCTTTCTCCTTCAAGCCTTGCCACACGCTTGTGCTTTATACCAATCACCTGCCTCGTGTATCTGCATCAGATGATGGTATCTGGAGACGTCTTATTGTTATCCCTTTCAATGCAAAGATTACCGGCAAGAGCGACATTAAAAATTACAGCGAATATCTGTATGACAATGCAGGCGGTGCCATTCTTGCATGGGTAATTGATGGCAGCAAGAAGGTCATTGAGCTGAATTATCAAATTCCTGTTCCGGATTGCGTACAGGAAGCCATTAATGAATACCGCAGCCAGAACGACTGGTTCTCTCACTTTATCGAAGATAAGTGCGTTGTCGGTGACGATTACAAGGAAAGCTCCTCTTTGCTTTATCAGACCTATCGCAACTACTGTATTGATACAAACGAATATGTCCGCAGTACAGCTGACTTCTACTTTGCTTTGGAAAATGCCGGATATGACCGAATCACTCAGAATAGGAGACGCTACTTCAAAGGTCTGCGTATTCGAACCGAGGACGATTTTGAAGAAGAATTCTTGGATTAATAGATATAATGACAAGGTGTATCAAGGTATATTTATAAACTTTTCTATAGGATGTAAAAAATTGAATATATAAAAGTTTGGTAAATACCATTGATATACCTTGCACATCATGAAAATTAAAACTCTAATGGAGGATGTCAATGTTAGAAAAACAGATAGAAAACAAGTTAACAAGGTCGGTAAAAAAGGCTGGTGGGATTGCACTAAAGTTCGTGTCTCCAGGTTTTGCCGGAATGCCCGACCGCTTAGTCTTACTACCTGATGGGGTGTGTGCTTTTGTAGAGCTTAAGGCACCGGGAAAACACCCACGGCCATTGCAGACGGTAAGGCACAGAATGTTACAAAAACTCGGATTTAATGTATATGTTATTAATTCGGTAGAACAGATTGAAGGTGTGATTAATGATATACGAGCCACATGATTATCAGAAATATGTAATTGAATATATACAAAATCAACCGGTGTCGGCAGTGTTTCTTGATATGGGACTTGGCAAGACAAGCATTACATTGACGGCTTTAAACAATTTGCTTTTTGATTATTTTACGGTACATAAAATACTTGTAATAGCACCCTTAAGAGTTGCGAGGTCAACCTGGAGCAGTGAAATCCAAAAGTGGGATCACCTCAAAAACCTAAAATACAGTATAGTTATCGGTACACCCGCAGAAAGGCGAAAAGCACTGCAGAGACAGGCCGATGTTTATATCATAAACCGTGAAAATATTCCGTGGCTTACGGAGTATATGGGAGCAGCATTTGATTTTGATATGGTGGTAATCGATGAACTTTCGTCCTTTAAGAATTACCAGGCAAAGAGATTTAAGGCATTGATGAAGGTCAGACCAAGCGTAAAACGAATTGTCGGGCTCACAGGTACACCATCGTCAAACGGTTTAATGGATTTGTTTGCGGAATTTAAGCTGCTTGATATGGGAGAACGGCTCGGAAGGTTTATCGGTCAGTACAGAAACACATACTTTATGCCGGATAAAAGAAACGGACAGGTCATTTTCAGCTATAAACCACTCCCCGGTGCGGAGGATACAATATACAGAAAAATATCCGATATTACAATTTCTATGAAAGCCGCCGAACACTTAAAAATGCCAAAGCTTGTGACAACGGATTATGAGGTGACTCTTTCCGAGAAGGAACAGCGGAAATATAAAGAACTCAAGGATAATATGGTATTACAGCTGTCAGATGATGAAATTATAGCCGCCAATGCCGCAAGTCTTTCAAACAAGCTGTGTCAGATGGCAAACGGTGCGATTTACGATGATGATAAAGCGGTGATTCATGTTCATGACAGAAAACTTGACGCACTTGAGGATATCATAGAAAGCATGAACGGCAAGCCGGTGCTTGTGGCATATTGGTTCAAGCACGATTATGACAGGATTGCAGACAAGCTTAAAGCGTTAAGTATTCCGTTTGAAAAGCTTGATACAACCGGCAGCATAGAAAAATGGAACAACGGAAAAATTCCTGTGACGCTCATACACCCGGCATCCGCAGGTCACGGACTGAATCTTCAAGACGGCGGCTCAACACTTATATGGTTCGGACTTACCTGGAGTTTGGAACTGTATCAGCAAACAAATGCAAGGCTTTATCGGCAGGGGCAAAATTCGGACACGGTTGTTATTATGCACATTGCGGCAAAAGATACAATTGATGAGCGAATTCTAAAAGCGTTAAAGAAAAAAGACAGCACACAATCGGCGCTGATTGATGCCGTAAAAGCTGAAATCGGAGGTATAGTGAAATGAGCATAAAAGAATATTTATCACAAGCGCGTTATTTGGATATGCGCATACAGTCAAAGCTTGAACAGCTTGAATCATTAAACGAACTTGCAACAAAGTGTACCTCGGTGATAACGGGAATGCCGCATTCACCGAGCAAACGTACATCGTCTATGGCAGATACTATTAACAAGATTATTGATTTGCAGTGTGAAATTAATAAGGATATAGATAATCTTGTTGATTTGAAAGAAGAAATTTCACAGGTTATAGCCGGTGTTGAGCAGACAGACCTTCGCATGATACTTGAAAAAAGGTACCTGTGCTTTCATTCGTGGGAGAAGATTGCAAGTGAGATGTTTTATGATTTGAGATGGCTGCACCGCCTGCACAGCAGAGCGCTTGAGAGTGCCGGAAAGGTTTATGACAAAATACATTCAGACCACTAAAAGCCACTTGAATACATATGGGAATGTGGTATAATGGTAGTATGAAAAATGTGTATACAGACAGCCTTCATAGGAGAAATCCTGTGAGGGCTTTTCTTATGCCCAAAGCGAGGTGAATATAGATGCCAAGGAAACCGAAACAGCCGTGTTCCTATCCCGGCTGTCCTAAACTTACGGACGGCAGATTCTGTACGGAGCATCAAAAGCAAGAGAATAAACGGTACGAAAAATATGACCGTGATCCGGCGGTGCGTCAAAGGTACGGACGAGCATGGAAACGAATCCGTGACAGACACGTTGCAAATCATCCGCTTTGTGAGATGTGCTTGAAGAAGGGAAAGCTTACACCCACCGAGGAGGTTCACCACATCATTCCCCTGTCCCGCGGCGGAACACACGATGATGATAACCTTATGAGCCTGTGCAAGGCTTGCCACTCGGAAATAACGGCAAAAGACGGAGATAGATGGCATAACAAAAGCCGCATCAGATAAGCGGCTTTATGTTATAGTTGATGGTCGAGTACCCATTTTAATAAATCGTCAAATGTGTATTCGTCTGCGGCAACTTTGAGAATGGTATCGGAAAGTTCCTTTTGCGTGTAATCAAGCTCAATTTTATTGAGCGCAAGGAACGCAAGCATTACATGAGTTCCGATTCGTTTGTTACCGTCAACAAAGGCGTGATTTTTAATAAGACCGTATCCGAGTCTTGCCCCCTTTTGTTGAATTGACGGAAACACTTCCGCATTGTCAAATGTCTGAAACGGAGCATTGATTGCGGCTTCAAGTAAATTTTCATCTCGGATTCCGTCACTGCCGCCGGTTTCAGCTATAAGACTTGAATGCAGTGCGACTATTTGTTCTTTTGATAAAATTATCATTTGGCAAGCA
>ERZ1034917.897-NODE-897-length-22603-cov-4.978889_pt1 | contig 22603 bp, 10 predicted proteins | sample MGYA00520605_ERZ1034917 | MGnify/ENA primary metagenome ERZ1034917 (study PRJEB33766, sample SAMN09781784) | gut metagenome | biome: gut microbiome | host: Homo sapiens | place: Madagascar | study: EMG produced TPA metagenomics assembly of the PRJNA485056 data set... | reverse complement strand
ATCCAGACCGCAACAGGCGTGGGACAGTTTATTGCAACCGTTGCGCCGTGGATCATTAAGGCCATTCTGGCGCTGCTGTAAGAAAGGAAGGGTGGAGCATGAGCACGATGAAGAAGCTGAAGAACGCAAAGGATAGGCTGGCGCAGGCCGAGCAGGAAGTGCCGGGCGCATACGAGAGCGGGTACACCGGGCGGGTGAACGACCGGCTGGAGAAAGTGAGCGGTCTGAATGACACCGGCGTGACCGACGCAGCGCTGAGCGAGGCGTACCAGAGTTACCGGGACAAGGCGGCGGGAAACGCGGCGGACAGTGCAGCGGCAGCGCTGGGCACGGCGCAGAGCCTTGGCGGCGGGTACGGCACGGACTGGGCAAAGAGCGTGGCAGACCAGACGGCGCAAGACCAGACCGCCAGCGCGGGCACGGCGCTGGCCGAGTTGCGCAGCAAGGCACTGCAGCAGTGGCAGAACGAGCTTGCGGGGAATGCGGACATGGTAAGCACCCTGCTGGGGCAGGACAGCATGGAGCGCAGCGAAGCGGCGCAGGACACGGCAAATGCACAGAGCTGGCGCAACTACCTGTACGGACGGCTGGGACAGGCGCGGCAGGAGAACAGCGACTTTTTGAGCAATGCGTGGAACATTATCAAGGGCATTGGTAGCGTGGCGAAGGCCGGGTATGACGGATACATGGGGTACACGCAGCAGCAGTGGGAGAACGAGTTCCGGGAGAAAGAACTGGGATTCAAGCTGGATCAGCAGGAAAAACAGAACCGGATCACGGCGCTGAACACGATACAGAGTTACATGGAAGCCGGACAGCCGGACATGGCGCGGGCAATTGCAGACGTTTACGGGGTGGATCAGGGAATGATCGACACATGGAGCGGCATGACGCAGGCAGAACGGGAACGGGCAAGCGCGCTGCTGGAAATGGGCGACCTGATGGCAAGCGGACAGGAAAAGACGGCGAGCACCTACGGCTCGTATTATGGACTTTTACCGAGCATGGTGGACAGCTACAGAGAGATCACAGGGCGGCAGAACGCCAGCGCGCTGGAACTGGCGCGGCAGAAGAGCGCGATCGCCGGGACGGGTAGGAGCAGAGGGAGAAGCGGCTCTTCCAGCAGCAAGACCGGCAGCAGCGGGTATGGCGGGCTGCAATACAGCTCCAGCAACGTGACAAGCATGATGAATAAGCTTGCGGGCATGAGCCAGAACGACCCGATGTACAGCATAATTCTGGGTGAACTGCGCAAAGCCGGGGTGGATGTGGACGGCGAACCGGGCACCGGCATTACGACGAAACGGATGCAGGTGGCGGCAAATGCGGCGCAGGGACAGCAGAGCAGAGGCTCGGACGAACAGACCATTTACAACAGCCTGCGGTTGCAAGGATACTCTGAGGACGAGATCGCATACGCGATGGGCACGCTGAAATAAAGGAGAACGCTATGGCAGTGACAAAAGCGCAGATGGCGCAGTGGAGCCGCAATTACGAGGGAAAGTACAAGGATAAGAAGAACGAGGACAGCTATCACCCGGCGCAGACAGAACCGGCTACCAAAGAGCAGATGAACCGGTGGGAGGAAAACTACCAGAAAAAGCAGAACGAGGCAAACAGGGTAAGCAACCGTATGGCGCAGAGCCGGAGCGGCAGCGGGGTGCGGACGGCTGTGGAAAGCCCCTTGCAGACCCGGGTGCAGCTGCCGCAGGGCAGCACGGATACCCGCTGGATGAGCGGCGGCACGCGGCAGTTGGGGACGCTGGACAGCAAGAAGCTGGCGGACGAGGTGCTGGACAGCGTGCTGGGCACGGCGACCGGCAGCCCGGTAAAGACCGACCGGCAGGAGGACTACGAACCGGACTGGAACTACGCGGGCGGGGACAACACCCCGCAGCAGAGGGCACAGGCAGCCAATGCTGTAAAGCGGGATGACTTTGACAGGTGGAACCTGTGGATGGACGCGGACACGCGGCACCGGGAGCTGGTGGACCTGATGCGGCAGAAGGAGCAGGACTATACCAGCTACGCCCAGCAGGGAACCAGCGCCAGAGCGCCCACGGCGGGCGCGGGCGGCGGCGCATACACCAGCTATGCCCAGAGCGGCACGAGCCGAAGCGCGGGCGGGGAGAAGGAGACGAAGGCAAAGTACACGGACGCGCAGCTGCGGGGGATGGGGTACAGCCAGCAGGAAATCGACAAGGCGCGGCAGTATCTGACCGAATACCCGGCCTACAACCCGGCGGCGGTGTTTGTGCGGCGCGGCGCAGACACGGCAAAAGGCATTGCGGCAACGGTGGCGGCTGCGGTGCCGATGACCGGAGAGAACCTTGGGGTGAGCATCTGGAACGAGATGGAGACCCGGAAAAACTGGAAGGCGCTGCGGGAAGAAGTGCGGGGGAATACACGGCAGGAGAAGCTGCTGGGAATGCTGACCGGCGGCAAGACCACCTACGCCCAGCAGGGCAGCACGGCAACGAGCATGCAGTCGTACACCGATGCAGAGCTTTTGGAAAAAGGATATACGCAGGCGGAGATCGACACCATGCGCAGCCGTATTGCGGGGACAAAGGTGGCGGACAGCGTGGACAAGGACACTCTTGGGTACAAGCTGTATGACTATGGCAAGCGGCACACGGCGGCAGCGCAGGCGGGCATGACCCCGGCGGCGAGGACTGCCATGGGCGTTGTGAGCAGCGCGGCGGAGAACCTTGCGGTGGCGGGCGTAAGCCCGTATCTGGTGCTGCCGGTGCTGAGTGCGCAGGGCGCGGCAGAGAGCATGGGAGAGAGCGTGGAGAAGGGCCAGAGCGCAGGCAGAACGCTTGCCACCGGTCTTGCGAAGTTTGGCGCGGGATGGGCCATCAACTCGGTGGGCGCGGCAGACCTTGCCCGGAGCATGGGCGCGGACTATGCAAAGGACACGCTGGCGGGGCAGATCGCGGACTGGGTGCGCGGCCTTGGCGGGGACAGCGCATTTGCCAAGGCATACCCGGCGGTTGCGAACGCATTGACCGGCGGTGTGGACAACGCGGTGCAGGCCTTTGTGGAGACCTATGCGGACACCGCCATTGATGCCGTACTGGGCGGGGACACGGAGGCAGCCGAGGCGCTTTTGAAGCCGGAGACCTTTGTGACCGCTTTGCAGAGCGGCCTGACCGGCGGCGCGTCCGGTGCGCTGGGCGGTGCCGTGGGCACGGGGCTGGGCGCGATGAGCGCACAGGTCGACTACAAGGCGCAGCAGGTACAGGCACAGCAGCAGGCCGCACAGCTGGCACAGGAGTACCGGGCGATAGAAAAGAGAGCGCTGGAGCCTGGGGAGAGTGCGGCACAGGCACAGCGGACAGCAGAGCAGAAGGTGGATGCGGTACAGGCTGCACAGCAGGTGCAGCGGGAGGAAACTCCCTCACCGTTGCAGTCCGGCGATGCCGGCGCTGCAACGGAGCTCCCTCTGGGAGGGAGCCTTTCTCAAAGAAAGGACGCAGCGCAGGTGAGCGATAATGCAGCGGTGCAGCAGTTTGAGCAGATGGCGCAGGCGCAGCAGCTGACGGGAAAGACCATCAGGATGTTTACACCGGAGGCCGGGAACGAGGCGAACCGGGCAGCGTTTGAGGCAGCCTATGGTGTACAACTGCCGGACACGGCGGCAGCGACCCGGCGCATGCTGCGGGAGGTTGCAGCGCAGCGGGTGCAGAGCGAAGAGACGGCGGCGCAGACAGCGCAGCAGCAGGCTGCGGAGGAAGCGCTTGGGGAACAGAGCCCTCTCACCGTTCCCGCGAGCCAGACGGCGGCGCAGGAACGGAGCTCTCCCAAAGGGGAAAGTCTTTCGCAGAGGAACGTGGAAAAGGCCGGGGAAAGTGTGGAAACTGTGCAGCCGGTACAGGCCGGGGAAGCAGACACGACCCAGAGCGGCGCGCTGCGGGAAACCTACGGACTGCGGCAGCAGAGCCTGACCGAAAAGCAGCGCAGCGTACAGCGGGAGCTGAGCCGGTGGAAGGTGAGCCGGGGCGCGAGCGAGACCATCAGCCGGATGGTGCCGGACAGCATTACAGACCTTGACCGGTATACCTCGGCGGCGAGCTGTATGTACCGGCTTGGACAGATGGAGGGGGTAAAGACTTTTGACAAGGCGCTGGAGTTGGCGGGCAGCACCAGCGGACTGGCGGGTTTTACAAACTATGTGCTGCAGCAGCCCGGCGGCAAGGAGGCTTTGCAGGCAGCGTGGACGCAGGGGCAGGGAGAGACCGAAGCAGCAGGCGGGCTGGGCGGTGCGCTTAGCAGCCAGAGCACCAGCGGCGAAGGCCGGGTGATCTGGAAAGGAAGCCTGCGGACGGCGGACGAGATGGCGACCCAGCTGATCCAGCTGAACGCAGAGAGTACCGGCACGGATGCTGTTTTAAAGAGCGTGCTGCGGGGACCGGACGGAACGCCCAGCAAGCGGGTGAAGGCGTACATCGACACAGAGACGGGACGCATTTTCTTTGCGGACGGGAACGAAAATGTGTTTGCAACGATCCTGCACGAGGACTTTCACTGGTACAACGCTTTGGACGCGGAGGGTGCAAAGGCGCTGATGGACATGGCGCTGGAGTACATGGCAGAGAGTGAGGGCTACGAGAACGTGGACCGGATGATCCGGGAGAAAATGCAGGACTACGCAGCCCAGAACCTGACCTATGAACAGGCTGCGGAGGAGCTGGTGGCCGACAGCTGGAGCGGCATTTTTGAGACCGTGGAGGACATGACCCGGTGGGCACAGTTCCAGCGGGCGCAGGCGGACAAGAACGCGGGCAAGGCAGGCACCATTACCAAGGCCGTGAACGCGGTGAAGGAGCTTTTGAACAGCATCATCAGCAAGGCAAAGGAGATTTTGAACAAAGACCCGGAGAACCGGGCGGCGCTGCACGCAAAGAACCTTGCCCAGGCGCAGAAGAAGGCTTTGCAGGATGCCTATTTTGCGCACGCAGAAAAGGCGATGGACAACCTGCGGGCGGCAAAAGAAAACGCCGCTGCCATTGAAGGCAACGGCGCGGCGCAGGGGGTGCGGTACAGTCTGCCAGAAATGGCAAAAGAAACGGAGACAGAAAAAACAAAGCGGCAGATGGCCCTGGCTATCCGGCCGGCAGAGCAGAATGCGGAGCGGACTGCAAAGGTGAGCGGACAGGAGTGGTCTGGACTGAGACCACAGGATGCACTGAAAGCAATTAAACCGGTATTAACTGAGTTTGGAATTCAGACCAAAGAGTTTCAATTAAAAGAACTCGATGTGAATTTTAGCTACGGGAACAATAATATTCATGAAAGTGTGAGCAAGCAAACAGAGCTTACGCCGAGAGAATACAATGATCTTGCTCTGGTTCAGGCGAACATAGAAGAAGTTCTTGCGAATGCGGTTCCTCTGGAAGCTCATACAGACAAAAAAGGAAAGCCGCATGTGGACGGCATGATCGTGCTGGCGTCTGCTTTACAGGACGGAGAGCGGATCATCCCGGTGCGCGCAGAACTGAAGCTGTATGATAACCGGCCGACGGCACTGTATTTTGCAATCGCGGAAACAACAGCCAAGGAAAGCCGGAACGCTGCAAACAAAAAAGAACCGGGTCTTCAGGTGCGTCAAGAGCCATTGCTGGCTCAGGAAGCTGCCCTAACCGGTTCTATAGAAGGAACCGGGTCTGAGGACGGCGGCAACGCAAGCGTTGAAGTTCGTCCTACCGGTTCTTCTGAGGTTAATATACTCGATTATTACCGCCTTGTCAACCACGATGCGAACTTTACAAAATATTTTTCTGATGAAGTGGCGCAAAAAGCAGAAGGGCTGGAAGTGCTGCGCGATGAACAGCAGCAAGTGGACAAGCAGCGGCGGAAGCTTAAGGAAGAACGCAGCGCATGGCTGGAAAGCGATGCTGTGAAAGAGATCGAGGCAAAGAAAAAAGCGCTGGGCGTTTTTTCTGCCGAGGCGAAAAGCTACCGGGACAGTGCGGAGTATCAAAGCTATCTTTCCAAGCGCAAGGACTACAACAGCCGTCTGGCACAGCTGGAAGAACGGAGCACGGCACTGGACGACCGGATGCGGGAAGCAGGAGAGCGGATGCGGGCACGGGCGAACGCAAAGGCGAACGACCGGCAGCTGACCTATAATGCGGAAGCAGAAAAACACGGCGGGAAAGCGGAGTATCGGCGAGTACTGGCAAAGGAACAGTTCGGTGTGACAGAGGACTTTAAGAAAGCAGGGTACATCCTACCGGACGGCCAGATGCTGGATTTTGCGCAGAATGACAGAAGCCGGGACACCGACCACCGGGAAATTATGAACGTATTCGGCCCGGCGGAAGTAAAGACCGGCACGGAAGCGCTGAATGAATTTTTACTGGACGGTAATGTGCGTGTGATGGCAGAAGCACCAGGTATCGACCTTTCGGCAGACACTGCCCCGACTGCACAGCAGCTGGAACAGATCAGGAAGATGACCGAGCAGCTGGGCAGTGAGCGCGGGCAGTTCACACTGGACATCTCCACGGCGGACGGCAAGGTGGCCGCCAGCAAGGAATACAGCGGGCGTGTGGATGCGGACAAAGTGGTGCGGGAAATTCAGGCATACTACAAAACCGGAGAACTGGCACAGGAAAGTGAGTTTGCAAAGTTCAGATATCAGCTGGCGCAGCAGGCAGACCGGGAGGCAAAGGGCAGCGACCAGCGGCAGGCCAGCAGAGCCATTGCGGACAAGGCAGCGGCACTGGACACGCTGGGACAGTTCTTTGGGTTGACCCGGGGTGTGAAGGTGAGCCGGGACAGCCTGGAGGGGCTGGCGGTGCGGTGGACCCGCACCAACGGCAGCCGGGCTGACCGGACGAAGCTGGCAAACGAGGCGCAGGTGCTGGTGGAGTACCTGAAGGCTGAGGGCGCGGACATGAGCAAGGCGCAGGCGCTGGCGGAAACGCTGGCGGGCGAGGTGCTGGACGGGGCGACCTACCGCAACAGCGAGCTGTGGGACGAATACCCGGAGCTGCACAAGCTGGAGTACACGGTGAACAAGACCGGCGCGGCGAAGGCAGAGCTGGTGCGCCGGTACGGCAGCTGGGGCGAGGCGGTAGCCGAGGCACGGCGGCATGGCGTGACCCTGCGGCAGGCCGAGGGCGTGCGGGACGGCAACCCGGCGGAGCAGTACGAGAGCATTGTGAACGATGTGAGCGCGGCAGGCTATGTGCGGGACGGTGCGCGGGCGCTGTGGAAAAGCGCTGCGGAGCAGGCCGGTGTGGACGGTGCGCTGAGCATGGAGAGCACTGAGTGGCTGGACGTGCTGATGAACCTGCATGATGCCATTAAGCCGAAGATGATGAGCCGGTTTGCGGACGTGGCGGAGTACGAGGATGCCCGGGTGGAGCTGGCGGGCCGGATGCTGGGCGACGTGATGAACGTGCCGGAGATGACCGACGCGGAGGCCATTTTTGAGGGCATCATGCAGCACAATATGCAGGTGGCCAGAGCCGCAGCGGGCAACGAGGAGCGGGCTGCTGAGGTGAGCCGGGAACTGAAGGGCATCCAGAAGGGGCAGAAGGCACTGTTCCGGGAGAGGCTGGCGCAGAACCGGCGGGCTGCAGGGCAGCACGCGGAGGTGCAGAGGGAAAATGCGAATGCGCAGGCCGAGAAACAGTTGAATGACATTTTGGAAACGCAGGGCGTGGACATTACGAACCTTGGCGACCTGAATGAGAAGATGACGGTGCTGCGGGAGAGCTACGAGCGGGCGTGGAAGGAGGAAGCCAAGCGGCTGAAGGCGGAACGGCAGGAGATGCTGGACGAGGCGAAGCTGGAAGTGAAGCGGCTGCGCAGCGAAAAGAACGAGCTGGCGTGGCAGCTGCGGCAGGAGACCCGGCGCGCGGACACGGCGGAGTACTCGCTGATCGTGCAGGAAAACGAGATCGCAGAGTGGGAGGCAGAGAGCGAGCGCAAGCGGGAGGCTTTTGCCGAAAAGCAGGCGCAGCGGAATGCCCTTGCCATTGAGGCGGCGCAGCAGCAGCGGGACGAGGACATTGCGGTGGCGAAGGCGCTGGCGGAAAAGCGGGTGAAGAAGGCGCGAGAAGGCCGGGAGATGGACAAGGTGCGCAAGAGCGTACAGCGCAACGCAGCGGCGCTGAATCAGCTGGTGCTGCGGCCGAGCCCGGGCAAGTATGTGCAGCAGAGCCTGATCGTGCAGGCAGCCGAGGTGGCGAAGCTGGCAAATCAGGCAGTGCTGAACGACCGGGCGGTGAACCGGCTGACGGCGCTGCAGGACAGCATCAACCGCTCGATGGGCACGGACAGCGCACCCACGGCCATGACCGAGGACTGGAAAAAAAGCGGGGTGCCGGTGCTGATCCAGACGCTGCGGGAGGATATGACTGCCGCGAAGGAGGCACGGCTTGCAAAGCTGCGCGAGCAGCTGGCAGAGGCCGAGGCACTGCCGGAGAGCGAGAAGGCGGAGATGCTGCGCGACCGGCTGAAAGCACGGATCCGGGAGACCGAGAACCGCACCTATCTGCCCCTGACGCTGGAGCAGATGCGGATGCTGAACGCCATTACCAGCAGCACGCTGCATGTGATCCGCACCGCGAACAAGACGCTGAGCCTTGCAAAGGCGGAAGAGGTGGACAAGATCGCCGTGACGGCGGCGGGAGAGGTGCAGGACAGCAAGGGCAACCACCCCGGCGGGGCGCTGGACGGGCTGCACAACCTGCTGACGAAGTACAACCTTGATATGCTGGGCGCGGAGCGGGTGTTCCGCATGATCGGCGGGTATGCCAAGGACGGACAGATGGAGAAACTGGCGCGGATGCTGAACGACGGACAGCGGCGGCAGACCGAGATCACCATTGAGGGCGAGAAGAAATTTGCCAACGTGACCGGCAAGGAGCACCTGAAGGAGATGGCAGAGTTTGCGGGCCCGGGGGCGAAGCTTGTGGACATTGGCCTTGTGGACAGCAAGGGCGAGGCGGTGCCGCTGACCCATGCGCAGCTGTGCAGCCTGTACATGCACTTACAGAACAAGGACAGTGTGGAGCACCTGATGACCGGCGGCATGGTGCTGCCGGATGCAAAGCTGTACAGCGCGGGCGACATTGAGCAGGCGTACCAGAAGGGGCAGACCGTACAACTGGGTATGCTGAAGGACGCACAGGGCAACCCCATGCCGGACAGCGTGCTGAACACGGTGGAGGCGGCGCTGACCGACTACGACCGGGCGTGGATCGAGGACATGAAGGAGTTTTTTGGCAGCTACACCACGAACCTGATCAACGAGACCAGCATGCAGCTGCTGGGGTACAACCGGGCGCAGGTGAAGAACTACTACCCCATTGCGGTGGACAAGGGCGTGCTGGCGACCCAGATCGAGGGACTGAACCTTGACGCGACCATTGAGGGACGTGGCTTTTTGAAGAACCGTGTGAAGAGCAGCAAGCCCATCTTGCTGGAGGAGTGCAGCAGCGTGGTGCAGCGCAGCCTGCGGGACACGGCGGCGTATGCGGGCCTGGCGCTGCCGATCCGGGACGTACAGAAGGTACTGAACAGCAACGTAGAGACCGCAGACGGGCTGGGAAACCTGAAGAACAAGATCATCAAGGAGCAGTGGGGCAAGGGCACGGTGGACTATATCAACGACCTGCTGACAGACCTGCAGACCACTCAGCGCAGGCGGGACAACGGCGTGAGCCGGGTGGCGGCGCGGCTGCGGGGCAACTACGCGGGCGCGGTGCTGACCTTGAACCCGGGCGTTGCCATTGCGCAGGCGGCGAGTTTACCCACGGCAGGCGCAGTGCTGGGCATGGATACCATGGCGGCGGTGGTGCCTTTTGTGAAGAACCTTTCGGCAAAGCAGCGGGCGGCGCTGGAAGCGGAGATCACCCAGCACGGGGACGCGCTGCTGGAATACCGCAAGCGGGGCAGCCAGCGCGGAGAGCTGGCGAGCATTGGCAAGGACGGAAGCCTTGCGGAAAAGGCCATGGACAGGCTGCCAAAGGCGCTGACCGGGTGGATCAACGGGATGGACGAGATCACGGTGGCGGCGTTGTGGGAGGGCAGCAAGGCCTATGTAAAGAACCACCCGGCGGAGTTCAGCGCAGAAGCAGCCAAGGCGGGGCGCGAGGAATACTGGAAGGCGGTGAACGAGACCTACCAGAAGGTGATCGAGCGCACGCAGCCCAACTACACGGTGATGCAGCGGGCGGGCATCCAGCGCAACCCGGACGAGTTTGTGAAGGCATTTACCATGTTTACGACCCAGCGCTTCCAGAACTACGGCATTTTAGCCGATGCGGTGATGGACTACAAGACCCAGAGCGCGCGGTACAAAGCGCAGCAGAGCGCAGAGAACCGGAGCGAGGTGCAGCGGGCAGGCAAGCAGCTGAACCGGGCGGTGGTGAGTCAGGTGACACAGACAGCGGTGTTTGCACTGATGAAGATCGGCGCGGACTTTTTGCTGCACCGGTGGGACCGGGAGCAGGACGAAAACGGAGACGTGACGCTGGAGAGCATGCTGAAGCGGTTCACGGCGCTATTCACCGAGAGCGCGGCGGGCAACTTTTTGTTTGGCAGCGAGCTTTACAGCGCGGTGGACAATGCCATGAGCGGCAAGGACTACGACGTGGTGAGCGCCACGAACATCAGCGCGGTGAACGACCTGATGAGCGATGCGATGAAGTGGTTTGCAGAGTGGCGCAGGGATACCAGCGGGATGACCGAGGCGCAGCTGGCAGCCCACGAGGACAGGCTGCACACCCGGACCTTTAACCTGATCGAGGACGGGATGGAGATCGCGGGCGTACCCTACGGCAACGGGCGGAAGCTGGTGGACGCGGTGCAGGGGTACTGGGATGACATCCAGACCGTGGCACGGGGCGGAAAGTTCAGCTTTAACGCCCTGCCGGAGAGTGCCACCGGACAGTACGACCGGCTGTATGAAGCCTACGCAAACGGCGACACCGGCGAGGCGCAGGCGGCCATGGAGAAGCTGGGGGCCATGGGCAAGGAGAGCGAAGTGTACAGCCAGCTGAAAAGGCGGCTTGTGCAGTACGGCCCGGATGTGCTGGAAGCAGCGCAGGCGCGGAACAACGGAAACGATGCGCGGCGGGAGCAGCTGACGCGGCAGATCATCCGGGAAATGTACGAGACCATGGGTATTGACCAGAGGGCAAAGGCGGACGCAGCGAAGCGTGAGGCGGTGATCGACATGGTGACCGGCGCGGTGGAGCAGAAGGGCGACACCCTTTTGAAGGGCGACAGCGAGAGCGTGACCGACGCACTGGAGCAGGCGCTGGAGAGCGTGCGGGCAAAGGATGCACAGGAGGAGCTGGACAAGCTGCTGCGGGCTGGCAAGAGCCTTAGCAGCGTGAAGAGCAAGATCACCGCTGTATGCAAGCCGGAGTATGTGGCGGGCAGCGATTACGACCGGACACAGCTGGACGAGATGCTGCTGGCGCTGCGGGATGCGGATAATAACCCGCTGTACACCCAGAAAACGCTGGACGGCTGGGTGAGCGATGCCGAAAAGAAGAGCAAAGCGCAGAACAGCGACCCGTGGGCAGACCTGCGGTAAAGACAAACAATAACAAACAAAGACAAACACCCCGGCGGCTGAGAAGGGACAGCTGCCGGGGTGTGTTTTGTGTGAGAATGTCCGCAGGTGTTTTGGGCGCTGGGCTGAGGTAAACTGGATACGGAAAGGAGGCCGGGAGATGCTGGTAAGAATTTTAAAGCGCACCTTTGGCGGGGCAGAGTACTGCCCGGAGCAGAAGGTGCTGAAGCTGGGCGGCGAGGGCAGCACCGGGGTGGAGACACTGGAATTTGAGCTGCCGGAGGAATGGGACGGCATGGCGGTGACGGTACATGTGCAGCAGCTGGACGGCACGCTGCCGCAGCCGGTGATACTGGGAGAGGACAGGTGCCTGGAGGTGGACAGGATGTTCACCGCCAGCGAAAAGGGACTGTGGATGCTGCGCGCTATGGACGGCAACGGATACTGCGCCATGACGAGACCCGCGCGGTACGAGTGCTACGAGACCTTTGCCACGGACGGAGATGTCGAGATCACCCCGAGCCAGTACGAGGCTTTTGTTGCACAGGTGCAGGGGGCAGCGAACACGGCAAGCCAGAAGGCGAAGGAGGCGCAGAGCGCGGCAGACAGGGCAGAAAGTGTAGCCGGGGCGGTACAGGATGCACAGACCGCCGCAGCGGGCAGTGCGCAGCGGGCAAAGAGCGAGGCGGAAAACGCATGGACGGCGGCACAGCAGGCAGACGAAGCGGCGGCGCGGGCAGAGGGATATGCGCCAAAGGACGGTACTGTGTTGAGCGTGAACGGCAAGGGCGGCGCGGTGCAGCTGACAGCCGAGGATGTTGGAGCGATGGCTGCGGACGATGGAGACCTTGTGCGACAGGTGGCGCTGGATGGCCGCACTCTGACTGTGGCGTTTGCAGACGGCACGAAGCAGACCTATACCACGCAGGACACCACGGACCTTACGGCTATGACCGGCGTGCTGAGCACAGCACACGGCGGCACGGGGCTTGGCCGGGCACTGACGGCGGCAGACGTGGGCGCAGTGGAAAAGGGCAGCGGGGACTTCGTGAAGGGCGCACGGGTGCAGGGAAAGAGCCTTGTCCTGACCATGGGCAATGGAAAGAGCACCACAGAGACGGTGCTGCCGTGTGCCACCGCAGCCGTGCTGGGCGGCGTGAAGGTGGGGAGGGGCCTGACCGTGAGCGCAGACGGCACACTGGAAATGACGGCGGAAAACCTTGACACAGTGCTGGGCTTTAGTCTGGCAGAAAAACTGAATCAACTGAGAGGAGTGACGGACATGAACGGAAAGCTGGTCTACACGGGCACCGGCGCGGCGGGCAAGACCCCCAAGGCGCTGACTGTGCCGGATATGGTGGACTACATTGTGGTGAGGATGATGTGCCCTATGGACCATAGCAGCAGTAATTCTGTGGCAACGGCGGTAGCTGCGGAATATGGCAGCACCCGCATTGCACGGGGCGGTGTAGCGGTGGCCATGGTGGGAGGTGGCGTTAGCTATACTATGAGCGGCGGTGTTGTGTGCAAGGGCGCCGCTCCGGTGCGGGTGAACTTTGCCGCAGACGGCACGGTGAACATCGGCGTGGTCGATGCAAGCCTGATTGCGAGCAATAACAACGCTTATCCCTTCAACGTGGAGGGCTACCAGTATGTGTAAGGGCGGTGCGGCATGAACGAGATGACCATCCGGCTGGAAAGAAACGGCGCGGCAGCGGTGCCCGGCGGACAGCTGCTGCTGGGGTATGCGGGCAACCGGGGCAACTACCAGCTGCGCATCGAGCAGCGGGGCGAGTGGAAGGGGCTGACCGTGTGCGCCCACTGGCACACCCCCGGCGCAAGCGCGGCCACGCTGGTGGAAAACGGAAGTCTGACCGTACCGGCGGCGGTGACGGCAGTGCCCGGCGTAGGCTGCATCACCTTTGAGGGCACGGACGGCAGCCGCACCGTGACAAGCGCCGATGTGCGGTGCAAAGTATGCGCCAACAGCGGCACGGCAGAGGGTGGAATGCCCGCCCCGGCCACCCCCGCGTGGGAGGCGCTGGTAAGCCTGCTGGGTGCAGGCGGCATTACCACTGCGGAAAAGCGGGCGGTGCTGACCGTACTGCGCACGCTGGCGGCGGGCAATGATGCAGCGGCGGCGGCCTGTGACCGCTTAGAGGCGCTGTGGGGCGCAGACGACCCGGACAACAGGAACACTGCTCGGCTGAGCCTTGCGGTGCTGGGCAGAATGATCCTTGGGAGGGGCTAAGATGGGTTACACAAAACAGAATTTTATGGACGGACAGACCCTGACCGCTGCCAAGCTGAACCACATGGAGGAGGGCATTGCAGCAGCGTGGGACATGGCCGGAAGCGGCATGGACGGCAGCGCTGTGATAGGCATTCCCGGTGCGGTGGGGGACGGAGAGACGGACGACACGGATGCACTAAACCAAGTTCTGAATCAAAGCAACTGCGTGATCGACGGTGGAAATAAAAGATACAAGTACCTGTATCTCACGATGGAAAACGTTGAGAACGTGACGGTGAAGAACGTGATCTTCTGGAAGGGGCAAGCGTTGGACGTAAGAGGATGCAAGAATGTCCGCTTCCAGAACTGTCAGTGGGAAGGCATCAATGCGAACGGAAGTGACACGATATTGACTTTCGGGATACGATTACTGGAACGAAAGGATGCTGCGGGCAAGGATATCTGGTGTGAGAACATCTGGATCGAGCGCTGCATCTTTAAAGAGATCTGGTATAACCCGAGCGTCAATAAAGGGCGTCCGACCGATGTATCCGGGGAAGCGATCCTGCCGAGAAGCGTGCACAACCTGTACATCAAGAACAATTTCTTTACACAGGTGAAGGGCAACGCCTGTATCCACTGGAACAGCTGGAAACAGAATGGCTACGCCGAAGTTACTGACAACACTTTCTACCTGAATGCATATGGCGGGATCTGCATCTATGCCGTCCAGCAGGCGTTTCCGAAAGTGAAGGGAAAGGTGTGCAACAACCAATTTATCGGCTGCGGGCTGGGGTATTTGCCACCGGAGTTCCTGAACTCTTTTCCGGAGGATCAGCGCGGTCTTGGCTGTGCAGGCCTGCTGGGTGGTGCGGGAAGCTGGGCTGCGCCCAAAAAGTGGACGTTCCTATGTGAGAACAACGTTTTTGAGGACTGCGTGGAGTCCAGCATTGAAGGACCTACATGGAATCCATGCATCGGTAACAGCATTACCGGACAGGGTGCTGGGCAGACGGAAGAAAACTGTCGTCTGATGGAAGAAAAGTACCATCTAGATTACAAACTGCAGCCGCGTGAGATTAACTCGGTAAACTTTATCTACCGGAACTATTACGAGGATGCAGACGGGACTTTTCCGAACGATGATAACGAGCCTATCGCATTTATAAACAACGTTATGGGCGTCGCATACGTTCCACGACAAAGTTATATTCAATTCAAAGGTACATACAACACCCCGTTTATTTTTACCGGAAATGTTATGCGCACAGGACAGCCGCACGTGATCGACACACATTTCCTGTTTTGTACCTTCAAGAATGGCATCCGGTTTGAAAACAACGACGGCATCTACCCTTATTTCAACAACTGCACGTTCGAGGGAGATGTGGTGCTGGACGATATTCAGAGCGCATATCGATCTGATTTTACGAAAGCAAACCTTATCCTGAACCAGAGCAAAAAGCGTTTCCCCGAAACATGGTTTCAGCTATACGATCCGGCAAAGGCAAGCCTTGAAAACGATCAGGCTGTGGTAAAAGACGGATATGCTGTGCTATCTGCCTGTGATGTGCACGAAAAGGTAGATCCGCCTGAGGATACGGCATACAACATCCGGGATGCAAAGGGATATTCCCAGAGCAAGGGCTACGTTTTTGGCGGGCCGAATAACCCGGAAAGCATCGACACCGGCATCGAACTTTTGAAGGGTGGCAAGGACTGGACAATTTATTGCCAGTTTGAGGGCAAAGGCAAAACGGAGATTCCATCAGAAAACAGAGGAATCATGTCGCTGTTTACTGTGTATGATGCCACAGCGAAAGCCAACCGGCTGTTGGTGGGCGGCCAGTGGGGGTGCGTATCAACGGTGCTGCAGACCGCAAAAGGAGCGGCTTCGCTGGATTCCCACAATTCCTATACGCTGCGTAGTATGAAGCTGCTGATGCAGAAAAGCGGAAGTACGATCCGCACATGGCTGGCCTACAATGGCACGGACGCGGATGCTTTGAAGGACGGATTGGTAAGCACTTATACGGTGGAAGCGGCGGACCAATTGTCCGGCGTGGCGGGCACGCTGCGCATCGGCAACCAAAGCGGGTACGGCGGAGGAAACGCCTTTGCACTGTACGGCGCAATGAAGGAGTTCCAACTATTTCAGCGCGCACTGACGGATGACGAGATCGCAACGCTGTTCTACGGCCATACGTTTCAGACAGAAAGCAGCGAGCAAATTTATACGCCGATCTATGATATTGCTAAGGATACACGATACGACCAGACGAATGGGTATTTACAGTTTGACGGAAGCTTCGGCATAGACACCGGCATTGAACTGTTCAAGGATACCAAAGACTTTACGATCCTGCTGAAGTTCCGATTTGACAGTATGCGTGAAAGCAATCTGCGCAATTATACCTTTGTGCCAGCGATCAGTTGTATGAACTTTACGGATGACAGTAAAAACAGTCCGGGCTTCAACATCGGACTGTTTATGCTGGATGGCAATGACCCGGCAAATACGGCAAGAGGCGGCTTTATCAACATCCGAAATTATTGGGCGTACAGCAACAACGCCGGAGTTGATACGGCAAGCTATCTTAGTTATCCGAACAAGGATTACGATTTTGTAATCATACGCAAGGACGGCGAGCTGAGCATCTACAGCTTTTATATGCAACGCTACATCACGATCAAGGGCAGCGATGCGGAGAGCGTCTTTAACGGTACGCTGCGCATTGGCGAGCACATGACCGAGCCAAAACAGGGTGACAACGTGAGATTTAAGGGCAGGGTATATGACTGCCGTGTATTCGATGCAGCGCTGAGCACAACCACGCTGGAGAATATGTTCCCGAATATTTACAGCAACGAGAAAAAGACCAAAGGAGAACTACGTGCCTACGTTACAAACCCGCAGTACAAGATCCAGAGATTGTGGTATCTCTATCTGGAAGTACTTGTGGATATGGGAGACTTCGGAACAGCGGAATATGCGGGGAAATATCCGAAGGCTGTCGGCATCAAGGTGAACGGAGTCTATGGATTGGAGGACGTGTACTGGATGGGCACCGGCTCCAACGGGCGATTGGCGACGTGGATCTACGCCAATACGCAGCTGAAGCCGTACGAGAGCATTTCGGTGAGCATCGTGAACACAGGACTGTGCCCGAAGCTGCAGGCGCGGGTGGTGTCCTTCCGGTGCAGCATCCTGACAGAGACGACGGAACCGGTAGAAGCTTTGGATGCACTGGGCTTTGATATCCAGTGGGAGAAGGACGATCTGTCCCTCACCACCGGAGAGACGCTTGAGGGCCATGTGACCTATATGCCGGAAGATGCTACCACAGGCACAGAGCTGACGATAGAGATTGAAGGAGAGGCTGTGTCGGCAGAGGTGCAAGACCGCATGGTGACAGTAAAGGCTCTGGCAGCGGGTGAAGCCACGGTGACAATCTCTATCCCGGCAGGGGCTAAGATCGCATATACGTTTACGGTTACGGGAAAGGAGACAGCATGAGCTATGAAAAGCAGAATTTTGTGAGTGGCCAGATCCTGACTGCGGAGATGCTGAACCACATGGAAGAGGGCATTGCGGCAGCCACAGGGGTGAAGGGTGAAAAAGGCGACACAGGCCCGGCAGGTCCGAAGGGGGACAAGGGAGATACCGGCCCGGCAGGTCCGAAGGGGGACAAGGGAGATACCGACCCGCAGGGCCCGAAGGGAGACAAGGGTGACCCCGGTGCACAAGGCCCGAAGGGGGACAAGGGAGATACCGGCCCGCAGGGCCCGAAGGGAGAGCAGGGCGACCCGGGCGGCCCGAAGGGAGACAAGGGTGACCCGGGTGCAGGGCTTACGGATACCGCAAGGGCACTGCTGTTGAACCTGTTTGAAAATGCAGTCTATAAAACAGATACGATGCAGACAGTATATAACGCTTTACGAGTAGAATGGGGTCTTGCATCTGATCCTGTTCTTACACCATTATATAAATTGGATGCACCAAAAACCTTTGTTCAATCTAAAAAAGAATTTATCGACACTGGGCTAAAACCATTTGAGACTTTGAGCGATTCAGCGGAGTTGACCATAATTACTACGTTTTCTGTTACAGCTGGCACCTACAGTAATAGCTCGCCAACGGTTTTGATCGACTGTTTTACTGAGGCTGGCAGCGATAACCGTGGCATTTTTGCCTGTACATGGGGGTACGGCAAATTCGGCGTGAACGTCTACAGTTCTTCTAATCAAACAAACACTATAGTCGATGATGCAATCCTGCAATTGGCCATTCAGGTCAAAGGGGGGAAATACCGTATAACCAATAATGGAACGTTTGGTGCATGGGGCAATATTTCGAATTACGGAACGAGCAAGACAGTCCCTTGCAGTCTGCTTATAGGTGCATCATGGAGTGATGGACATGGCGGAACGGAAAAGGCTCGTTACTTCGGCGGCACTGTGTATAATTTTCAGGTATTTGATAAGCTGCTGACCGACGAACAAATTAAAGCTTTAATGGAGGTGAATTGACATGGTGTATGACCTGAATGGCACTTCCCTAAATGCAGGCAGAAGTAACGGAATGCTGAACGTGCTGGACTATGGTTTTAAGGCAGACGGTACAACAGACAATTTGACTGCGTTCGATAATCTACTGGCTGCACATCCATCAGAGACGTTATACTTTCCGAAAGGCGTGTATGCTTTTTCTGGCAAGTTGGTGTTTGATCAGTGCTATCTGGAGCTTGATGGTGCCGAGCTGAAGTGTACGGCCACCGACAAAGTAAATCGTTTTATTGAGATTCGTGGTAAAATGTACCCGCCGGAAACGCCGCAGCAGGACATGTTTATTCGTGGTAACGGCAGGATCAATGCAAATTTTAAGGCAGATGATTGTATTGCCGTTGCCCGCCAGAAATGTACTTTAGTGGACCATATTTCCATTCAAAATTTCCAGCGGTATGGCATCTGTGGTAAATTCAGCGATGGTTCCATGGGAACGGACAATGGTGTAACAGAAAACAATCTTTCGTATGAATTGATGGTTCGCAACTGTTTGATTGAAACTTCGTTGACATACACAAACGCAGTGGGTATTTACGATACTGGCGATTCAACGTATAGTGATACCGTTATCATGAACGTAAAAACGGCGCTTTCATGCTCCGGCAGTAGTGTTTTTCATAATGTTCATGCATGGTGCTTCGATTTTAACTACAGTGATAACGACACAAGAAAGAGCCTAATGGATGGCACCGTCTTTGCATACGTTCGCGAAAATGGTGCCCGGTTCTCGGATTGCTATTGCGATACTTACCAGTATGGATTTAAATTTAATTCTAACGTGACTCTTGTTTATCTGATGAATTTTAAATGGTTTGTTTCGCTTGAAACATGGCCGACTGGTCTGACGGCCTACGTTTTTCCAGCCAACTCTAACGGGCAGGCAGCGTACAAGGTATTCGGGGCGAATATCAATAGTCACGGTGTAAGCAAATTCAGCGATGCAGATCTGAGCAGTCAGACGAGTTGCAGTTGGTATGGTATTTCGCACAACTTGACCGACGCGCCGAATACATTGCAGTGACATGAAAACCATGCATTTCGATGGTACACAAGGAGTAAAAAATCAAAATGGCACTTTCGAACACGGCCACGCCGAAATACTACGGCCGGTTCCGGGAGGCCGTGATGCAGAAAGAAGGTGGAAAGATGATCCGACAATATAGCCTTGCAAAGGACAGCAAGACCTATCTGGCGCCCTGCTTTCAGGTGAAAGAGTTCGCCTGCAGGGCGGCTGACACCATCCTGATTGATGACGAGCTGGTGGTGCTGCTGCAGTGCATCCGGGAGCACTTCGGCGCAAAGGTGCACATCACCAGCGGCTACCGCACGGCGGCCTATAACGCTACACTGCCGGGCGCCAGCAAAACCAGCCAGCACATTCAGGGCAGAGCCGCAGACTTCTGGGTGGAGGGTGTATCGGTAGCTACCGTAGCCGACTACGCCGAGAAGCTGCTGCCCGGACGCGGCGGCATCGGGCGCTACCCGAAGGACGCAGCACACCCCAGCCGTAAGACCGGATGGGTACACATCGACACCCGGGCGAACAAGAGCAGATGGACGTTATGAAGGAGGACGCGAGGATGAAGGAGTATTTTTGCACTGCCGTGGGGCTGATCGGCGGTGCCATTGCCAGCCTGTACGGCGGCTGGGACGCGGCGCTGCAGACGCTGATCATCTGCATGGCGGTGGACTACATCACCGGCCTGATCGTGGCAGGGGTGTTCCATGCCTCGCCGAAAACCAAGACCGGCACGCTGGAAAGCCGGGCAGGGTGGAAGGGCCTGTGCCGCAAGGGCATGAGCCTGCTGATCGTACTGGTGGCGTGCCGACTGGATGCCGTGATGGGCTCCAGCTTTGTGCGGGACGCGGTGGTGATCGGATTTATTGCAAATGAGACCTTGAGCATCATCGAGAACGCGGGGCTGATGGGCGTACCGATCCCGAAGGCACTGGCAAGAGCCGTGAATATTTTGAAGCAGCGCTCGGAAGAAGAGCAGAAAGGAAGCTGAACATGAAAGCACATATCTCTACTTACAACGAACCGACCATCTCTGTGGGCACCGTGGCACGCACCGCAGCCCTGCTGCTGGCGCTGACCAATCAAGTGCTCAGCGCCTTGGGCAAGCCCATGCTGCCCATTGAGAGCGAGACGGTGGAGCAATTGGTCACAGCGGGCATTACCACCGTGGCCGCGCTGGTGGCGTGGTGGAAGAATAACTCCTTCACGCCGGAGGCCATCAAGGCGGACGAGACGCTGGAGCGGATGAAGAAGTGTTGATGATACGCTGAGGTAGAATTTTCGTTGCACGATAAAAGCGGCAGGCTGTTCCAGAGCCTGCCGCTTTGCTTTTGGGATTAAACCGTTTTGAAGAAAGAACTGGGAATACATAAGAGGATAGAATACGGGAAAATGATAATTTCGGGGTTCGTCCGGCGTTGCGGTTCGTCCACCAACCGCAACGCGGTAGAACCTGCAGAATCTGGCGTTAAATCGCTGGGTTCTGCGGGATTTTTGTTTATGGAAAAGGGGACGGTGAGGCGCTCGGGAGAGTGAGTGCCGGGGGCGGTGAGGTTGAAGCAAACAACGGCCTGCTCGTCGGAGAGGGTGACAGAGGACACGAAGGTGTCCAGAAGGCGGCGCTGGTAGGAGAGGGTCTGCTCGGATTCATCACGCTGGAACTGGCTGAGCATGAATTCCAGCTCGTCGCGGGTGAAGCGGGGCGGCACAGGAGAATCCGGGATGGCAGCGAGACGGACGCGGATGGTGGATTCCTGTTGCTCAAGATCCTGCAGGCGCTGGACGAGACGGGCGCTGCTGCCGTTTTCCAGCGCGGTGAGGAGGTTGTTCTGCTTGTGAAGAACCTCGGAAAGCTCGGCTTCCAGCGCCTGCTTTTCGGGGTCTGGTTTTGGGGCGGTCTGATGCGCCTGCAGCGCGAGGACCTGATCGAGGATCTGCTGCAGCTTGTCCGGGGCAAGGATGTACTGCGCGGTGGCGCGGACGATGGCACATTCGAGGGCAGATTTCTCTACATTGCTTTTGGTGCAGCCCTTTTTCTCGGTATGGCCGGGGCAGGCATAGTAGCAGTACTTTTCGCCGCTGCGACTGATGCCGCTGACCCCTTTCATGGGACGGCTGCAGGCGGCGCAGAAAAGCTTGCCGGAGAGAATATAGTCGGCGCGGGGGCCGGTGCCGCCGCTGTGGGCACGGTTGAAGGCAAGCTGACGCTGGCAGCGGTCAAACAGATCGCGGTCGATCATGGCGGGGACACCCCCCTCGATGCGGATATCGGCGTACTTATAAACACCCAGATACATCTCATTGGTGATGATGCGCAGGATGGAATTTTTATTGAAGACGTTGCCGCGAGAGGTGCGGACCCCGTTGGCGTTGAGGTGGGCAACGATATCGGCGGCGGTGAACCCGGCGGCGTACTGCTCGAAGATGTAGCGCACGGCGGGGGCCTGCTGCGGGTTGATGCAGTAGTGCTTGTCCGGCCCGATATCGTAGCCGAAGCTGCGGTTACCGCCCAGGGCAATGCATTTCATGGCGCTTTCGCGCTGGCCACGGCGCAGCTTCTGGGAGAGCTCGGCGCTGTAATACTCGGCAAGGGATTCCATCAGGCCTTCCAGAATGATCCCCTCGGGACCGTCCACAACGGTCTCCGCTGCATACAGGATCTTGACACCGTTTTTGCGCAGGCGGTTTTTGTAGATGGCACTGTCGTAGCGGTTGCGGGCAAGGCGGTCGGTCTTCCAGCAGATGACGGCATCGAAGGCATGGTGGTCACTGTCAGAGATCATTTGCTGGAAGGCGGGACGATCGTCTGTTTTGCCGGAGATGTGCCGGTCGATGTATTCCTTTGTGATGGTGAGGCCGTGGCTGCGGGCGTAGGCCTCGCAGTCGTGGCGCTGCCCCTCAATGCTTTGCTCGTTCTGGCGGCTGCCACCGGAATAACGGTAATAGGCCACCAGACACACAGGAGCGCCGGTTGCGGATTTTTTGCGGGGCATGAGATCACACTCCTTTCGGTTGCGCGGCTGCCGGGAGTGTGGTATACTATCCACGGCAGGCGCATTATCGGTTTTAATGTGTTGCATTCCGTCCGGGGGCTGTTCGTACCAGCACCCGGACATTTTATTTTGCGTAATGCGTTTTGAACGCTTGACCCGCACAGCTGCCCGTGCTACCATAAAAGGGCAGAGATGCGCGGGATGATAGGCATAACAATTACCTCCTACTTTTTGGATCCCCTGTTTGA
>ERZ1034917.896-NODE-896-length-22618-cov-6.646146_pt1 | contig 22618 bp, 23 predicted proteins | sample MGYA00520605_ERZ1034917 | MGnify/ENA primary metagenome ERZ1034917 (study PRJEB33766, sample SAMN09781784) | gut metagenome | biome: gut microbiome | host: Homo sapiens | place: Madagascar | study: EMG produced TPA metagenomics assembly of the PRJNA485056 data set... | reverse complement strand
CCGTCTGCACCGCACCCCATGTCCCGCACCCGTAGGGCGGGGTGCCCTCACCCCGCCGCACGATACGCACCGCACCGCCTCCCAAAAACTGTCATTGCGAGGAGCGCAGCGACGTGGCAATCCGTCCTCCCCCAACACAAAAACCGCCCCGCCAATCCGGCGGGGCGATCCCATTTTTTACGCAATATGTATTCTCTCAGCTGTCCGTGCGATGCCGCCACTCCAGCTCCTGATCCAAGTCGTACTTCAGCTTCTTGTTCTCCTCCACCAGCTCGTCATAGTGGCGGGACTGCACATAGTACTTCACAAAGGTGAAGGTGGCCTCGTTGAACTCCTCGTCGCTGTACTCCGGCAGAAGGGAGCCGCCCTTGCGGCGCAGACCCTGCACGTTGATGACCACCAGACGGCGGTGCTGCTCGGACAGCTGGAACAGCTTCAGCTCCTCCGGCACCTCCAGCCCCAGGTCGAAGGTCTCGTTCACGATCTCCAGCAGGCGGTGCTGCTCGGGCTTGGCCGACACGATGACGCCGTACTTGCCGAACAGCTTCTTCAGATAGTCCACCGACACTTCCTCGCGGGTAATGGTGCCCTTGCCGATGCCGGTGAGCATGGTGTTGGACAGGTTCAGGCTCACATAGACCTCCTGGCCGGTCTTGGGATAGCTCATACAGGTACCTCCTCAAAATGATACGTCCGTATTTTTGCCGCTTTCGGCGGCGGGATTCCTTCTGCCTTTACCGTACCACATTCTCCCGCGGATTGCAACAAAAACTTGTTTACAGTACATTCGATTTATAAGGAAAATTTGAATTTTCCCCGAAAAAAGTCATTTTTGTGGTTCTAAATATTCCAAACAATTCAAATGACTTTTCCCTGTCACACCCCCGTCAAATCGAATGCCGGCGTGTATTCCTCCCGTGCCGAGGTGCGCTCCTGCACGAAGCCGTTCACAATGCCGCAGTTTTCCATGTACGCCGCTGCCGCGCGGTATTCCGCCGCCGTCACATGGCGCCCGAGCGCTCCCTCCGCCCCCGCCTGGGGCGTATACTGGCTCATGAGGGACACCAGCACCTCGCCGTTGGGAAATCGCTCTGCGATCCAGTCCAGACACCGCCGCGTGTTCTCCGGCTGCGCCGGCAGCACCAGGTGCCGAATGAGCACGCCCCGTTTCAGAATGCCGTCCTCTATCACGCACGGCCCCGTTTGCCGGTACATCTCCTCAATGGCCGCCGTGGCCACAGGGAAGTAGTCCGCCGCCCGCGACAGCTTCGCCGCCAGAGCGCCGTCTGCATATTTCAGGTCAGGCAGATACACCTGCACCTTCCCCTCCAGCGTGCGCAGGGTCTCCACGCTCTCGTAGCCCCCGCAGTTATACACCAGCGGCACCGGCAGCGGCCTCTCAAGCGCCGGCAGGATAAACGGCACGAAGTGCGTGGCCGTCACCAGCTCCACCGTCTGCGCCCCCTGGCGGACAAGCTCCTCAAATATCTCCCGCAGCCGCTCCACTGTAATAGCTTTTCCATAATTTTCCGCGGAAATGGTGTGGTTCTGGCAGTATACGCACCCCAGATTGCATCCGGAGAAAAACACCGTCCCCGCTCCGCCGCTGCCGCACAGCACCGGCTCCTCCCATGGGTGCAGCGCCGCCCGTGCCACCACCGGTGCCGCCGGCATACGGCAAAAGCCGTGTCCCTCCGTCTCCGTGCGCTCCGCCCCGCAGTGGCGGGGGCAAATGCTGCACCTCATCCCTTCAGGGGCTTGAAGTCCGGCCCCAGATCGCCTGCCACCCAGTGGCGGCGGCACAGGCCGATGTATTTGTCGTTGGCGCCCAGCACCACCTGCGCGCCCTCTTTCACCACCCGCCCGTGCTCGTCAAAGCGGGCGTTAAAGGCCGCCTTCTTGCCGCACCAGCAAATGGTCTTCACTTCCTCCAGCTTGTCCGCCAGCACCAGCAGCTGATAGCTGCCGGGGAACAGCTCGCCCTTGAAGTCCGCCTTCAGCCCGTAGCAGATAACGGGGATGTTGCAGTCGTCCACCAGATGCACCAGATAGTAGACCTCCTCCTTGGTGAGAAACTGCGCCTCGTCCACGATGATGCAGGCGTATTTCTGCAGCTCCCGATCCGGCATCTGCTGCATCTCGTGGAAATAGATGCACGGATGCTGCAGCCCGATGCGGGAGCGCACCATGTGGTCGCCGTCCCGCGTGTCCAGCTGGGGCTTCACCAGCAGCGTCTCCTGCCCCCGCTCCTCGTAGTTGAACCGTGCCATCAGCGCGTTGGCGGACTTGCTGGAGCCCATAGCTCCGTATTTGAAGTAAAGCTGTGCCATTTCCTTTATTCTCCTTCCCATTCCCGCAGAATGCTGTTTGCTTTTTCAAACGCGGAGGGCACGGCCATTTTCCGCCGCTGCTCCTCCGAATACCACGCCAGTTCGCCCTTGCCGGCCACCGTCACGGCGTAGCCCTGCATCTCCCACTTCACATGGGTGAAAATGTGCTTTCCCCGCCACGATTTCTCCCATCGCAGCAGCGAAACGCCCCATTCCGCAAGCTGCTGCGCCGCCTGCTCCTCCGTCAGCAGCCCTCGGGCGTTGGGATACTCCCACAGCCCCGCCAGCAGTCCGGTTTTCTCCCGCTGCCGCAGCGCCACAGAGCCGTCCTCCCGCCGCAGCAGAAACACCGTCAGCTCCTCCACCCGTTTCTCTTTTTTAGGCGCACGCACAGGCAGCAGTGCCTGTTTTCCCTCCTCTCGGGCGGTGCACAGCTCCGCAAGGGGGCACTCTGTGCATCGTGGCGCCCCGCCCGGCAGGCAGATCCCTGCTCCCAGATCCATCAGCGCCTGGTTGAACGCATCGGGTCGCTCTGCCGAGATCGCAGCCTGCGCCCACGCGCGAAATGTTTTCCTGTTTTTTGCGTCCAGCACGTCCAGCTCCGAGCCGGTAACGCGGCTGAGAATGCGCAGCACGTTTCCGTCCACCGCCGGCACAGGCTCGCCGAAGGCGATAGACGCTATCGCCCCCGCCGTGTAGTCCCCAATGCCGGGCAGCGCCGTCAGCGCCTCGTACTCCGACGGAAACCGCCCGCCGTACTCCTCCGCAATGATCCGCGCGGTTTTCTGCAAATTGCGGGCGCGGCTGTAATAGCCCAGGCCCTCCCACAGCTTCAGCAGCTCCTGCTCCTCCCCCGCGGCCAGCGCCTCCACCGTCGGGTAGCGCTCCATGAACCGCTGGAAATACGGCAGCACCGCCGCCACGCGGGTCTGCTGCAGCATGATCTCCGACACCCACGTCCGATAGGGCGAGACCTCCTCCCGCCACGGGAGCCGCCGCCGGTTTGCGTCGTACCACGCCAAAAGCGGTGCCGCCACACCCTTTAGTTTTTCCTCAAATTCCATCATTTATTTCCTGAATCGCCGTGCGTAGCCGCACCGACGGCATAGCTCCTCCGTAGGTTTTCGGGCTGCAAATCCCGCCGCCATGGCGGCCGCCCGCTCCCCCTGCAAAATTTCCTCCAACGTCTGCTCAAAGAGATTCCCCAGCGCGATGGTTCCCTCGCTGTCCAGGCAGCAGGGTGTCACCGTGCCGTCCCAGAGCACCGCCAGCTGCCGCGTCAGCCCGTGGCAGAAGTCCGCGCCGCTCTCCGGCGCCTGCAGATCTGGCCAGTCAAACCGCTCCGCCCGCTCCAAAAACAGATTCGGCAGCAGCGTCCGGTTCCCCCGCGCGTCCCGCGGCAGCTTTTCCACATCCTGTCCGGTCATTTGGGAGAGAAATGCCTCCACCTCGCCGTTGTGCCGCTGCTCCGTCCCCTCGTTCCACAGCCGCAGGGCGCACAGAACGCCCCTTTCCGCCAGCGGCACGCAGCTGTCCCACACCTGCTGCAAATACGCCTGCAAATCGCCCGCACCGCCGTTTCCCTCGAAGCTGTGGAGGGATACGCTGATCTTGTGCAGGCTTTCCGCCGCCAGCAGCTCCTCCCGCCGCTTCTGAAGCAGCGTCCCGTTGGTCACCAGACACACCCGAAACCCCAGCCGGCCGGCAATGTCCAGCAGCTCCCCCAGCTGCGGGTGCAGCAGCGGCTCCCCCAGCACATGGAAGTATAAATAGTTCGTCTGCCCCCGCAGTTTTTCCGCGATGCGGCGAAAATTCTCCGGCGTCATAGCCCCCAAAGGCCGTTTTGTCCCGTGGCAAAAATCACAGGCGAGGTTGCAGCGGTTGGTGATCTCCATGTAAATGCGGTTTCGCACGGCCACGCCCCTCTCCTGTTTGTCGGATTCCATTTTACCACACTCCGCCCCTCTTGAAAAGGAAAACCATCGTGCCGGACAGACTTTTTCCGCGCGTAAAAAAGCCACCCCCATAGGAGTGGCTCTTGAGCCTGTCGAAGAAGTCTGTCATTGCGAGCCAGTCCACCGACTGGCGTGGCAATCCGTTTCTCAACTGTAAGAAAACGCACTTTTGCGCAGATCAAACGAAAGCAGGCCTTTCTGCAAGCAAACCCCCACTCCCGTAGGAATGGGGGTTAAATTTAATGCATTACCCGTTCACCAGCACATAGCTGCCGGTATACAGCTCCGTCAGATTCATCTGCGCCAGCTGCGCCGCCGTGACCAGCTGCACCAGCTGCGCCTCCCGCTTGAAGTCCGCCGGCATGGTGGCCGCCAGTGCCTCCACGTCCACGTTCTCGGGGTCTGCATACACGCGGTCAAACTCCGCCAGCACCGCAGGCGTCAGCCCGCTGTTTTCCGGCGCATTGGTGCCGATGAGCACCGACATCGCCGTGGTCTTGGGCAGCGTCTCCCGCAGCTCCTTCAAAAAGGCCGAGATGACGGCGGGTTTGTCTGTCCCCTCCGGCACCACCATGGCGCCCATGTTGCCCACGGCCGGCCAGCCGAACCGCTCCAGCACGATCTCGTCCACGCCCAGATCCGTCAGATCCTTGCACACCTGCTTCACATAGCTCTGTGTCAAGGGCTTGGTCAGATCCAGCCAGCATCTGGAGCCGTAGTCGTACCACAGCCACTTGTCCGATCTGCGCAGCAGTCCCGCCTCGTTGACGTGCGCCTTGGCGTAGGCGGAGTCGCCCAGCGTGCAGATGCGCGCAATGACATATTTGTCCGAATCCGCCAGCTTCTTCAGGTTCTCGCGGCTTATCACCGAGCCGGTGGACGCCCCCTCCACGGGGAACGCCGGCTGATAGGTAAAGCTGCCGTCCGCCAGCTTGGCATTCACCACGATGGTCTTTTCTTCGCCGGTGAGCAGGGCGCTCACGTCCTGCTCCAGCGCGCCGCTGGCCAGCTCCGTGGCCTCAATGCGCTCAATGACAGGCCCCTGCGGCTCCTCCCGCCGGAAGTCCACGTCGTCCGGATCCTGGTTCTGCTCCGGCTGCTTCTGCTCCTCTTTCTTTCCGAAAAACGGCAGCTCCAGATGCACCTTGCCGTCGTCGTCATATACCAGATGGTTCTGGCAATACAAAAACGCGCCGCCGCCCAGCAGAAGCAGCACAAGGATCACGATCAGTATTTTTTTCCAGGCCGGCGACCGGCCGTGATAGCTGTTATACCCCTTGGTGGCCATGCGGCACCTCCCCTGTCGTTTTTTTACGGCTGAATGGCATCCAGCTGCCCCACGCGCCGCGCGTGGCGGCCGCCCTCAAACTCCGTGTTCAGGAAAACCTCCACCATGCGCTCCGCCAGCTTCGGCCCCACGATGCCCGCGCCCATGGCGATGACGTTGGCGTCGTTGTGCCGGCGGGTCATCTCGGCGCTGAGGCTGTCCGAGCACAGGGCGCAGCGGACGCCCTTCACCTTGTTAGCGGCAATGGAGATGCCGATGCCGGTGGTGCAGATAACGATGCCCTTGTCGCACTCGCCGCCGGCCACCAGCCGCGCCACTTTTTCGCCGTACACGGGGTAGTCCACGCTGTCCGTGTTGTAGCAGCCCACGTCCTCAAAGTCGATGTCGTGCTCCTCCAGCCAGATAAGAATGTCCTGCTTGAGCAGGTATCCGCCGTGGTCGCAGCCAATGGCAATTTTCATGGTGATCTCTCCTGTGTTTTATAGTTTTTGAAATGCCGGCTCGCCGCCGGTAAAGGTGGTAAAATACCGGAATCCGCAGTCCTTCAGCAGCTCCTGCCGCTCCCTGATCACGCAGCCCACGTCCTTCACCTCGTGGGCGTCGGAGCCGAGGGTGATGATCTCGCCGCCCATTTGGCGGTAAAAGCGGAGAATGTCCGCGTCCGGCAGCGGGTCGTTGCCCCGATTGGTGTTGCACTCAATGCCGATGCCCTTGGGGATAATAATGGAGAAGATCTCCTCCACCCGATCCATCCACGGCGCGAAGCTCATGTCAAGCCTCAAATGCTCCTTCAGGTATCGCAGCGGCAGGGTCAGATGCCCCAGCACGCTGAACCGCCCCCACTTGGCAATGGCCAGGACGCTGTCCAGATAATCCTCAATAATGGCGGCATAGAAGGCGGGACTTTTGCCCCCTTCCAGAAAGTACAGATCCATGCAATCAAACTTTTCACTACAAGTATGCACCGAACCGATGGAAAAGTCCAGCTTTTCCGCAGAATTTATCAAAAAATCTGCACGGTCAAAGGCCAGATTCGCCTCTCCCAGCTCCGCGCCCAGCTTGATGACCAGTCTGTCGCCAAATTTTCCCACCGCCTCCCGATATTGTGCCATGGAGGCCGCCCAGTCAAAGCTGTCGCGGGGCGCATTGCTGCCCCAGTAGATGGTGTCCACATGGTCGGTGATGCAAATTTCGTCCAGTCCGGCTCGCACGGCCGCCTCCGCCGCCTGCGCCATGGTCATTTTCCCGTCCGGCGAGCAGGTGCTGTGCACATGGTAATCCGCTGCGTACATAGGTCTGCCTCACTTTTTCTTGAAAAAGCTCTTGCGCTTTTCGTAGTTGTTTTCGCCCACGGTCTCGCTGAATTTCCGCAGCGCCTCCTTCTGCTCCTTGTTGAGGTTGCGGGGCGTTTCTATGGTCACGGTGACGTACTGGTCGCCCCGTCCCCGCCCGTTGAGCACGGGAATGCCCTTGCCCTTCAGCCGGAACACGGTGCCGGTCTGCGTCCCCTCGGGGATAGAATATTTCACCTTGCCGTCAATGGTGGGGATCTCCAGTTCCGCGCCCAGCACCGCCTGAGAAAACGTAATAGGCGCCTCGCAGAACACGTCCACGCCGTCGCGGCGGAACAGCTCGTGGGGCTGCACCATCACGGTGATGAGCAGGTCGCCGGCGGGGCCGCCGTTCTTGCCGGCGTTGCCCTGTCCGCGCAGGGAAATAGTCTGGCCGTGGTCGATGCCCGCGGGAATGTTGACTTTAATGGTCTTGCGTTTGCGCACGGCGCCGCTGCCGCGGCAATCGGGGCAGGGCTGGTGAATGAGCCGCCCTGTGCCGCCGCACTTGCGGCAGGGGCCGTTGGACGCGAACACGCCCATCGGCGTCTGCCGCCGCACCTGCACCGTGCCCGTGCCGTGGCAGTCGGGGCAAATTTCCGGCGTGGTGCCCGGGGCGCAGCCGTTACCTTTGCATGTGCCGCAGGTTTCGCTGCGCTCCAGCGTCACGGACTTCTCGCAGCCGAAGGCCGCCTCCGTAAAGCTCACGGACACGCTGGCGCGGATACTCTCGCCCCGCTGGGGCGCGTTGGGGTTGCGCCGCTGACCGCCGCCGAAGCCGCCGCCGAAAAAGCTGCCGAATATGTCCCCCAGATCGCCGAAGTCAAAGCCGCCGCCGAAGCCGCCCGCTCCGCCGGCGCCCGCCCCGTAGTTGGGATCCACGCCCGCAAAGCCGAACTGGTCGTACCGCGCCTTCTTCTCCGGATCTGACAGCACCTCGTTGGCCTCGTTGACCTCCTTGAACTTCTCCTCGGCCTCCTTGTCGCCGGGGTTCATGTCCGGATGGTACTTCCGCGCCAGCTTTTTATATGCTTTTTTTATTTCCTCCTCCGAGGCACCTTTTTGAATGCCAAGCACCTCGTAGTAATCTCTTTTTTCAGCCATAAACGGTTACTCCCTTCTGGGAATTTCTCCTCTTTCCTAACGCCGCAAGGAGGGGCAGGAATCCTGCCCCTCTGCGGAAAAACGGAACATTACTTATTGTTGTTCTGATCGTCCTCGTCCACGACCTTGTAGTCGGCGTCGTAGTACTGGCCGCCCTGGCTGCCCGCGTCCGCGCCGGTCTGCGCGCCTGCGTCAGCGCCGCCCTGCGGCTGCTGCTGATAGAGCTTCTCGCTCATCTTGTAAAACAGCTGAGTCAGCTCCTCGGTGGCGGCCTTGATGGCGTCGGTGTCCTCGCCCTTCAGAGTCTCCTTCAGCTTCTCGATGCCGGCCTGAATGGGCGCCTTCTCGCTCTCGGGCACCTTGTCGCCCACTTCGCTCAGGGTCTTCTCCGCCTGATAGACCATCTGGTCGGCCTGGTTGCGCACCTCCACCTTTTCCTTGATCTTGGCGTCCTCGGCGGCATACTGCTCGGCTTCCTTCACGGCCTTCTCGATGTCCTCCTTGCTCATGTTGGAGGAGGAGGTAATGGTGATGTGCTGTGCGTTGCCGGTGCCCAGATCCTTAGCGGACACGTTCACGATGCCGTTGGCGTCGATGTCGAAGGTGACCTCGATCTGCGGCACACCGCGGCGAGCCGGCGCAATGCCGTCCAGATGGAAGCGGCCGAGGCTCTTGTTGGCGGCGGCCATTTCGCGCTCGCCCTGCAGCACGTTCACCTCCACGGAGGTCTGGTTGTCGGCGGCGGTGGAGAAGATCTGGCTCTTCTTCACGGGGATGGTGGTGTTGCGCTCGATGAGGCGGGTGCACACGCCGCCCATGGTCTCAATGCCCAGAGACAGCGGCGTCACGTCCAGCAGCAGCAGCCCCTTCACGTCGCCGGTGAGCACGCCCGCCTGCAAAGCGGCGCCCATAGCCACGCACTCGTCGGGGTTGATGCCCTTGAAAGGCTCGCTGCCGGTGAAGTTCTTCACGGCCTCCACCACGGCGGGGATACGGCTGGAGCCGCCCACCATCAGCACCTTGGCAAGGTCGGAGGGCTTCAGACCGGCGTCGCTCATAGCCTGACGCACGGGACCCATAGTGGCGTCCACCAGATGCCCCGTCAGCTCGTTGAACTTGGCGCGGGTCAGGGTCACGTCCAGATGCTTGGGGCCGGTGGCGTCGGCGGTGATATAGGGCAGGTTAATGTTGCTGCTGGTCACGCCGGACAGCTCGATCTTGGCCTTCTCGGCGGCCTCCTTCAGACGCTGCATGGCGACTTTGTCGCCGGAGAGGTCGATGCCGTCGCTGCGCTTGAATTCGCTCACCAGATACTTCATGATGCACTGGTCGAAGTCGTCGCCGCCCAGCCGGTTGTTGCCGGCGGTGGCCAGCACCTCGATCACGCCGTCGTCAATTTCCAGAATGGACACATCGAAGGTGCCGCCGCCCAGGTCGTACACCATGATCTTCTGCGCCTGCTCCTTGTCCACGCCGTAGGCCAGCGCGGCTGCGGTAGGCTCGTTGATGATACGCTTGACCTCCAGACCCGCGATCTTGCCGGCGTCCTTGGTGGCCTGACGCTGTGCGTCGGTGAAGTAAGCGGGCACGGTGATAACGGCCTCGGTGACGGGCTGACCCAGATAGGCCTCGGCGTCGCTCTTCAGCTTCTGCAGGATCATGGCGCTGATCTCCTGGGGCGTGTAGGACTTGCCGTCGATGTTCACCCTGTGGTCGCTGCCCATCTCACGCTTGATGGAGGAGATGGTGCGGTCGGGGTTGGTGATGGCCTGGCGCTTTGCCACCTGACCCACCATACGCTCGCCGGTCTTGGAAAATGCCACCACAGAGGGGGTGGTACGGTTGCCCTCGGCGTTGGCGATGACAACTGCCTCGCCGCCTTCCATAACGGCCACGCAGGAATTGGTAGTACCCAGATCAATACCGATAACTTTAGACATAATGATTGCCTCCTAAATCTATAAACATTTTATTTGATTCCTATTTCATTCGGGCATCGCCCGCAATAAACCGTTTTAGTTGGCCACCTTCACCATGGCGAACCGGACGACCTTGTCGCCCAGCTGGTAGCCCTTCTGGAACACCTCCGCCACCGTGTTCTCGCCGAAGTTTTCATCGTCGATGTGCATGACGGCGTTGTGCTTTTCCGGATCAAAGGTCTGCCCCAGCGACGGGATCTCGGTGACGCCCAACTTCTCCAGCACGGCGGCAAACTGCTTGCATATAAGCTCCATGCCCTGCCGGTGGGGGTCGCCCTCCTCAAACTGGCTCACCGCCCGATCCAGATTGTCCGCCACGTCCAGAAACGGCTTCACCGTGTCCAGCTTGGCGTCCGCGTAAATGCTCTCTTTTTCCTTGGCGGTGCGCTTGCGGTAGTTGTCATATTCGGCGGCCAGACGGAGATACTTGTCGTTTCCGTCGCTGACCAGCTTGGCCAGGCTCTCAAACTGCTCCATCTGCTCCCGCGTCACGGTGAAGACCTCCTCCACCTCCGGCACGTCCGCCGTTTCCTCCGCGGCAGCCTCCGCAGCCTTCTTCTCCGGCTGGGGCTGCTCCTGCGGCATGTCTTTTTTCTTCTTCTCGCTCATATTTCCTTCTCCTCTCCGGGGGGTAACTGCTGTTTTTCGTTCTTTCCGAACATGCGGCTCAGGCTCTCGGCAAAGTAGCTGAGCCTCGCCGCCACGGTGGCATAATCCATACGGGTGGGGCCGACCACACCCACAAGCCCCCGCATATTTTCGCCTATGTCATAGCTGGCAATGACCACGCTGCTGTCCTTCAGCGCCTCGCTGACGTTCTCGGGGCCGATGAGGATCTGCATGGGCGCTCCGCCCGTGGGCACAGGCAGGTTCTCCTTGCTGTCTGAAATAAAGCTCATCAGCTCGTGGGCCTTGTCCGCGTCCCGATATTCGGGGAATTTCAAGATCTGGCTGGCGCCGCCGGTGAAGACCTCCTGGGTCTGCGCCTGCGCCAGCAGCTGGCCGGCGTACTCCACCACCTGGTTCAGCAGCAAAAACCACTGTCCCTCCACCTGATCGCTGAGATTCATCAGGTGTCCGTTCATCTCCTGTGCGGATATGCCGGTGAAATGGGTGTTGAGCAGGTGGCTCATCTGCCGCAGCTGCTCCTCCTCCACCTGCAATTGAAAATGCATCAGCTGGCTTTTCACCCGACTGTCCGACAGCATCACCACGGCGATGAAGCTGTCGTTTCCCACGGCGATAAGCTCAAATCGCTGCACCGTCACGGCGCTCTTGTGATCCGCCACGGCATAGGCCGGATACCCCACCAGACTGGAGGCCATCTGCCCTGCCCGCGCCATCACCTGGTCGATCTGCTGCATCTGGCCGCCCAGCGCGGAGCTGATCTTCTCCGCCTCCTCGCCGGAAACGGTTCTGCGCTCCATCAGCTCGTTGACGTACAGCCGGTAGCCCTTGGCCGAGGGCACGCGCCCCGCCGAGGTGTGGGGCTGCTCCAGATAGCCCATCTCCACCAGATCCGCCAGCTCGTTGCGCACGGTGGCGGAGCTGATCTTGTCGGGCATCCGCTCCACAATGGCCTTGGAGCCGATAGGCTCGGCCGACCGGATGTACTCCTCCGTGACGATCTTCAGTATTTGCTTTTTTCGATCCGTCAATTCCATATCGTTCTCCATTTTTAGCACTCCGTTTCCCCGAGTGCTAAACGCAGTTTACCACCGGTGCCGCCGGATGTCAATAGCCGCCAATGTTAAACTATTGTGAACAAATCAATTGTTGTTCCAAAAGCAAAAAATCGCCCGCAGGCGATTTCTTTGCAAGTTTTTTCTGCGCTGGTCATTTCGCAAACCAGCCCCACGCGTGCCAAAACTGCACGCTTCCCGCCGACAGGGAGCACACGAAGTACGCCAGCACGAAGCACACCGCAAACAGTGCCAGCGCCACCAGCGCCACGGTACGCAGCCGCCGTCTTGCTTTCGGGGAAAACTGCGGGCTGATGGGCAGCGGAGGCAGCCCCGCCTCGCCGGAGGCCGAGGCCAGCGCGTTTTCCTGAATCGTCCGTAGGAGCGCATAAGCTGCCGCAGGAATGCGCAGAAGTACACGCACCCCGCCGCCAGCAGCACCGCCAGCGCCGCCAGCGTCAGCGCCAGCATGGCGCCGCACCAGTAGGGCAGCTCCGGCAGCAGTCCGCCCAGCTCCACCTTGCCCAGCAGGCACACCGCCGTGCCCGCCGCGCCCAGCGCCGCCGCCGCCAGCACCAGCCCCCACGCGGCCAGCAGGATGAAAAACAGCCCCGCAAACACGTCCGCAAAGCACAGCCCTGCCACCACCAGCGGCTTGCTGCCGCCCTTTTTCTCCGGCGTCTCCTCCGCGTCGTCGAACTGCGCCGCCAGCGCCGTCGGATCGCCCAGCCGCGCCGCAATCTCCTCCTCGATGTAGCCGTCGGCCATCTTCATGGCAAAATGCGCCTCGTATTCCTGCAAAATGTCCGCCGCATCGGCCACATTCCGCTTTTGCAGCTCGTCGGAAAGCCGCTGCATAAAATCATTTTTCTTCATCCTCGTCATCCTCCTTCAAAAGCCCTCGGACGGCCTCGGCAAAGCGCAGGTATTCCGCCCGATCCATGCTGTATACGTCCTCGCCCAGCTGGGTCAGCTTGTAGTATTTTCGGGGCGGGCCGCCGCTCTCCTCCTGCAAATAGGTGGTCACCAGCCCGTCCGCCTTCAGCTTCCGCAGCAGCGGATACACCGTGCCGTCAGCAATGTCGATGTGTTGGGACAGGTACTCGGATATTTCATAGCCGTACCGATCCCGCCCCCGCAGCAGCGACAGCACACATAGCTCCAGCACGCCTTTTTTATACTGACTGTTCATGGCACGCTCCTTTCGTGTTTCATCCTTACACTACTGTGTTATATTCAGTAGTATTAATTTATCAACCCCCTTTTCATGAAAAAACAGCGGCAGAATGTTCCGCCGCTGAAGTCTGTTTTATATTATGTATTGTGTATCAAAAAACTCTCCCCCGCGTCCCAAGGCTCACCAGCCCAACCGCCCGTCCGGCAGCTGCTGCGGCAGCCTGCCCGACTTGCCCAGCACCGGCAGCAGCGCCTGAAACAGAAACCCCAGCATCAGAATTTGCAGCGGCAGGTACAGCGCATTCTTCACGGCGCTGGTGGTCATATAATATAGGTATCCCTTGCTATACAGGATGGCGCTCCACAGGGAGCCGAGGAACACGTTCTGAATATTCGTGATGATCTTGGCCAGAATAATGCGCCGCCATGTGATCCTCGCCCGATAGAAAAACAGAGCGTAGACCACGCAGCCGAGGATGGTCGTGAGCATATAGCCCGGGAAATACGGGTAGCCGCCGGAGGAGAGGAAAAAGCTGAGGGTGTCCTCCGCCGCGCCGAACAGAACCACCGCCACCGGCCCGCACACCAGCGCGCACAGCGCCCGCGCCAAAAACGTGACGCTGAGGGAAAGATTCTCTCCCAGCGGGATCTTACAGTGGCTCAGCACGATGCAGGCGGCGACCATCAGCGCCGAAAACACCAGCGTCCGATAGTTCTTCAGCTCTCCCGCCGCCGCGCGCCAGTAGGCAGCAGAAAAAGGCGTCCTGAAAATCTGCATAAAAAATCCTCCTCTGTTTCATCGGCAGTCCGAGAGCCTCGGAACAGCCGCACAGAGGAGCAGGACGGACAGACCCCTGCCCGACCGGACGCCATGCGGCAGCGGGATGCGGAAAGCGCACTGCATGCGAGTCTGCGATAAGCTCGCCATTTCGTCCGGCGGACAACTCCCCGTCCCGTCGGCACTGAACACGCACTTTCCTACTCTGCCTGATGTTTCTTTTTCCAGTATACGCCTTTTAGGCCGAAATGCAAGGGAAACTTGGCTGAAAAACTTAACAAACGAAACATCAAAAGCGGATATTATCCAAATAAAAACCGCAAAATGTTATGTATTTTTCCTACACGCAAGGCTCCGCGCACAAAAAAGGCCGTCCGATCGAATCGGACGGCCTTTTGGAAAAACTTGCCTTATTCAGCCTTGGGAGCCTCAGCGGCTTCGGCGGCCTTGGCAGCCTCGGCAGCAGCCTTGGCGGCAGCGGCCTTCTTCTCGGCGGCAGCCTTCTGCGCAGCCTTGAACTTCTCCTTCTCCTCGGGAGTGGGGATCGGCTCAATGGCGTTGCGGGGGCAGGCCTTGGCGCACATGGTGCAGTTCTTGCACTTGCTGTAGTCGATGACGGCCACGTTGTTCACAACATGGATGGCGTCGAACTTGCAGGTGCGCTCGCACATGCCGCAGGCGATGCAGGAGTTCTCGCAGACCTTGGTGACGGCGGGACCCTTGTCCTTATTGGAGCAGTTGACGAACACCTTCTGCTTGTAGGGCACCTCCACGATCAGGTGGTGGGGGCAAGCCTCGCGGCAAGCGCCGCAGTTGGTGCACTTTTCCTTGTCCACAACGGCCACGCCGTTTTCCACATGGATGGCGTCGAACTTGCAGGCGGCCACGCAGGAGCCGAAGCCGAAGCAGCCGTAGCGGCAGGCCTTGGAGTTGCCGCCGCAGACCTTGGTGGCGGCCAGACAGTCGGTGACGCCGCGATACTCAAAGTTGTCCTTGGCCTTGCAGCCGCCGTTGCAGAGCACATGAGCGACCATCTTGTCGCCGGAGGGAGCCTCCATGCCCATGATGGCAGCGATCTTGGCAGCGCCCTCGGGGCCTGCGGGAGCGCAGGCGGTGACGGGAGCCTTGCCGGCCAGAATGGCCTCGGCGCAGCCGCCGCAGCCGGGATAGCCGCAGCCGCCGCAGTTGGCGCCGGCCAGAGCAGCCTGGATCTCGGGCAGACGGGGGTCTACTTCCACTTCAAAGACCTTTGCGGCCACGGCCAGGATCAGACCGAACACGATTGCAAGTACACCTAAAACGATGACTGCATACAAAATATTCATACTATCTTTTCCTCCTTACCAGACCTTCAGGCCGCTGAAGCCCATGAACGCCAGAGCGATCAGGCCGGCGGTGACCAGAGCGATGGGGAAGCCGTCGAAGGCCTTGGGGTTCTCGCTGGAGACCTCCAGCTGCTCACGCACGGCGGCGAACAGGAAGATGGCCAGCAGGAAGCCCAGACCGCCGGTGATGCCGTAGACCACGGACCCGATGAAGTTGTAGTCATTCTGCACGTTCAGCAGGGCAACGCCCAGCACGGCGCAGTTGGTGGTGATCAGGGGCAGGTACACGCCCAGGGCGGTGTACAGGGTGGGGATGTTCTTCTTCAGGAACATTTCCACGAACTGCACCAGACCGGCAATGACCAGAATGAAGGCCACGGTCTGCATATAGCCCAGATCCAGCTTATTGAGCAGAGAGTTCACCGGATAGCACAGAGCGGAGGCCAGACCCATAACGAAGGTCACGGCGGCGCCCATGCCGACGGCAGTGTCGATCTTCTTGGACACGCCCAGGAAGGGGCAAATGCCCAGGAACTGGGAGAAAATAAAGTTATTGGTGAGAATAGCGCCAAGAGAGATGGCGAGCAAAGTTGTAATACTCATAACTTACTTACCCTCCTTTTTCTTAGCGCTCTTGGCCAGCGCCCACTGCATGAGAGCAATGAGGCAGCCCAGAGTCAGGAAGCCGCCCACAGGCAGCGTGAGAACTTTGATGCCAAACTCCTCGGGGATGATGGTGATGCCGGGCGCGCTGCCCAGAGCGCCGCCGCCCAGCAGACCGCCGCCGAACTTGCCGCTGCCCAGGAACTCACGGACAACGCACATGACGATCAGCACCAAGGTATAGCCGATGCCTTGGCAGATGCCGTCCACTGCGGAAGCACCGATACCGTTCTTGGAGGCAAAGCCCTCCGCACGACCCAGAATGATGCAGTTCACCACGATCAGGGGGATGAACACGCCCAGAGAGTTGGACAGGGCGGGGACGAACGCCTTCAGCAGCAGGTCAACGCAGGTAACGAAGCCGGCGATGACCACGATGTAGCAGGCGATACGCACTTCGTTGGGGATGATCTTACGCAGCAGGGAGATGAAGATGTTGGACAGGGTCAAGATGATGAGCACGCTGACGCCCATGCCCAAGCCGTTGAAGAACGAGGTGGTAATGGCCATGGTGGAGCACATACCAAGCACCTGCACCAGAACGGGGTTCTGCGTGATCAGGCCCTCTTTCAGTTGTTTACCGAAATTCATAATTCAGCTCCTCCTTTCTTAGCCCAAGGTATCCACGACAGCCAGAGCGGCGTTTGCGCCCGTGGCGATGCCCTTGGTGGAAACAGTGGCGCCGGAGATGGCGGTGATGTTGCTGCCGACGACCAAGGTGCCGGCACCGCTCTTGCCGATGAACTGATCCAGAACAGGCTCGCCGGCGGAGTTAGGCTTATTCTCCACCACCTTGGTGCCGATGCCGGAGGTCTCGGAGTGGCTGACCACGGAGATGCCGGTGATGGCCTTATCGGCGTCCACGCCCACCATCATTACGATGGAACCCTGGGAGCCGGAGGCGGAGATCTTCATCACATAGCCGGCAGCAGCGCCGTCCTTGGTGACAGGGTACAGCTCCATGAGCTTGCTGCCGCCCTGTGCGGAAGCGGCGGCCACGGCCTCTTCGCTCAGCTCCATCTTATCGCCGAACTCGCTGCCCTCTTCGGTGACAGCGCTCATGGCGATGCGGGTCTTCTCGGCGTCGATGGCGGCGATCTTGTCCTTGGTGATGCTGTTGACGAAGCCCAGCAGGGCGGCCACCACCAGGGAGATAGCCGTCAGCGTACCGGCGACTTTCAGAATAAACTTACCGGAGATCTTCATTACTTCGTCGCCTCCTTCTTTTCTTTCTTCAGCGCACCGTAGATGGTGGGACGAATGTACTTATCCAGCAGCCAGGTGGTGCAGTTCATGATCATGATGGAGTAGCACACGCCCTCGGGATAGGAGCCGAAGCGGCGGATGAACACCGTCAGCAGACCGCAGCCGATGCCGAAGATGGCCTGACCCAGCTTGGTGACGGGGGAGGTGGCATAGTCGGTGGCCATGAAGATGGCACCAAGCATCAGGCCGCCGCCGAAGACGTTATAGGCCATGTACTGCACGGCATCCACGCCGGTGGGGGCGGAGATGAGGCAGATGACGGCCACGGTGGCGATGTAGGCCACGGGGATCTGCCAGGAGATGACCTTGCGCAGCAGCAGGTAGATGCCGCCCAGCAGGAGCATCAGGGCGGAAACTTCGCCCAGGCAGCCGCCGACGCGGCCGATGAACATGTCGCCCAGAGAGTAAGTATTGGTCAGGCTCTCCCAACCGGCGGCGTCCACGCCCTTCATGAGCATCATGGGGGTGGCGGCGGTGGTGATATCGGCGTTGCTGCCGATGACGGCGGCCTTCTCGCCTACCTTGACCCAGTTACCGGCCATAACGCTGGTATAGCTGGCCACCAGAATGGCACGACCGGCCAGAGCGGGGTTGAGGAAGTTGCAGCCAATGCCGCCATAGAGCTGCTTGACCAGAACGATGGAGAAAAATGCGCCGATGATGATCATCCAGTAGGGGATCTGCACGGGGCACACGAAAGCCAGCAGGATACCGGTGACAACTGCGGAGAGGTCGCCGATGGAGCTGGTCTTCTTCATGACCTTGCGGTACAGCCACTCCCAGACCACGCAGGACGCCACGGACACCAGCGTCACCGTGAGGGCGCGCCAACCGAACACATACACACCCATGACCAGAGCGGGCATGAGGGCGATGATCACATCCAGCATGATGGAACGGGTGTCCTCGTTGGTGCGGATATGGGGAGAGGAGGATGCGATCAGCTTCAAGCTTTTATAATCTGTCATTGCTTACGCCTCCTTCTTCTCTTCGGCTGCCTTCTTCTCGGCCTCGGCCTTTGCCTTGGCAGCCATTCTTGCATTGTTGACCTTCTGCTTGCCCAGACGGAACATATGGGTCAGGGGCAGACGGGCGGGGCAGGTGTAGGCGCAGGCGCCGCACTCGATGCAGTCCATGCCGTGCAGCACGTTCTGCCAGGTGTCCACATCGCCCTTTTCCAGATACTTATACATGAAGACAGGCTCCAGACGCATGGGGCAAACGCCCACGCACTTGCCGCAGCGGATGCACTGAGGCTCGGCCACGTACTTCTCCTCATCGCCGGCGAAGGCCAGCATAGCGCCGGTGCCCTTGCCCACGGTGACGTCCAGATCGTACTGGGCAAGACCCATCATCGGGCCGCCCATGATGAGCTTGTAGGTGTCTTCCTTCAAGCCGCCGCAGGCGTCGAACAGGTCGGTGATGGGGGTGCCGATGGGGCACTCGATGTTCTTCGGCTCGATGACGCCGGAGCCGGACACGGTGACGATCTTGCTCACCACGGGCATACCGGTGTAAACGGCCTTATAGATGGAACAGGTGGTATTGAGGTTAAAAATGCAGCAGCCGGCGTCAGCGGGAAGCTTGCCGGAGGGAACCTGCCGGCCGGAGATGGCCTGGCAGAGCTGCTTTTCAGCGCCCTGGGGGTAGCGGGTGTGGAGCACCTCCACCACCACGGGAGCCTTCAGCTCGGCGATGGTCTGATTCAGCACATCGGCTGCGTTCTGCTTGTTGGCCTCGATGCCGATGTAGACCTTGTCCACGCCGAAGCACTTGGCCAGCAGCGTGGCGCCCTTCACGACCTGCTCAGGCCGCTCCAGCATGGTGCGGTGGTCGCCGGTGATGTAAGGCTCGCACTCGGCGGCATTGATGAGAACATAGTCCACCTTGCCGAGACCGGAGCTGATCTTCACATGGGTGGGGAAGGTCGCGCCGCCCTGACCCACGATGCCGGCGTTCTTCACGATCTCCACCAGCTGCTCGGGCGTCAGATTGTCGGGATCCTCCACGGGATGGATGTCCGGATACACGGTGTTCTGCTTATCGTTTTCGATGACCACGCTCATCATGGTGCCGCCCATGGAGAAGGGGCGGGGCTCCACGGCCTTGACAGTGCCGGAAACGCTGGCATGAATGGGTGCGGAAACGAAACCGCCGGGCTCGCCGATCAGCTGACCCACAGTAACCTTGTCGCCCACGGAGACCACGGGCTTGCAAGGCGCACCGATGTGCATAGACATGGGAATGACCACCTCAGCCGGCGCTGCCAGCTGCTCGATGGCCTTTTCATTGGTCGCGGCCTTCATGTCGTTGGGATGAACGCCGCCAAAGAAAGCTTGTGCCATTGTCTTTCACCTCATCTTACTTCATGGGCAGCCCTATGCTACCCCATACTGAAGATAATATTACAACAAATCCGGCTCTTTGTCCACCCCTATCCTGTGGGATTTGCGGCAAATTTTGACAAATTGTGAATAAAAATGTCGCAAAGAAGCCCCGCCTTGCTCTCCGTTGGGGCGGCGGGCGCTCATTCCCCTTGTTTTTTGCCGGCAGATGTGGTAAATATATAATACATATTATATTGTAAAGGGCGATCAAACTATGCTGAATCGAATAGAACTGAAACAGGGAGCCAAGGCCGTCACCCGCTCGGCCAGCGTGTCGGCCTACAGGTTCACGTTTATTTATCTACTGGTGGTGGCGGTGCTGAACGGCGCGGACAACTACATGCGCCTGACGGATTCGCTGGTGGTGTATATGGACGGGCAGTTCGTCAACATCGGCGCGTACCTCCCCTTCACCCACGCCCCCTTCCCCACCGCGGCGGTGGTGTTCGTGGGGGTGCTGGTGTGGCTGCTGGGCAGCGTGCTGCGGGCAGGCTGGGTGCTGTACCACCAAGGGGTGCGGCGGGGCGAAGAGATGCCCTACTCCACCCTGTTCGACGGCTTCGGCTTCACGGGGAAGATCATTCTGCTGAATCTGGTGACGGGGCTGTTCGTCTTTCTGTGGTCGCTGCTGCTGGTGATCCCGGGCATCATCGCCATCTATCGCTACCGGTTCGCCCTGTATAACCTGTGCGAGAATCCGGAGCTGGGCGTTATGGACGCGCTGCGGCTCAGCAAGCAGCAGACCATGGGTTTTAAGCTGGATCTTTTTGTGCTGGACGTGACCTTTATCGGCTGGGGCCTCCTCTGCGGGCTGACGCTGGGCATTCTCTCCATCTGGATCCAGCCCTACATCCAGCAGACGGATCTGGCTTACTTCGACGCCATTCGGGCAGCCAAGGGCATGAACGGCGAGGCGGCCGAGGACGACGGCTTCCGGCCGGACGACCGATTTTAATTAAGGCAATGACGATCTGTTTTTGACAGGCTGAGGGCAGCGGGCAGCCGCTGCCCTTTTTTGCAGGCAGGCAGGGGCGCAATTTTCTTGAAAAGGGGCGGGGAATACGGTATAATGAGGCTACAAAACCCACGGAGGTGCGACTATGGAACGTATCAGCAAGGAAAACTACTATCTGGACATCGCCCAGACGGTTCTGGAGCGAGCCACCTGCCTGCGCCGGATCTATGGCGCCATCATCGTGAAAAACGACGAGATCATCTCCACGGGCTACAACGGCGCGCCTCGCGGCCGGCGCAACTGCGTGGACATGGGCTACTGCACCAGGGAAGCCCTGCGGGTGCCACGGGGGGAGCGGTACGAGCTGTGCCGCAGCGTCCACGCCGAGGCCAACGCCATTATCTCTGCCTCCCGACGGGACATGGTGGGCGGCACGCTGTATCTGGTGGGCAAAAACGCTCAGACCGGCGAAATTCTGGGGGACGCCACCAGCTGCGCCATGTGCCGCAGGCAGGTCATCAACGCAGGCATTGCCCGCGTGGTCATCCGCAAAACGCCCACGGAGTTTGACGTGGTGGACGTGGCGGACTGGGTGGCCGGCGACGATCTGCCCTTTGTGGAAAACATCGGCGGATAAGAGCCTGCCGAAAATTCCTGCGGAATTATCCGGCAAGTGGCTTGCCGCCTGCGGACGGCAAACTCTGCGAGGCTTTTTTAGAGCGTTTCTCCGAAGGGGCGGGGTTATATACAAATTTAATATAAGGAGTGCGGTAAGAATGTTGAACGAAAGGAAAACGGAAGCCTACTGCGCCATTCTGGCGGAGGAGCTTCTTCTGGCCACAGGGTGTACAGAGCCAATCGCCGTCGCGTATTGTGCTGCAAAGCTGCGCGAGGTGCTGGGCGGTAAACCGGAAAAGGTGCTGGCGGAGGTCAGCGGCAACATCTTGAAAAACGTGAAGTCCGTGGTGGTGCCCAACACCGGCGGGAGGCGGGGCATTGACGCCGCCATCGCCGTGGGCATCGTGGCGGGGGACGCAGACGCCGAGCTGCAGGTGCTGGCCAAGGTCACAGAGGAGGACGAAGGGCACATTCAGGCGTATCTGGACGGCACGGACATCACCGTCGCCTGCCCCGAAACGCCCTGCATGCTGGACATCCGCCTCACCGGCTGGCTGGGCGGACACAAGGCCGTGACCCGCGTGGCCAACAACCACACAAATCTGGTCTACATGGAAAAGGACGGCCAAGTCCTGCTGGAAAAGCCCATGAGCGCCTCTGCCGAGGACAATTTGCAGGACAAGAGCGTTCTGAACGTGAAAGACATTCTTACCTTTATCGAAACCGTACCCATTGACCGCATACGCCCCCTCATCAGCCGGCAGATCCAGTGCAACGGCGCCATTGCCGCCGAGGGGCTGCGGGGGGACTGGGGCGCCAACATCGGCTCCACCCTGCTCTCCACCGGCAGCGGCATTGAGACCGAGGCGCGCGCCTGGGGCGCCGCCGGCTCCGACGCCCGCATGAACGGCTGCGAGATGCCCGTGGTCATCTGCTCTGGCAGCGGCAACCAGGGCATCACCGCCTCCGTGCCCGTGTGGCGCTACGGCCTGTTCATGGGCGCAAGCGAGGAGAAAATTCTGCGGGCGGTGGCGCTGTCCGACCTCATCACCATCCACCAGAAGACCGGCATTGGCCGGCTGAGCGCCTACTGCGGCGCCGTGTCCGCCGGCGTGGGGGCAGGCTGCGGCATCGCGTGGCTGCGGGGCGCCGACTACGACGGCGTGAGCCACACCATCTGCAACGCCGTGGCCATGATCTCCGGCTGCATCTGCGACGGCGCCAAGGCCAGCTGCGCCAGCAAGATCGCCATGGCCATCGGCACCGGCATTCTGGGGTACAACATGTATCTCGGCGGCAACAATTTCCGCCCCGGCGACGGCATAGAGGGCACGGACGTGGAGGACACCATCCGCAATGTGGGCATTCTGGCCTCCAAGGGGATGCACGAGACCGACCGCGTGATTTTGAACATTATGACGGGAAGATAAATATATAAATGGTATAAAACCGGCAGGTGCAGCATTGGGCACCTGCCGGTTTTTTGGGGGAATACGGATTGCCACACCGGCGTGCGCGCCGGTTCGCAATGACATTTTTTTGAGAGTGCGGCGTGCGTCGAGCGGCGGCACACATGGGTGCCGCCCTACGAGGGGTAACAGGGGGGCGCAGCAAATCGGGCGGGGTTCTACCCCGCCCCTACGGAGAGCAGGAGAGTGCGGTGCGTATCGGCGGCGGGGTGAGGGCACCCCGCCCTACGGAGAGCGAGGGGGCGGTGCAGGCGGGTCGTCGGGGAAATCGGCGAAGCGCCGCCGGTGGCGGAAGAAGCGAGCCGGTTTCGA
>ERZ1034917.895-NODE-895-length-22637-cov-15.610840_pt1 | contig 22637 bp, 19 predicted proteins | sample MGYA00520605_ERZ1034917 | MGnify/ENA primary metagenome ERZ1034917 (study PRJEB33766, sample SAMN09781784) | gut metagenome | biome: gut microbiome | host: Homo sapiens | place: Madagascar | study: EMG produced TPA metagenomics assembly of the PRJNA485056 data... | reverse complement strand
AAGTGACGACGCACATCCCGTTACTTGGCAGCGGCACCTTGCCGCCTCTCTTTTACGCAGAGCGGAAACTGGAGAGACAACGAGGGGCCGGGGGAGCAGAGCTCCCCAGCGGGATAAGTAGGAGGAACGAAGTGACGACGCACATCCCGTTACTTGGCAGCGGCACCTTGCCGCCTCTCTTTTATGCAGAGCGGGGACGAGGGGCCGGGGGAGCAGAACTCCCCAGCGGGATAAGTAGGAGGAACGCAGTGACGACGCGCATCCCGTTATTCGGCAGCGGCACCTTGCCGCGAGGGGGCAGGGAATCAATACGGCAACAGATAGAACATTCCTTTTCATGATATCTCCTCCTTCGGGTTGGGAATGTTGGCTTTTGCGAGCAGTTCGCGGCAGTAACTGCCGAGGCCGAGCACGTCGGCGCCGAGATTGATGAAGCGGAAGCCCTCCTGCTGCAGTTCGCGGACACCGGAGGGTGAACCGACCGTTCCGGCGAACTTGCCGTGGCGGAGCGCGGCGGCGGCGACCCGTTTCCGGGCGGCTGCGACTTCGGGAGCGTTGCATTCGCCCGGTTTGCCGATCGACTGGCTGAAGTCGCCGGGGCCGAAGAAGACGATGTCGATCCCCGGCACCGAACAGATGCCGTCGAGTTCCTCCAGCGCCTCCGCGTCTTCGATCTGCACGGTCACGAAGCGGTTACGGTTCACGAAGCGGATGTATTCGCCGAAATCGGCGAGACAGTATCCGCCGTCCCGGTTGCCGCCGTCGATCGCCCGCCGTCCGAGCGGATGGAAGCGGACCTGCCGCGCGACCGCTTCCGCATCCCGTTTCGACATCACATGCGGCACCATGATGCCCGCCGCATCGAGTTCGAGCGGCTTCACGAGGTCGCTGTAGGAACCGCGCGGCACGCGCACCATCAGGTCCGCGCCGCAACTCCGGGCCGCCAGCACCTGACTCTCCAGTACGGCGGGATCGTTCGCGACGTGTTCGCCGCACACCCACAGGCAGTCGAAGCCGCAGGAGGCCGCGATTTCCAGCACACGCGGGCAGGAGAGATTGCTTTTGAAGGTAAATACCGTCCCGCCGCGTCGCAGCTTCTCCAGCGTCACGCTTTTCCGAAAAGTGTACATGAACTATTTGCCTCCTTCCTTGTATTTGCGCAGATGGCTGCGCATGATCCCGCGCGCCAGTTCGAGGTTGCCGGTTTCGAGCGCCTCGACGATCTGGAAGTGTTCGCGCGCCCCCGCCTGGCTGGCTTCGGCACTGGCGCTGCGGCGGGTGAAAAAGATTTCCAGCAGGTTCGAAAAGGCGATCAATACCTGATTTTCGCTGATTTCCAACAGCTTGCGGTGAAATTCGCAGTCGCGGTGATAGTTGCGTTCGATCTCTTCCGGCGTGTCATCGTAGCGGGCGCAGTCCGCGAGGGCGCGCAATTCGTCGAGCTGCTGCGGCGTGATCTTGTCGATGATGATGTCCAGAACGCCCAGCTCGATCGAAAGCCGCGCTTCCAGCAATTGAAAATAAGAAAGGTCGCTGACTGCGATCTGGAAGCCGAGCACCCGGCTCAGGATCGAGAAATCCACCTGCCGGATCCGGGTGCCGCCGCGGGTCGAACTCTCCACCAGCCCGAGAAACTTCAGCCCGCGCAAGCCTTCGCGGACGCTGACCCGGCTGACGCCGAAAAGTTCGGTCAACTCCTCCTCGGAGGGCAGTTTGTCATTCAACTTCAACTTGTGTTCGATCAGATAGGACAGAATCCGGTCGATGCTTTGGTCGGTTTTATTGGAATTGCCGTTTTTCATGTAAAATCTCCGTATTTGTATTATAAATTATGATACAAAAACCCGTTTTTGTCAAGAGGAGATCCATAAAAAGTGCAAAAAAATAGATTATTTGTAATAAAAATACCCTTCAGCTCCGGGAAACGGCGCGGAAGGGCAAAGAGAGTTGACCGGAGGTTATGCCTGACGGCGGGAAGAGGCGGGGCGTTCTTTGGGAGTCCGGGAAGAGCAGGCGGAGACGCCGGCTTTGGCGCGATGCCTGCGATAGGTGATGATTGCCGCAAGCTCCGGAATCCTTTGCAGCCGGGCAGTCACCATTTTGTGCATGGCCTGTCGGGAAACTCCCCGCCGGGCGGCGAGATCGCTGATGTTCAGCGAAGGGTCGGCGAGCTTCTGGTTCAGAAGTTCCAGCGAGGAAGAGTCGAGCGAGGCCATGAATCCGATCACTTCGCAAAGGTCGGCGCGAGAGTAACGCCGGTCCCGTTCGAGTTCACGCATGCGGTTGCGGCAATCGGGCATGTGCGGATCGAACCGGCCGGCGGGAAAGAAAACGGAATTCTGTTCGGAAATCAACGGCGGATCGCCGGCTTCCCGGCAATACTCTTTCAATTTGCAGGAAATGCACTCATTTTTCCGGTTGTATTCTCTGGCGTAGCAGTTCATGAAAAGCTCCATTTTATAATATTTAGTTAATATAATACTTAATTTATTTTCTAAAAAAAGATATTCCCGGGTCAAATATTCAGGAGGGGATAAGTGAAATACTTTGCTTGCCGCATCCGATCTTACCTCTGTTTTTTTCTGTTGGTCTTTTTGCGATTTTTTTGATACTTTCAATATAATGAAGAGTATTCTTAATTTCAAGTCCTGTTTGAGAAATTTTTTCAAAAAATCTTGAACTATTGGATTTATGTGGTATAATTTGTAATATTTAAGATTATTGTTAATAGATGAGGATCGAGAACTGTCATTCAGGAGGAAGCGATGAAGAGGCACGTAAACGGTTGGGAGACGATTGCGAGGTATTTAAAATTACGCGGGAAGCAGCAGCAGGACCTGGCCCGGCTGCTGCATATTACGCCGCCTGCGATTTCGCAGGTGAAGAACGGCTGCTTTCTGCTCAGCCCCGGTCAACTGGCGACGATTATTAATTACCTTGAATTTGATGAACCGGCGATCAATGAGTTCTATACGGAACTGTTCAATGCGCGGATTGCGACGGATGGCCGGGGAAGAGAGGCAAAAGCGCCCGAACTGCCGCCGAACTGGAGATTTTCCGTCACTTTCAGGAAAAGCGGCCCGAAACGGAGGGCCGAAACATATCGCATTCCACTCGCCGGAACCGCGCTGCTGGATCATTACGCAGCACTTTTCGAATCGCTGCCGGATTATCTGGCGCGCCATTCCGATGAGTTTCTGTGGGTCCCGGAAAGGGAAGAGGGATTGTGCGCGCTACGGATCGGCGAGGAAATGGGGGAGGCGGCGTTGACGCCGGGCAGCCTGGTGCTGGTCCGGGGACGAAGCTATCCCGATCCCGGACAGCTCTGTCTGATCGGCCTGCTTTCGGGGAAAGTGGTGCTCCGGGAATTCTGGCCGGAAGGGAAAAAGGTGTTTTTCCGCGAAGCCTCCGACCATCGCGGCAGAGAACTTGTCGTCACGCGCCGGGGAGCTGCGCGGCAGATCCGCTGGGTCCACCCGGTCCGGGAAATCCGGCCCCGGGATGACAGCCGCTCCGTATAACCCGTTTTTCCACCCGGTGCGGCGAAGCGGGATGCCGCAAAAAAATCGCCCGCTCCGGGGGAGATGAAACCGGAGCAGGCGACGGGAACGAGCGTTTTTTCAGAACGGGAGATTATTTCCCGTAGTAGACGTTGAGCAGCATTTCCTTGATTTCCTCGATCAGCGGATAGCGCGGGTTCGCGCCGGTGCACTGGTCGTCGAACGCCTTGACCGCCAGTTCGTCGAGCTGGGCGAGGAAGGTCTTTTCGTCGATGCCGTACTCCTTGAGGCTCTTCGGAATCTCAAGTTCCGCCTTGAGCTTTTCGATCGCCTTGATCAGGTTGGCGACGCTCTCGTCGTCATTCCTGCCGCCGAAGCCGCAGTAGGTCGCGAGGTTGGCGTACGCCGCCTTCGCATGCGGATACTTGTACTGCGGGAAGGTTCCCTGCTTGGTCGGGCAATCGGTCGAGTTGAACTTGATCACCTCGCAGATCAGCATCGCGTTGGCCAGACCGTGCGGCACATGGTACATGCCGCCGAGCTTGTGCGCCATCGAGTGGCAGACGCCGAGGAACGCATTCGCGAACGCCATGCCGGCCATCGTGGAGGCGTTGTGCATGTGCTCGCGGGCCTCCTCATCCATCGCGCCGTTGTTGAAGCAGCGCGGCAGGTAACCGAAGACCAGCTTGGCGGCCTCCATCGCGAGGGCGTTCGTATAGTCGCTGGCCATCACCGAAACGCGCGCTTCGAGGGCGTGGGTCAGAGCGTCGATGCCGCTGTAGGCGGTCAGGCGCTTCGGCATCTTCATCACGAGCTGGGTGTCGATGATCGCCATGTTCGGGGTCAGCGCGTAGTCGGCCAGCGGATACTTGTTGCCGGTCTCCTCGTCGGTGATCACCGCGAACGGTGTCACTTCCGAACCGGTTCCGGAGGTGGTCGGCACCGCGACCATCAGCGCCTTCTTGCCGAGTTCCGGCAGCCGGACGATCCGCTTGCGGATATCCATGAAGCGCATCGCGACGTCTTCGAAGCTGATTTCCGGGTGTTCATACATCAGCCACATGATCTTGGTCGCGTCCATCGGCGAACCGCCGCCGACCGCGATCAGCACGTCCGGCTGGAAGGAGTTGATCCGCTCCAGTCCCTTGCGGGCGAGCTGGATGGTCGGATCGGGTTCGACGTCGGCGAACACCTCGGTCGCGATGCCCATATTGTCGAGCTGGTGCAGCAGGTCGTTCAGGATGCCGGTGGAATACAGGAACTTATCCGTGACGATGAACGCCTTTTTGCGGCCCTCGAGATCGCCGATCGCGGTGGGCAAGCAGCCGTACTTGAAGTAAACCTTCTGAGGAATTCTGACCCACAACATATTCTCTCTCCGTTTCACAATGGACTTGATATTCAACAGGTGCTTCGGCGTCACGTTTTCGCTGACCGAGTTGCCGCCCCAGCTGCCGCAGCCGAGGGTCAGCGACGGATTCAGCGCGAAGTTGTAGATGTCGCCGATCGCGCCCTGGCTGGAGGGCATGTTGACCAGCGTGCGCGAGGACATCATCACGTGGCCGTAGTATTTGGCCCGGTCGAAATTCTGCGAGTTGGTGTAGAGCACGCTGGTGTGGCCGAGGCCGCCGTATTCGAGCAGCTTCTTGGCGTTTTCGACCGCATCCTCGTAGGTTTCCGCCTTGTAGAGGGCGAGCACCGGGGAGAGTTTTTCACGGCTGAACGGATAGTCCGGGCCGACGCCGTCGGTTTCACCGATCAGCACCTTGGTCCCGACCGGAACCTTCACGCCCGCCATTTCGGCAATCTTGTACGCGCTCTGGCCTACGATTTTCGGATTGAGCTTGCCGTCGACCTGGATCACGTCGCCGACCTTTTTGGCTTCGGTTTTATTCAGGATGTAGGCGCCGCGGTATGCGAACTCCTTCTTGACTTCGTCATAGATCGAAGCCAGCGCGGTCACCGACTGCTCGGAGGCGCAGATCATGCCGTTGTCGAAGGTCTTGCTCTGCAGGATCGAGCTGACCGCCATCTTGATGTCGCTGGTATCGCCGATCACCACCGGAACGTTGCCGGGGCCGACGCCGACCGCCGGAGTGCCGCTGGAATAGGCCGCCTTGACCATGCCGGGGCCGCCGGTCGCAAGGATCAGGCTCACATCCGGGTGGCTCATCAGCTGGCCGGAGAGCGCGACGGTCGGTTCGGCGATCCAGCCGATGATGTCCTCTGGGGCGCCGGCCTTCACCGCCGCTTCCAGCACGATCCGGGCCGCTTCGACCGTGCACTTCTTAGCCCGCGGGTGGGGGCTGAAAATGATGCCGTTGCGGGTTTTGAGCGCGAGCAGCGACTTGAAGATCGCGGTCGAAGTCGGGTTGGTGGTCGGGACGATGCCGGCGATCACGCCGACCGGTTCCGCGACCTTCGCAATGCCCATCGCCTCGTTTTCCTCGATCACGCCGCAGGTCTTCATGTCGCGGTACTTATTATAGATGTATTCCGCGGCGAAGTGGTTCTTGATCACCTTGTCCTCGACCACGCCCATGCCGGATTCGGTTACGGCCATCTGGGCCAGCGGAATGCGGGCATTGTTCGCGGCAAGCGCGGCGGCGGAGAAAATCCGGTCCACCTGCTCCTGCGAATATTCGGCGTACTTGACCTGCGCCGCCTTGACCCGGGCGATCAGCCCGTTCAGCATTTCGCGGTCGCGCTCATCCTGCGTCTTTTCCACCTTGACGGCCGGTTCGGCCTTGACTTGTTTTGCGCTCATCATCAGTCCTCCCTAATATAGGTTTGTGCAATTTCCGGCAAACTGTAACGAAACTTCGGTAATGCGATATCGATATTTTAACATCGATATTTTTTTATCTAAATCTAATATAGCTCCTTTAGGAATCAATTGCAAGCAGGGTTTTTCAAAAAATATGCAAAATAATCTTGAAAAAACGGCGAAAAGCGGTAGTAGTATGAAATCAGTAAAAAAACGGAACTGCAGAAAGACGAGGAGTCCAAAGTCCCATGCCGACAGTCGAAGCAATCGCCGCCGAAGCGAAAAATGTGATGAAAGCAGGAGCGGTGATCATCACCGCCGCGGAATTCAAGGGAAATTCAGCCACCCGGCTGCAGGTCTATTTCTGGGACGAGCACCAGGCGGTAATGGATGTGATCGGCAAGTCCGACCTGCTGGAAAACTGGCCGGACGACGGAGTGTACGCCCTTGATACCACCGCCCCGAATGCCGAAGATTCGATGCGCCTTGTCCACCGCTGCGAAGGCGAAGAGGAAATCTACATCCGCACCACTGACGAGGACGCCGAGGCGGATGAGCTCGGCACGCTGCCGACCGTCCTCTTCCTCGAATCGGTCGAAGCCATCTGCGAACTGAAAGACAAAATCAAACTCTGACGGGCAATGCCTCCGCCCGGCAGTGAAATCCCGGGGGCCCGCGAGGTTGATTTATCCGGATTTAAGCATTTTCCCGGGCTTGTAAATGTGCGGGGCGGGTATTATATTATCCGACCTGAAAGGATTTTACGATGATCAGCAGTAACAATATCAATATCGCCAGCCGCAGCGTGCTGTCGAGCCCGGGGGCGATCCGCTCCGAGCTGCCGCTGTCGCTGGATGCGGTGATCAAGGTGATGGAGGCGCGGCAGGAGATCTGCGACATTCTCGACGGGAAGTCGAAGAAGTTCATGATGATCGTCGGACCGTGCTCGATCCACGACCCGGAAGCCGCGATCGAATATGCGGAGCGGCTGAAAGCTCTGAGCGAAGAGGTCAAGGACCGTATTCTTATCGTGATGCGCGTCTATTTTGAAAAGCCCCGGACTACGGTGGGCTGGAAGGGGTTGATCTACGACCCGGACCTCAATAAGAGCTACAACATCGAAAAAGGCATCTTCATCGCCCGCAAGCTGATGCTGCGGATTGTCGACCTCGGTTTGCCGGTCGCGACTGAAATGCTCGACCCGATCATCGCGCAGTACATCGCCGACGCGGTCGCGTGGTCGGCGATCGGGGCGCGCACTACGGAAGCACAGACCCATCGCCAGCTCGGCAGCGGCCTGTCGATGCCGGTCGGTTTCAAAAATGCGACCGACGGGACGTTCCAGACCGCGATCGACGCGATTTCGACGGCGCGCAGCGAACACAGTTTCATCGGTGTGCTGGAGGACGGTCACGTCGGAGTGTTCCGCACCCGCGGCAACCCGTATGCGCATATCGTGCTGCGCGGCGGCTCCGGGCAGCCGAATTACGGCGCGGAGCATATCGCGTTTTTGAAGGTCGCGATGCGCAAGGCCGGCATCAAGCCGGCGATCGTGGTGGATTGCAGCCATGCGAATTCCAACAAGAATTACAAGAACCAGCATATCGCGCTGGAGGATGTGCTCCGGCAGATCGCGGACGGCGAGAACGCGCTGACCGGGGTGATGCTTGAGAGCAACCTGCTGCCGGGCAGCCAGAAAATTCAGGCCGGGTGCCGTCCGGACCCCGGAATCTCGATCACCGACAGCTGTATCGGCTGGGATGAAACCGCCGAACTGATCCGGCGCACCCATGAGGCGCTCGGGAAGATTCACGGTGAAAACTCCGGCGAATAGCACGGAGCGGGCGGTCGCGGCTCAGGGGCCGGGCCGCCCGATGCGTTTGAACAGGGGACAAAGTAGCGGAGAACACAAATCTATGAAGAACTTTCTTGCGTTCGACCTCGGCGCTTCCAGCGGCCGCGGTATCATCGGCAAACTGGAAAACGGCAAACTGACGCTGACCGAAGTGCACCGCTTCGCCAACGGCCCGACCGAGCAGGGCGGTTCGATCTACTGGAATTACCCGCAGCTGGTCGAGGAGCTCAAGACCGGTCTTAAGAAAGCGCTTGCGATCGAACCCGCTCTCGACGGCATCGGCATCGACACCTGGGGGGTGGACTATGTGTTTTTCAGCAATACCACCGGCAGGTTCCTGCGCTGGCCCTACCACTACCGCGACGTGCGCACCGGCAACGCCGAGAGCGACGTGTGGAGCAAAATCTCCAAGCAGGAGCTTTACGGGCATACCGGCATCCAGTGCATGACGCTGAACACGGTCTACCAGCTGGCCGCCCACTTCCGAGAGCATCCGGAGGATTTCAAGGACAGCCACTTCCTGACCATGCCCGACGCGCTGGCCCGTGCCCTCGGCGGCGACGACACCAGTGAATACACCGACTGCTCGACCACCAATCTGCTCGATCCGGTCACGAAGGAGTGGGACTGGGAGGTGATCGACCGGGTCGGCCTGCCGCGCGAGGTGTTCCCGAAGATCGTGAAACCCTGCACTTTCGGCGGCACCCTGAGCGAAGAACTTCAGCGGGAACTGGGCTGCGGCCCGATTCCGATCATCAAGGTCGGCAGCCATGACACCGCCAGCGCGGTGGGCGCGGTTCCGGCTCCGACTTCGGGCAACTGGGCGTACATCAGCGCCGGAACCTGGGCGTTGCTCGGCGCCGAGATCGACGAACCGCTGCGCACCGCCGCGTCGGAAAAGGAGAGCTTCACCAACGAGGGCGGCCTCGACGGCAAGATCCGCTTCCTGACCAACATCATGGGCAGCTGGCTCTTTCAGGAGACCCGGCGCAACTGGCGCGAACAGAAGGACCCGGAGCTGTCGTTCGCCGAGATGGAGCGCATGGCGCTCGCCTCGGAGCCGTGCCGCTATTTGATCAACCCGAACGACGCGAGTTTCGTGACGCCCGGCGACATGCCGCAGCGCATCTCCGACTTCTGCGCGGATCACGGCGAAGGAGCGATCGTCGACGACGGCGCGGTGGTGCGCGCGATCTACGATTCGCTGGCGCTTTACTTCCGCTGCAAGCTCGAAACGCTCGCTTCGCTGCTCGGCGTGAAATACCAGTGTCTGAACGTGGTCGGCGGCGGCACCAAGGACGGGCTGCTGATGCAGCTGACCGCCGACGCGCTGAATATCCCGGTGGTGGCCGGCCCGGTCGAGGCGACCGCGATCGGAAACCTTCTGGCGCAGGCGATGGCGACCGGTGCGGTCAAAGACCTTGCCGCCGCGCGCCAGGTGGTCAAGGATTCGTTTGAAGTCAGGACCTACCGGCCGAATGAGGCGATGCACGCGCTCTACAACGGCGAAATCGAACGCTTCAAATCGCTTGCAAAGTAAGTGGGGTATCGTACTGACAGGAAACGCGGTTCCGGGATCGGCGGATTCCGGGGCCGTTTTCTGCTTTTGCTGCTGCTGTGCGGACTGTCGCTGGCGGGCGGTGAACCGCGCACGCTGTACACGGCGGGCGGCAGCCGGGTCAAGACGCTCGACCCGGCGCAGGCGGACGACCTCTCCAGCCGCAATCTGGTCGGGGCGGTCTACGATACGCTGCTGCAGTACGACTACCTGAAGCGCCCTTACACCCTGATCCCGTCGATGCTGGCGGAGATGCCGAAGGCGAACGACGCGCTCGACGTGTACAGCTTCCGGCTGCGGGACGACCTCTACTTCGCGGACGATCCGGTGTTCGCCGGGCTGCCGAAGGAGGCGCGCCGGATCACTTCAAAAGATGTGCTCTATTCGATCCTGCGGCTTGCGGATGTGCGCAACCACAGCCCGGTCTACTGGCTTTTCCGCGGCAAGATCCGGGGGCTGGACGAGTTCAACCGGGCGACCGCCGCCGCGCCGAAGGGGGATTTCACTCCGTACGACAGGGGGCTGCCCGGTTTCGAGGTTGTGGACGACCTGAATTTCAAACTGCACCTGACCGGGCCGGACCCGCGTTTTTTGTATATGCTGGCGATGCCGAATGCGGCGGTGGTGTCGCGTCGCGCGGCGGAGCGGTACGGCGAGGAGCTGGCGCGCCATCCGGTCGGCTCCGGGCCGTTCCGGCTGACCGAATGGATCAACGATTACAAGCTCCAGCTCGACCGCAACCCCGACTACCGCACCGAATATTTCGAGGGGGCGGAAACTCCCGCCGACCGGAATCGGCCGCTGCCGCTGGCCGACCGGGTGGTGCTCTATCTGGTCAAGCAGCCGATGTCGTCGTGGCTGCTCTTTCTGCAGGGAAACCTCGACCTGAATGCGTTGGACAAGGACAACCTCGACCTGGTCGCCGGGGGAGGGGCGGAGCTGGCTCCGGCCTTGAAAGCGCGGGGCATCCGGCTGCTGCGCACTCCTGAATTCGAGGTGCGCTACGTCGGCTTCAACTTCAGCGATCCCCTGCTTGGGAAGAACCTGAAACTGCGGCAGGCGCTGAGCCTCGCCTACGACGTGCGGCGCCGGGTGGAACACACCAATTTCCAGTTGATTCCGGCGCAGGGGCCGATTCCGCCGGGCGTGGCCGGCTACGACTCCGGCTATCGGAATCCGAATGCGGCGGACGACGTCGAAGCCGCCCGCCGGCTGATCGCCGAAGCGGGATTTCCGGGAGGGCGCGACCCCGCGACCGGCGAACCGCTGCGGTTCAGTTTCGACCAGACCGGCAACAGCTCCGCCTACCGCCAGCTCGGCGAGCTGACCGCCGCCGACTTCGCCCGGCTCGGCGTCGAAACCGAACCGGTGCTGAACAACAACCCGCGCTTCTACGAGAAGCTGCGGCAGGGAAAATTGCAGCTTTTCCGGCTGTCATGGGTGGGGGATTACCCGGATGCGGAGAATTTCCTGCAGCTCTTTTACAGCAAAAACATCGGCGGCTGCAACCGGGTCGGCTTCAGCGACCCGGAATACGACCGCATGTTCGAGGCGATCCTGCCGATGCCGGATTCGCCGGAGCGGACCGAACGCTACCGGGAGATGGTGCGCTACCTCGGCACGAAGTGTCCGTGGATTTTCGAGGGTTTCCCGATCGCGTACCAGCTCAACCACGCGTGGCTGGAGAACTATCACCCGCACGACTTCGCGTTTGCCCGCTGGAAATACCTGACGGTGGACCCGGAGCGCCGCCGGCAGCTCAAGGCCACCTTCACGCCGCTCAGCATGCGCGAACTCAATCAGTGAACCGCGGGTTGCCAGCCCGCCTGCCGCCACTGGAAAATCCGTCCGTCGGCAAGTTCCGCCCGCCTGTTTTCCGCATCGAAGGTTTTGCACGGCAGCCAGTTGCCGTTCAGTTGGAGATGACGTGACCCGTCCGGCTTTGACAGAAAGTCAAAAATCAGGTCCTGATTCCAGTCTGCCGCCATATTCCCGTTCCATTCCAGAATAGTCTGCCCCCGCCGGTCGGCATGATGCCATGAGAAATACCGGTTGCCGGTCGAAGTCGCTCCGATGAAACTTATGTTGCCGGCGTCGGTTCGGAGAGTGACGCTGTTTTCTCCGGTGAGAACCAGATAATCCGTCTGAGGAGTCCGGTTGTTGCCCAATACGGCAAAAGCCGGGTTCATCAGTTGGAGAGAATAACCGTCATTGCCGGGGTGTGAAAAGCGCCGTCCGGTCAGAAACGAAACTTCAGTGATATAGCAGAGCAGGATCACATTGCCGGGGAGCAGGAGAAAAGCGGTCAGCCACGGGAGCAGTTTTTTCATTTCTTTGCCTTTTCAATCACGAATTGCGGTGGAATAAGGTATCATGGAATCCGTGTTTTACAAATATTTATCATTGCAAAATGATTCGATTCAATTTGTGCGATAAAAGCTGTTTTTGTGGCTTTTTTGGGGGATTTTACACGATTTTGGCGGTTTTTCGGGCAAAAAATTTGTTTTTCGGGGCATGTTCCGGTATAATTCACAGCAAATGAATCTATTCACCGAAGGCGTGGGGCTTATGGAAAACAAATACGAATCGCTGCGCGAAACCCTCCGGCAACGGGCGAAACGGGAGTTCGCCCCCGGCGCGAAGTTCCCGACCCAGCGGGCGCTGATGGCGGAGTACGGTGTGTCGCTCGCCACCGTCGACCGGGCGCTGCGCGAGCTGGTCGCGGAGGGAATCCTGATGCGCAGCCAGGGGCGCGGCACCTTCGTGCGCGAGGAAACCGAACTGCGCAAGCCGGCGGGCAACCAGATCGCGCTGTTGCTGGCCCGGAACGTGACCTGCAACGCCCACGCTTTTTATGCGGAAATTCTGTTTGAAATCAACGACCGGCTCTCCGCCGCCGGATGCAGTTTCGCCTATTTCTATACCGATGAAAGCGGCACGCCGCGCGAACTGGTGCGCCACCTGACCGACGGCGGCCGTTTCCGGGGGGCGATCCTGATCAACCGGATTCCGGAGGAGCTGGCGGTCGAACTCAAGCGGGTCGGGCTGCCGTTCGTGGTGGTCGACAACCGGATCGAATCGCCCGGCGTCTGCTGCGTGACCGGCGAAAACGAGGCCGGAGCCGCCGTGATGGTTGAATATTTGATCGCGCGCGGCCACCGCCGGATCGGTTTTGTGAGCACGCCGCTGCAGACCACTTTTCTGGAACGCTACATCGGCTACTGCAACACGCTGCTCGCCCACGGAATCGCGGTGGACAATGCGATCGTGCAGCGTTTTTTCCGGTACGAGGAGGCGGAACGGGATCTGGCGAAACTGCTGGATTGCGCCGAACCGCCCACCGCGATCTTCGCCGCCAACGATACGATGGGCGCCGCAGTCTATCGGGTGCTGAGGAAACGGGGGCTGCATATTCCGGGCGATATCAGCGTGGCGGGATTCGACGGGGATTATGTGGGTACTCAATGCGTGCCGCGGCTGACCACGGTGGAGGTTCCCCGCCGCGAAATGGGCCGTGCCGCCGCTTCGGCGCTGCTCCGGCAGATCGCCGGGGAGAAGGTGGAGTCCATTGTGCTGCCGCTGAAGCTGATTGAAAGGGAGTCCGTGTTTGCTTTGACGTGACCGCCGGGCGGCAAGGCGCCGCCGCCGGGTGCGCGCTCTACGTCCTTCGGGGTCGCGCGGCGTCTGGCGGCAAGGTGCCGCTGCCGGGTGCGCACGCCAATGCCCCTCGGGGGGCGTGCGACCAAGCACAGGCAAGGCATTGGTCGGTCTGCATAACCACTTATGCGGCGCACAACAAGCGCGGTCAGCGCCGCGAACGAATGTGAGGGCATTACTTGCGGCAGCAAGTAACGAGGAACGATAGTGACGAAGCCGAACGTAGTGAGCGAAGCCCCTCCGGCGTAGTGAGCGCAGCGAACGGTGAGGAGTTGGCCGCCACAGGCGGACAAGTAAGGCCCGTTAGGGCCGCCCGCGAATGGAAGTGCTTGGCAAGTCAACGGTAGTTCCGAGGCGAGCGGGGAGGTCCGGAGGGCGATTGGCCCTCCGGAGCCATCCGCATAAGACATAACAACCAGTTTGTGGCCTGTAATGATATGGAAAGGCAAACTAAACTTATGAGTAAGTACATGATCACACGAGACTTGAAAGCGGAGCTGAAGCTTACTCCCGCAGAGCGGGAGCAAGCCCTTCGGGCTCCGCACTCCAAGGTTGACTTCGGCCGGCATCGGGCCGGACGAGTAAACATGATGTAAAAGTTGTTGCCTGTAATGGCCTTTCAAAGAAACACAACCGATTTACGGTGGAGGTAGAAATGCGTAACAAGACAAAGGACAAGCAAATGCAGCAAGAAAAATGCGCCCGGCATATTGACATGCTGGGCAGTATACACCGGAATTTTACGTTGATCGAGTTGCTCGTAGTGATAGCGATCATCGCAATCCTCGCGTCGATGTTGCTCCCGGTGCTCAATCAAGCGCGGGAAAAAGCAAGAGCCATACAATGTCTGAACTCCAAAAAGCAAGCTCTTCTGGGGCAAATTCAATATGCTGGAGATAATGACGGATATTTCATCATTTATCGCCACAGCACCGATCCGACCTGGGGACTCTGGGCGGCATTACTCTGCAACAGTCCAGATGCAACCGGTACTTATAGTGTTTCCGGCGGTGGCTATATGCCCATAAAGGCCCTCCAATGCCCTTCCGCTCAAAACGGCGACAATTTCTGGAACGGCATCTACGGAATGGACTACAGCGACCTGTACGGAGATCGCAAAGACAGACTGGGCAACTACCTGCGAAAGGAGTGGCCTCCGGAAAGTCCTGCCGAATTTGCAACCATGAACACCAAGCGCATGAAACTGCCGGGTGACACGCTGATTTTTGCGGACACCTATCAATCAAGCACACAGACCGCCTGTCCGCGCTTCGTTCATGATTCGCCGTTTTATACCGGGGCGTTGCATTTGATCCACGCTGGGCGTACTTCTGCCGCATATGCCGACGGGCATTGCGCCATGTCGACCGGCCAAGAGCTCAAGTCCTCTCCCTTTGAGTTAACCTACTGGTACAGCCAAAATTACATTATCAACCAATAGTCTACAGGAGCATTGAGATTCCAATGAAACATACAATTGCTTTTTTACTCTTCACGCTTCTTTACGGAACCGTTTTGTCGGGTGGTGACAAAATTGCCGATCCTTACGGCGTTTGCGCCCATCTCAGCCGGAGTGAACATCCCGAAATTGTTGCGCCTCCTGAGTTCGCACGGATGCGGAAAGCCGGAATTCGGCAAGTTCGCACCGATTTTGACTGGGAGTTCATTGAAACCTCTCCCGGCGTATGGAATTTCGATCGGCTCGACCGGTTGGTCACCGCCGCTCGCGAAAATGACATTCGACTGCTGCCGATTCTCGATTATGACGTCAAATGGGCCTCGCCCGCATGGAAGAATCTTGACGCATGGGGAGAATATGTCCGCCGGACCGTTTCACGTTACTCTAAGGACATCCGCTGCTGGGAAATTTGGAACGAACAGAACATCGGCAGTTTCTGGCGCGACGAACCGAACGCCGTTCATTATGTGCAACTTTTAAAGCGCGCTTATGAAGAGATAAAAAAAATCGATCCGGAACTGACCGTACTTTACGGTGGTTGTGCCGGAGTTCCGCTCGATTTTATTGAAGAATCCCTTAAAGCCGGAGCCGGAAAGTATTTTGATGCGATGAACATTCATCCCTACAACTGGCAAGGCGTACCGGAAGAAATGATTCCAGAATATGAGAAACTTCAAGCTTTGCTGCGAAGCCACGAACTTAATAAACCGATCTGGGTGACGGAGGTCGGCTGGTCCACGGCAGAGCCTCCAATGCTCTACCGGACCGTACTGCCGGCTGCATTCCGGAAGGTGGGACTTGATCCATCGCAAATCACCCTCGCCGTCGTCCGGGATGAAGAACTCGGATTCCGCGGCATGACCGACCAGAATTTAAAACGTGCATTTCCGATGTTCCGAAGCACACGCGCCATTCCATTCGCGGAGCTGAAAAAGATCAGGCCGAAACAATATCCGGTCCTAATTCCGGCACCGGGCGAAGAGTTTCCGGCAAAGTACCTTCCGACTTTGCGCGACTATCTGAAAGCTGGCGGGACCTTATTGCTGCCCGCAGGACTTCCATTCTACTACGATGTTCAAATGGACGGCAAGGGTGGCATTCGCAAGGAAACAGTCGGCGACAAGTACTTGCCAGAGTTCCACATCGGCTGGGAAGCGTGGTGGAGTCGAAAAGGTATCCCCGAACAGGAAGCCTACCAGAAAACGGGGCCGGAATTCTCCGGGGAATTTCAGGTCAATTTCAAACCAGCGGGCCGCTTCCTCCATGCCCGGAATCTCGAGCCCGGTGATAAATTCATCCCAATCATCGAAGCGGGAACAGAACAATACAAGGCGTCTGTGGCAGCGCTCTACCAATTGAACAGCGACTTGAAAGGAAACATCATCGTTTGTACTGTCATGTCAGCGGCGGAAACCGTTTCTGAACAGATTCAGGCTGAATTTCTGGCCCGGACCTATCTGGTTACTCTCGCCCATGGCATGGAAAGCGTATTCTGGTACAATTTCCGCGCTGGCGAATGGAAGCCTGATGAAAGGGAAGCGCATTTCGGAATCATACGCCAGAACATGGAGCCGAAACCATCGTTTTCGGCCTATCAGACGCTGAACCGTTTCTGTCCTCCCGGTTCCACCCGACCCGTGCTGCAAAGCTCAGGCAACTTCTGTTTCGCAACTTGGGTACGCCCAGACAACGTCAGAATGTGGGCGATTTGGACCCCGTACCGGGCGGAAAAGGCAGAACTCAAGATAACCGGAAATATTTCTCATGTCTGGGATCTTTTCGGGAAAACGCTTTCTCCAACGGAGCCGATCCGTGAAATCACACCTGCGGTCATTTACTTGGCTGGACCTGAAAATATTACGCTTTAATAATCCATATCCGAAAGTTTTCCATATGAATATCACCATCAATCGTTTCGTCCGAAATCCGTTGCTGACGCCCGGCGATCTTGCGCCGTCGCGGCCGGATTTTGAAGTCACCTGCGTTCTCAATCCCGGCGCGTTCCGGTTCGGAGGGAGAATCGGGCTGCTGCTGCGCGTCGCCGAGCGTCCCGTCCCGGAACCGGGCTTTCTGGCCACGCCGATCCTGGCGGAAGACGGGGCGGTCTCCGTGATCCGGGTGCGCGAGGACGATCCCGGCATCAGCAGCGCCAGCTCGCGCAGTTTTGCGTGGAACGGCCGTTTCCTGCTGACCACGATGTCCCACTTCCTGATCGCGTGGAGCGACGACGGCGGCCGCACCTTCATTCCGGACTACAGCCGCCGCCTGATGCCGGAACAGTCCTGCGAAGCCTATGGCATCGAGGACGCCCGCGTCGAGCAGGTCGACGGCGAATACCTGATCACCTTCACCGCGGTCGGACCGGCCGGAATCGCGGTCGGCTGCCGCCGCACCCGCGACTGGCGCAGTTTCAGCTCCACCGAACTGATCCTGCCGCCGAGCAATAAGGACGCGGCGCTGTTTCCGCGCCGGATCGGCGGCCGGTACCGCCTGCTGCACCGGCCGAGCGATCCCGCTTGCGGCAACCATATCTATCTGGCCGAATCGCCCGATTTGCGCTGCTGGGGGAACCACCGCTGCATCGCGATGACCCGCCCCGGCTGCTGGGATGAGGAGCGGATCGGCGCCGGAGCCGCCCCGGTCGAAACCGCCGCCGGCTGGCTGGAACTCTACCACGGCGCCGACCGGACCGGACGCTACGCACTCGGCTGTCTGCTGCTCGACCGCGACGATCCCGCCAGAGTGCTCGCCCGTTCCGAAGCGCCGTTCATGGAGCCGGAGGCGGATTACGAACTGAACGGCTTCTACGGCAACTGCATTTTCACCAACGGCCAGATCGTCGATGGCGACCGGGTCCTGCTTTACTATGGCGCGTCCGATTCGGTGGTCTGCGGCGCGGAGTTGCGGATATCCGAGCTGCTCGCCTCCCTGAAAATCGGAGATTTCGGACGGAAAACCGCCTGACGTTCTTGACAAACCGGATTTTTATGGTATGATATCAATACCAAAATAAATCAACAGGGTTTGGAATGAAAAGGATTGCCGGAAAAAACGACGTATGCCGGGAACATCTCCTGTCGGAGATCGCGGTCGGCATCTACCGTCCGGGCGAGCGGCTGCCCGCCGAACGCGAGCTGGGCGAAGCCTATCAGGTGAGCCGCAGCACCGTGCGGAACGCGCTGAACGAGCTGGAAGAACTGGGGATCGTCGAGCGCCGCCCGCCGGTGGGCACTTTCGTGACCGGCGAAGCCCTGAAGCGCATCGAACAACTCACTGCGCAGCCCCCGCGGCTGCGCGCCCTCTTTGTGATGACGACCGGCCAGATCGACAATCCTTTTCTGCAGCGGCTGTTTCTGGCGCTGAAGAACCGCATGCCGGAGGGCGTGGAGCTGACGGTCCGGCTGAGCGACAGCTGTTGCGGCATCTTTGAGGAGGAAAAGCCGGAATTGGTCTATCTGTTCGGCAATTACCCTGATGAGGAGCTGGAGGAAGCGGCACGGGAAGTGCCTCACCTGATGCTGTTGGGACGACGGCATCGGAATTTGAATTTCGTAACCTGTGACGACTATGTCGGCGGGCGGCTGATGGCCGAAGCGGCGCTGCGGGCGGGGCATCGCCACTTGGCGCTGCTCGGGCCGCGCGGCACCGGCCCCGACTGTGAATTCGCGCTGCGGGCGGCCGGGGTTGCCGATGTCTGCAAAGAGAACGGCGTTCGGCTTCAAAGCCATCGCATGTCGCTGGAGGAATCTTTGAACCTGACCGCCAGCACCTTTCTGGCGCTGGATAATTTCCTGCGCGGCGATCCGGAGTTGAGCATGATTCTGGCGCTGAGCGACCGGCATGCGATTTCCGTGATGGACTGCTGCCGCCGCCGCCATCTGGCGGTGCCGGTGGAGATCAGCGTGATCGGCTGTGACGACCAGTGCTTCGTGGAGTCGATCCGTCCTCCCCTGACCACGATCCGTTGTTCAGCGGAGGAGATCGGCGAGCATCTGGCGGCATTCGCCCAGATGATCCTGGACGGCGGCTCCGGCAGCCGGATCGTGCTGCGCGAGGCTCTCACGCCGTTTCTGGTTGAGCGCAAAAGCGTCCGGATTCTTCCTATTGTAGAATAAACATTCCTTTTTCAACTATTTTTCCATTTTTTTTCGGCCGGGTCTTGACATTGTATGACTTTTATGGTATAATTTAAATACCATAACAAAGGAGGGAATATGAACCAAATCAATGCATCGGTAACTCTACGGCGGCGTTCTGTATCCTGTTTTACTCTGATTGAATTGCTGGTAGTAATAGCAATCATCGCGATTCTCGCTTCGATGCTTCTGCCCGCACTGAACAAGGCGCGGGAGATGGCGAAGAACGCCCAGTGCGTGAACGTGCTGAAACAGTTCGGCACCGCGAATCAGATGTATGCCGACAACGGCGGCTACACGGTTCCCGTTGTCTCGCATAACAGTGAGTGGACAGTCAATCCGGAATTCCGGTCGCTGCTGGGAGTTCCTGCTTATGCGTCCGGGACGGGCGGTACACTGACCTCCAACTGGCCTGCGAAGTTTCTGTGTCCGAGGGCTTCCCGGATCAACGGGTCGGCGGATGGATTTGCGATGAGCGTCAGTTATGGAATGAACCACAGCGATTTCGGGGCGGCCAGCTTCAAAAGAAATGCGTTCAATGCCTACAAGCTCTCAAGCATCCGGAAGCCGAGCATCCTGATTCAGTGGACCGACAGCCTCGACTATCTGGTCTACAGCCCCGGAGATCCCGCGAACTACCGTTTGCACGGGGAGGTGTACCAGGCGGATTCCGTGGCGTACCGGCACGGCAACAGGTTCAACGCCGCGTTCCTCGACGGACATGTCGCGCCGATGAACGAGGTGCAGGCGCGCTATATTTCCCAGCAGAACTATTACCATTGGAGAACGCTTGACCGGAACGGCGTCGCCATCATCGAATGAGAAACGAAGAAAGGAAACAACATGCTGCACAAAATGCTTCTGCCGCTGGCCCTGCTGCTGGCGGGAACTGCCGTCCCCGGAGCGGGGATCGATAATTCAGACCTGATTCCGGCGATCCTGCCCGATTCCGAAGTCAGGCTTGAAGCCGTGCCCGGCAGATCGCCCGCCAGCCCGGACTGGGTCAAGAGCCTGATCATCGTGGAAGTCAACGTGGAAACCGCTTCCCCCACCGGAAACTTCAGCGGGATGGAAAAGGTGCTCGATCATCTCGCGGAAACCGGCGTGAACGGCATCTGGCTGACGCCGATCAACGAGGGCGTGCAATACGGCAACAACGGCGTCCACACCCTGAACCGCGCCTTGACCAACCGCGACAAAACCGAGGAACGCTGGGCGGTCGTGAAACAGTTCGTGGATGCGGCGCATCGGCGGAATATCCGGGTGGTCGTCGATGTGGTCAGCTGGGGAGTGACCAAAACGGCTCCGCTTTACAAGGAGAAGCCGGAGTGGTTTTCCGGTCCGGCGCATCCGGCATGGCAGGGGTGGGACTGGAACTGGAAGAACCCGGAATTGAACGAGTGGTTCGCCTCGCGGCTGGTCGACTTCATCCTGCTGACCGGCGCGGACGGATTCCGGGCCGACTGCGCGCCGTTCAGCGCCGGGTACGGCCCATACCGCACCGCCCGGGAACGGCTGTTGAGCTTCGGCCGCAAGATCATCCTGTTCGGCGAAAACGGCAGCACCCGTGAAAAGACCTTCGATTTCGACCAGAACGCTTTCATGCTGCCGCACAAGAAGCCCAGGATGCGCGGCGACGTATTCATGGAGAAAAACATCGTCGACATGATCAAAAACGGCGAGGAACTCGGCTGGTTTGACGGCCGGGGGGCGTTCAGCGAGAACGGCGGAAACGAGCGGTTCTACGCGCTGACGCTTTCCAGCCATGACAGCGCACACAGCGACAAGCGCGGTTACACCGCCGCGGGAAATCCGATCACGTTCGGTTACGGGATGATTTTCGCGCCGTTCATTCCGATCTGGTACATCGGCGAGGAGTGGAACAACCCGTATTCGCGCCAAATCCCCTCCTACTGGCTCTGGGCGAACCGGATCGACTGGAGGAAGCGGGAGGAAAACCGCGATTTTTATGAGCTGGTCAAGCGGATGATCCGCATCCGCCGCCAGTATCCGGAAATCTTCGAGGAGTTTCCCGCTTCGCACCGCAATGCCAATATCTTAAAGGTGCAGACCAATCATCCCGAACTGCTGCAGGCCTACGCCCGCTATCGGAACCGGTCGGCGATCTTCGTCGTGCCGAACAATGGAACCGAAACCGCAAAGTTCCGGATCACGATTCCGTACAGGGAGACCGGAATCGGCGACACCGATGTTACCGTGACCGATCTGCTCAACGAAAAACAGCTCGATTCCGGCCGTCCCGAAGCGATCGAGGCGGAGATTCCGGCCGGAATGCTCGGAGTCTATCTGGTTACCATGCAGAAGAAATGAGCAGGAAGCGGTTCGGTGCCGGGGCGGTGTTGGCTGCTGTACTTTTCGCCGGCTGTGCCGTTACCGGTGAGTTTGTGGTCGACAACGGCAGTTTCCGGGTTGAATTCGTCGATCCGAATGATCCGCAACTCGGCTGCCGCTTCCTGCGGGCGGGCTGGATCACGGGCCTGTATCTGGCCGGAAGCCGCGAAAGTATCTTCGTGACGGAGAGCCTGTTCGGTTTTCATCCTGCTTTCGGCTATGCCTGTGAAATCTATCCGGCGCTGGACCTGAAGGGTTTGCAGGCGTTGCAGATCGGCGTCGGTGTCATCGAACGGCATCCGCAGTCCCGCTACCATTCCCGCCCGGTTGAGTTGTTCCCGTGGCAAATCAGCCGGGAAATGCGGGAAAGAGAAACGGTTATGACGGCGCGGCAGTACTCCGGCGATCATTCCGGCTACGCCTATGAACTGACGGTGGAAATCGTGATCCCGGCAAATTCGCCGGTGATCCTCTGGAAGTATTCCCTCGCCAATACCGGTTCACGTCCGTTTGCGGTGAGTACCTACGCGCATCCGTTTTTCAAGGCCCGTCCCGGCTTTCCCGGCGGCTGGTATGCGTTGCCGGGCGGAAAACGTCAGCCGGTTGCCGCGCTCCCTCCCGAAAAGACGCTTGAAGCCACGGAGATTCCGCAGGATTGCCGGGCAATCGCCGCCGGGGGCCTGACTTCCGGTGGATATGTCGCCGTGATTTCCGCCGACCGGCCGTTCAGCCGGATCGACCTCTGGCGCAGTGAAACCGACTGTTTCGCAGTGGAGCCGTACCTGCCGTTGAACCTTGCTCCCGGAGAATGCCGCGAATGGAGTTGGCGGCTTGAGATCCGCCGGTAGCATCCACGTTTACGTACCTTGCCATATAAGTATAGTGTGCGACTTGAAAGCGGAGATGAATCTCCGCACTCCAAAGACGCTTTGCGTCACAGGAGCAAGCCCAAAGGCGACGCACTCCAAAGACGCTTTGCGTCACAGGAGCAAGCCCAAAGGCGACGTACTCCAAAGACGCTTTGCATCCGGGAAGCTTCAACCGAATGGCGTACGGGCAACCTTGGAGTGCGGAGCCCCTTGGGGCGGCGAAGCCGCCTTCAGCTCCGCTTTCCAATCGCACGTGATCTTACAGGCTGTATGACAACAATAACAGGCATGGTGCCCGGAGGGTAGTGAGCACCGAACCTCCGGCCTGCGGATGGCTCCGGAGGGCCAATCGCCCTCCGGACCTCCCCGCTCGCCTCGGAACTCCCGTTGACTTGCGAAGCACTCCCATTCGCGGGCGGGGCTAGCGCCCCTTACTTGTCCGCCTGCGGCGGCCAACCCTTCACCGTTCGCTACGCTCACTACG
>ERZ1034917.893-NODE-893-length-22732-cov-13.014244_pt1 | contig 22732 bp, 20 predicted proteins | sample MGYA00520605_ERZ1034917 | MGnify/ENA primary metagenome ERZ1034917 (study PRJEB33766, sample SAMN09781784) | gut metagenome | biome: gut microbiome | host: Homo sapiens | place: Madagascar | study: EMG produced TPA metagenomics assembly of the PRJNA485056 data... | reverse complement strand
ATCGTTCCTCGTTACTTGCTGCCGCAAGTAATGCCCTCACATTCGTTCGCGGCGCGAACCCGCGCTTATTGTGCGCCGCATAAGCGGTCATGGAAACCAACCAATGCCTGCCAGTGCCAGCCGCCGCGCGCCCCCCGAAGGGGCATTGGCGTGCGCACTCGGCAGCGGCACCTTGCCGCCCGCGCTTGTTGTGCGCCGCGTAAATGGCGATTCGGCCTTAACTATACAGTAATGGCTTTGCCGACCAACCAATGCCTGCCAGTGCCAGCCGCCGCGCGACCCCGAAGGGCGTAGAGCGCGCACCCGGCAGCGGCACCTTGCCGCCCGCGCGCCCCGAAGGGCGTAGAGCGCGCACCCGGCAACGGCACCTTGCCGCCCTGTTCTTTAATATTATGACGAAAAAAGGTCGAAAAGTCAATTGCCATCGATACCAAAAACACGACATCCGATATCAGTTTTCAGACATTTCCTGAAACTTTCGGGGAGTCATGCCGCGATGCTTCCTGAAAAAGGCGATGAAGTAGCTTGGGGAACTGAAGCCGAGTGTTTTGGCGACTTCGCCGACCATCGCGCCGGCGCGCAGCATCTGTTCGGCATTGGCCAGGCGGCGGGAGATGATATACGCATTCAGCGTCATGCCGGTTTCGGCCTGGAAAATCCGGTTGAACTGGCGCTCTCCCACTCCCGACAGCCGGATGAAATCCTGCTGGTCGACCGTTCCGTTGATGCGATCCTCGACCAACATGCGGATATATTTGATCAATTCCGGGCGGGACGCGGGCGCGGGACGGGAGGCCTCCGGCGCCCGGTCCGGCCCCGCCAGAAAGCCGCGCAGCAGCTCAAGGATGCTTCCGTAAAGCAGAAACTCCGCGATTTTCCGGTCGATCCGCCCGCCGGACGCCACGCAGTCGTCCAGTCCGGCCAGACGGGCGCGGACTCCGGGGGACGGCGACAGCGCAAAGCCGCACTCGCGAATCCGCTCCGGCAATGCGGCGAGCAACTGCGCCGCCTGCGACGAATGCGGCGAAAACTGCAACTCCGCCGAGCGGATCACCGAAACCTCCTCCATCGAAAAACGGTAATGCAGCGTCGAGGGCGGAATCAGCACCATCCGGAAATTCTCCCCGGTGTTCTCCATGCGCACCTCGTCGATCACATAGGTCATCGCGCCCGACCTGATCCAGGCCAGTTCGTAGACCGGATGTTCATGTTCCGGCACCCGCGCCCCCGCCAGATGCACAAGGTCATGCACCACCGCGACCCGGATGCCGATGTCGTCGAACACCAGCGGCGCAGCCGCCGCCAGCAGTTCGCCCATGAAGCGGTTAAAGAGAAAAACCTGACTGTGAAGTTCCTGATACATAACGCATATCATATTACCGTTTTCCCGGAAATTCAAGCGCCGTCCCCGCTTCTCTCCGCGCGGCTACAAATTTTTTGCAATATTTTCCGATCGCTCTCTTGACAAACCGACATTTCTGCATCATAATTACTGGTAACCGAATAATATGGGATAATATCCAGTCGCCGACTAAGGAGGAGCCATGAAACAGTATTCGTTCCGGTATCCGCATATTCATCAACTCTCACGGCTCCCGATATTTGCCGCAGCCCAGGCGAGATTCCGCAAAAACAGGATGAAAATATGCAGTTTCACTCTTATTGAGCTGCTCGTGGTGATAGCCATCATCGCGATACTGGCGAGCATGCTGCTGCCGGCGCTGAACCAGGCGCGGGAGCGGGCGAATGCGATCAAATGCACCAGCAACCTCAAGCAGACCGCGCTGGCGCTGCTGAACTACAGCGGCGACTACGACGACTACATCATCTTTTCCAACAAACAGGACTACGGCATCTGGGGCTGGCAGCTGTACGAATGCGGCTATGTGCGCGGCACGTTGTGGCTGGTTCCCTCGCTGAGCTGCCCGTCGCAGCCCCCCACTTTGAAAGACACGCTGGACCGTACCCCCGGCGTCACCGACGTGCAATTTGAAAGCACCTACCAGTACGCGCTGAATATGCTGATGTCGCCGCGGCTGTGGGAGGGAGGCAAGCAATTGAACAAGCTCAGCCAGCTGCGCGAGCCGGGCAAGACCGCCAATGTGCTGGAAACGGAGGGGCAGTCGTACACCTACCCGCACATGTCCGAAATGGATCCGGCATGGAAGCTGGCACGCCGCCACAACGGCGGCAGCTCCTCGAATGTCGCCTTCTTCGACGGGCATGTGTCCAATTACATCCGGATTCCCTTCGATCCGACGTGGGACAAGAGCCGTTTCTGGAACGGCACCGTCGCCGCCTCCAACATCACCATTTTCTTCTGAAAGGCCCGATATGAAACGACTTCTGCTCGCCGCCCTGCTGACGTTCGCTGCCGGATTGTTCGCCGCCGAAGCGACCCCGCAATGGCCGTTCGATCGCCGCGATCCCGAGGAACTGCGCAAGATGGAGCGCAAGGTGTTCGCCCACTACTTTTCGCAGTTCCCCATTTCCATCGACAACGGCAATCCCGACGGTGATTATTATGCGAAGGGCTATCTCTCCCCCGACGGCGAAAACGGCATCCATCGTCCCTACGGACGTTTCATCAACCAGCGCCCGCTCCCGCGGCTGCCGCGGCTGGTGCCGGACTGGCACGAACTCGACGTCTATGACGAGGTCCGCATGGCCGCCGAAACCGGCATGGACGGCTTTGCCTACAACATCCTGACCACCACCGGCTCGCACTGGGAGCGGCTGCTGACGCTGATGAAACAGGTCAACAAATACGGCAAAGGCTTCAAAATCCTGATCATGCCGGATATGACCGCCGAATTTTCGGAGCATCCTGAACGGATGGTTCCCGCGCTGCTGAAAATCGCCGGAGATCCGAGCCTCTACCGCGACGGCTCCGGCAAGCTGGTGATCGCCCCCTACAACGCATACGCCCAGCCGCCGCAATGGTGGAAAGAACGGCTCGCTGAGCTGAAAAGCCACGGCGTCGACGTCGTCTTCATGCCCGGCTTCCAGGGCTGGTGGAAGTATCTGAAGGACTACCGCGAACTGTGCTGGGGCTTTTTTGACTGGGGCACCAGCGCGCTCGACGAACAGCTCGGCTGGCGGCGGCAGGCGCTGCGCGAAACGGACCGGTACGGGAAGGTGTTCATGGCGCCGGTCCGGCCGCAGGACTGCCGCCCGCGCGCCGGAATGGCCGGGGAGGCGCACAACTCCGAACTCTTCCGCGCGATGTGGCAGACCGCGATCGACTACAACGCGGGCTGGGTCCAGCTCGTGACCTGGAGCGACTACTCCGAAGGCACCGAAATCGCCCCCTCCACCGGTACGCGCTGGGCGTTCTACGACCTGACCGCCTACTATACCAGCTACTTCAAGACCGGCAAGCCGCCGAAGATCGAGCGGGACGCGATCTACTGGTTCCACCGCCGCCAGCACACCGACGCGCCGTATGATAAAACGCAGCAGACGCGCGGCCCCTTCCGCATCGTCGGCACGCCGCACAACGAAATCGAGCTTCTCGGCTTCCTGAAAGCTCCCGGCACGTTGCGCATCACGCTGAACGGCAAGGTTCACGAGCAGGCGTTTCCGGCGGGGATGCACTCCTTCAAGATTCCGCTGGAATGCGGGCGGCCCGAATTTTCACTGATCCGGGACGGCCGGGAGCTGATCAGACTGACCGGGCACCAGGAGATTGTCAGAAGCAATCCCTATCAGGATATGCTCTATTATGCCGACGGCGGCACCGCCGAAGCCCCCCGCATCTGGACCGGACCGGAAAAAAAGACGGTCGCCCCGGAGCTCGGCAAATTGATCCGGCAGGTCTCCTTCCCCGGCTTCCCGCTCGTCTCCGGCAAAGGCGGCAAACCGCGGGAGGTCGGCTTCGGCGGTTCGTTCCGCATCCCCGACGAAAGCGAGGCGGTGTTCCACGTCAGGCGCATGGATGTCAAAGCGGATCACGGCTGGGTCGCGCTCTTCCTGAGCGCCGCGACGGCGGATGGCAGGAGCCGCTTCAACCTGACGCCGCGCACCGCAAAGCAGACCTATATTTCCGGCTCCCACCCCGGCACGCCGTTCCGGGTGGTGCGCGACAACTTTCAGGTGGAATATCCGGCCATCTACCGGCTCCGCCGCACCGGCGGGAAATTGCAGTTTCTCTACGGCAACTATGTCGTCGCCGAGGTCGATGAAAAAGAGTACGGCAAGCTCGACCGACCTTCCATTTCGATTTCGGCGGAAAAGCCGGAGGACGGCGGGCTGCTCGAATTTTCCGCGATCGAACTGCGCCGGCTGCCCTGAACCGGCTTGACATCCGCCTGCTCCGCTGTTATACTATGCTTCAATACAAAACAGCGGAGCAATCATGTCCAATCAGGAATTTCCGGAAAAAGCCGAATCCTACCACGGCTATCGCCTGCACCGTTTCACCTTTGACGGCTGCGAATGCTTCATCGTCGAACCGCACCGGCCGCGCCCCGGCCGCGAATGGTTGTGGAAAGCCGAATTTTTCGAAGCGTTCCCCGCCTTTGAGCTCGCGATGCTGGAACGGGGCTTTTACCTCGCTTTCATCACCGTCGGCAACACTTTCGGCTGCCCCGATGCGCTGGAGCATTGGGATGCGTTTTACCGCGAACTCACCACCCGTTACGGCTTCGCCCGCCGGGCTATCCTGTTCGGCCTGAGCCGCGGCGGTCTCTATATCTACAACTGGGCCGCGAAAAATCCCGGCAAAGTCGCCTGTCTCTACGCCGACAATCCGGTCTGCGATTTCAAAAGCTGGCCGGGCGGCAAAGGCGTCGGGCCCGGCAGCCCGGAGGATTGGCAAAAGCTCCTGCGCGACTATCACTTCGCCACCGAAGCCGAAGCCCTCTCATGGCCCGGCAACCCGGTCGACAACCTCAAGCCGCTCGCCGAAGCCGGGATTCCGGTGATCCACGCCGCCGCAACCGACGACGAAGTCGTACCGGTCAGCGAAAACACCGACATCCTGGAACCGCGCTACCGCGCCCTCGGCGGCGTCATCGAAGTAATCCGCCACCCCGGCAAACATCATCCCCACGGCCTTCAAGACCCCACCCCGATTATCAACTTCATCCTGAAGCACAAGCTCTCGTGATACGGGGATTTCGCTCCTATCGGAGCGAGCTGGGGCGAAGCGCCTTGGTCGCTCCGATAGGAGCGAAATCCCCTAGCTGTTCGGCTGCTGGCGGCGGCGATATTCGCCCGGCGGCATGCCGGAGGCGCGGCGAAACGCCCGGTAGAAACTTTCCAGATTCTCGAAACCGCACTCCTCCGCGATCAGCTTGATATTGTCGTCGCTGCCGGCGAGACGGGTGCGGGCCAGACGCAGCCGGTAGTTCAGCAGATACTGGTGGGGGCTGCTTTTGAGATGCTTGGAAAAGAGTGCATACAAATACGGTTCGCTGACTCCGGCTTTCGCGGCCAGCTGCGCCACTGAAAAATCCAGCCGGGAGGCGTCCCGCAGCAATGCCAACGCCCTCGCCAGCGGCTTCGGAAGCCCGGCCTGCCGCGACTGCCGGTTGCCGATATAGGCTTCCCAGAACACCCGGCGGTGCAGATATTCGCACAGGAAATTCCGGTCGATCGTTTCATCGTGAAACAGCCGGAACGCATCCTCGACGAACCGGTCCAGCTCCGGTTCCGCCGACCAGAAGGAGACGCGCGGCACGGTCCGCCTTTTTTCCGGCACCCGGAAGCGGATCGAAATGCAGCGGTACGGGTCTTCCGGCGGTGTCCGGAATACGGTGTATTCGCCCTCGATATGCCAGAAAATCGTACCGCGCTCGTATTCGCGCACGCCCTCTTCCGATTCGAAGAACACCCGTCCGCCGGTGATGATTTCCAGCAGTTCCTGCCCCTCGTCGGTCATCACCGGCCGGATCTCCCGGCCCGGGGGGGCGAGGAAAATGCCGACGCCGACCAGCGCCGTCGGCCGATTGATTTCGGACATGGTCCCGCCTTCCGTTCAATTTCCGCAGCTTTTCCACAATATATAAAACCGGAAAGGGTTTTGCAATGGTTCCCGCCGGAAAAAACGGGAATTTTCCCAAAATTTCCCGATTCGCCGCTCCGAATGTTGAAAAAAGCGGAACTGAGGGTATATTTCGTATATTATCTTTATCCTTAACATGTACCAAACGGCGGACCGCCGGGAAAGATGAAAAATGGCGAATAAGAAAGTTGCCGCGCTTCTCTGCGAAAGCGAGGAAAATATCCATTATGTGTACTCCGACGCCCAACTGGCTCAGCTCGCCGGGCTGACCGACCTCAAGCCGGGCATTTTCAACCGGGCCGGACTGGCCGAAGCCGACCTCTCCGACGTGGAGGTGCTGTTCTCCACCTGGGGCATGCCTTGCCTCACCGATGAGGAACTCGCCCGGCTGCCGAAGCTCGAAGCCGTGTTCTACGCGGCCGGAGCCACCGACGGCTTCGCCCGTCCGCTTTTCGCGCACAATGTCAAGGTGCTCAGCGCCTGGCAGGCCAACGCGATTCCGGTCGCGGAGTTCTGCGTGGCCCAGATCATTCTCGCCCTCAAGGGATACTTCGCCAACACCCGCATGATCCACTCCCCCGCCGACTGGAGCCGCGAAAAGGCATACGTCGGTCCCGGTTTGTACGGGGAAACCGTCGCGCTGATCGGCGCCGGAGCGATTTCGACCTGCGTGCAGGAGATGCTCAAGGCGTTCAATGTGAACGTGATCGTCGTCCCCTCCCGCCCTGAGCGGCGCACCGTTTCGCTGGAGGAGGTGTTCCAAAAGGCGTTTGTGGTCAGCAACCACCTGCCCAACCGCGACGACAATATCGGCGTGCTGAACGGCAAACTTTTCAGCTCGATGCGCCACGGCGCGGTCTTCATCAACACCGGGCGCGGTGCCCAGGTCAACGAAGCCGAACTCATCGAAGTGCTGGAAAAGCGTCCCGACCTGACCGCGCTGCTCGACGTCACCCACCCCGAACCGCCGGCGGAGGGTTCCAAGCTCTACACGCTGCCCAACGTGCAGCAGTCCAGCCATATCGCCGGTTCCGTCAATGACGAGGTCCATCGCATGGCCGACTACATGCTCGACGAGTTCCGCCGCTACATCGCGGGCGAGCCGCTCAAGTATCAGGTGGTCGAATCCATGTTGCTGACCAGTACGAAATAAAGGGAAACGCAACCAATCAGGGGAAGACTGAAATGAAGTATCATGGATTGTGCGCCGTTGCCGCCTCCGCGTTGTTTCTATCGGTTTCCGCCGCTGATTTCGGCTCGTTCCTGGAGAAGCGGGCCGGAATCTGGAGTTCGGGAGCCGCCGATCTTGTCCGGGATTACCCGGGGAAATTCCGCTGGCTCGACCAGAGCAAAAAACAGGCGCGCGCAATCCGCACGAAAACCGATCCCCTGACTTTATACGGCGATCCGCTTCAGGAAGTCATTGTCACGCTCGACAGCAGAAAGCAACTCGGTTCGGTGGTCCTGTCGATCTACAACCGGGGCGACGCCGGAGAATGGGACCGTGACCGGTTTGAAGAGAAACTCGACCTGGTCCGGGACAAACTGTCCGGCTTTGCCGGCGGCAAAAAACCGGAGAGCCAGTCCGCCGCGCTCGGCAACGGCGCCAAACTCTTTGCGAACATCTGGCGGACGCCGGAGCTGGATCTGGTGCTGCGCTGGAGCAGTACCAACCGGAAAGAGCCGGAGTACATCACCCTCGAACTCCTCCCGCCCGGCGAAGCGCCCAAAAACCTCCGCGCCTCGCTGAAAAGCACCGCCGGCACCGGCAACCTGTCGGCACAGGTCAAACAGGATGCCGCCGGTTCGCGCTATCTGGAGATTCCGATGGTTGACCAGGGCGGGAAAGGGTACTGCGTCGCGGCGACCGTCGAACGTATTCTGCGCTACTACGGTTCGGACATCGACCAGCACGTGATCGCCCAGCTCGCCGCCTCCGACGCGAATGCCGGAACCTCTTTCGAGGCGATGGTCGACGCGCTCGAAGCGGCGGACTCCCGGCTGGGCGTCCGGTTCAAGCGCCATTACGAGTACAAGTCGCTGCTCTCCTACCGGGGTGTCGAACGACTCTGCAAAGAGTACAACTCCGCCGCCCAGAAGCTCAAGAAGGAGAGGCTGAAATTCAACGATTTCGTGGTGACGCGGCGGAAAACCAAAACCTTCCAGCTCGGCCAATTCCTCAGCGCGCTCGATCCGGAGGTCTATTCCGCGGTCAGAATGCGCGACAAGAGCAATTATGAGGAGTTCGTCAAGCTCGTCCGCGAAAGCATCGATGACGGCGTGCCGCTCTGCTGGGGCATTCTGGCCGTCGCAGGCCAGAAAGGCGGTTCCGACGCCAATTTCAGCGCCCACATGCGCATCATCAACGGCTACAATCCTCAGAGCGGCGATATCATCTACACCGACAGCTGGGGCTTCGGCCATGAAAAGAAGCAGATGACCGCCGAAGAAGCGTGGTCCATCACCAACACGCTCTGCAGCCTCGTTCCCCGCACCCGGCGCGCCCCGGGACGGTAGAGTTTGCTTTTTGTCATCATTTTGCAAGATTTCTTTCCTTAAAAGTACCTTCCCTTGCAATAATATAATATCAATCATCAATTTTTTCTATTGATAATCAAGAGGTTGAATGCTTTTTCATGATCGACTAAATATGCAAGCTGATTAAGGCTCGGAGCAATATATGAATTCACTCAAAAAAAAAATTACACTGGCGGATGTGGCCAGAGAAGTGGGGTGTTCGAAATCGGCGGTATCCTATGCTATTTTGCGCAACCACCCTGTGAGTGAAGAACTGAGGCAAAAGATATTCGAAGCAATCGAACGGCTTGGTTACCTGCCTTACGGTTCTCAGCGCCGATCTTCCCGGAAAGTAGTGATTTTGCTCTCGGATACCTGGGTTTCGACACGGGAGATTACTCTTTTTCAAGAGAAACTCCAAGAGCATGGTTTGCTATGCCAGCAATGTTTGTTGCCGCGCTATAAGGAATCATTGAGCAATCAGGAAGAATTCTATCGATTTCTCAATCACAATCCGCAGGTTGCTGGAATTATTTCGCTTCATCCGGATTTAAACAGCTTTGATCTGATCAGGCGGTGCAAAAATATTCCGACAACGATCTTTTGTCGTGAGAGTTCCATGTTGTCCTATTCGGTAGTGCGTCTGGAAGCGATCAGCCGATTGGCAGTTTCTCATATTCTCCGACTCAATCAGCAACGGGTCGCATTTGTGATGTTGGATGAACCGACACCGTATGCTCGCCGTATTTTTGAAGTCATGTGTTCTGACCCCCGCCTCGCCGGAAGTGGAATTTTACTGGAGCCTTTTATGCTTCATTCGGACGAGTTGGCGACTCCCAGCCTCCCGTTTTCGCGGCTTGATGCGTCATGGGCGGATGGAGTCCGGATATTTTTGACCAATAGTGTTGTTTTGGCATTGCCGATTCTGCAGTGGGCATACTCTCGCCGTCTGCATATTCCCGAGGACCTTTCCTTATTTGCTATTGATTATGCTGAAGAGGGCGCTTTATGTGTTCCCCCTTTGACGACAGTTGCGCTTCCACTTGCTAAGTTGGTTGAATTAACCATTGATGAACTTCTTTGCAGAATCGCCGGAAAACCGTTTTCTCCGGTAACTCTGGTGCCGTCTCTGATCGATCGCGGCAGCACATACGTATGTGGAAAATGAGTTGACAAAAACAGATATCGTAATCATCGACTCCTTTTGGGGTTGCCTTTCTCGGCATTTTGTTCCATAATATAAAAGTCTCATGGAATAGATAATCTTGCAGAAAGGAACTCCAATGAAATTCAACTTGCTGAAATGGTTGCCTGTCATATTGTTCGGGATATCATTGTCAACTGATGCAGCTACCATTGCTGACCCTTACGGTATTTGTGCCCATATAAGTCATTATGAAAAAAAAAGTGCAGCGAAGCAACTTGAATGTATGCGAGAAATTAATATTGGATGGGTTCGCACCGATTTTGCCTGGCCGTGGGTGGAAAAACAATGCGATCAGTGGAATTTCAACGATTTCGACCGTTTGCTGAGTCTGGCTAAAGCCGAAAATATCCATATTCTCCCTATTCTGGGGCAAAATGTCAAATGGGCTATGCCCGCTTACAAAAATCTTGATGCCTGGGGAAATTATGTCAATAAAATGGTTCTCCGGTACGGCGCAGAACTCCGGTACTGGGAAATATGGAATGAGCCCAACGCTTCCTGGGGACCAGACACTCCGAATGGGAAAGATTATATGCGGCTCCTGAAGCGCGCGTATGAGGAAATCAAGAAAATTGATCCGGCTCTTACTGTGCTGTATGGAGGAACAGCTGCCGGCGGTATGCCGCTCACGCATATTCGTGAAACTTTGGCGGCCGGAGGCGGCAAATATTTCGATGTTGTCAATATTCATCCTTACCATCGGGAAGGAGTTCCGGAATTGATGATCGATGATATCAAGGATGTCCAAGCCCTGTTGAAAAAGTGGAACCTCAATAAGCCGGTCTGGATTACCGAAATGGGATATTCGACGGCTCCGCAGTCACCGACGCTCTATCGAGAAATCCTTCCTGCCGCATTCAAGCGAGCGGGAATTGATCCGAAAAACTCATCTGCTGCTTTGCTTTGCGATTTGGAGGATGGATGGGGAGGCGCTTTGCATTTTGATCCTTCACAAACCATTCTTGCTGATTTTGATTCTGTCAAGACGGTCAGGGCAAAGGAGTTGAAAGAACTTAACGTAGAAAAATACCGAGTTCTGATTCCCGCCTTAGGAGAGGATTTTCCGATACGGTATATTTCCGATTTATTGAACTATGTACAACGGGGAGGCACACTGGTTTTGCCGTCAGGTGTCCCGTTCTACTATGATCATCAGAGGGGTGCCAAACGTGAGCAAGTTGGACAGAAATACTTGAAGCTGTTCCATATCGGCTGGGATGCATGGTGGCAGAAAGCGGGAATTCCGAAAGAAGAAAGTTGGCAACGGCCAGCAACGGAATTCGAGGGACAATTTTCCGTCAGATTATCGCCGACAGGCCGTTTTCTTCATGATCGCAACCTGAAGCCGGGGGATCAATTCATTCCGATCATTGAGGCCGGATCAAACGATTTCTCCGGTGTCGTCGCCGCTCTTTATAAATTCGACAGCGATCTCAAAGGTAATGTCATTGTCTGTACGACACGAAACGCTGCAAAAAATGTAACGGAGGAACAGCAGGCCGAATTTCTTCCCAGAACCTATCTGATCGCATTAGCTAATGGCGTTGAACGGGTTTTTTGGTATTGCTTTCGATCCGATGAACGGGCGGAGGATGCGACCGAAGGACATTTCGGCATTGTCCGAAAAGATTTAAAACCCAAACCGGCTTGGAGGGCTTATCGGACTTTGACGGAACTCTGTCCATCTGGCTCAACTGTTCCCAAGATGGTTCAGCAGGAGGATTGTTTCCTGGCCAACTGGATTCGACCTGACGGAGTCAAGGTGTGGGCCATATGGACAATGCTTTATCCGAAAAAAATAAGGCTGAAGGTCGATAGAAAGATCAGCCGGATCATCAATCACCTGGGCGAAGAACAACCTCTTCCCCAACTAGAATATTCAGTCAGTTCAGCGATTCTCTATTTGGTTGGACCGGAGACTGTATCAATTCAATAAATGGATCGTAGGCATTTCATCTTAATCAAAGGTATGCCTGGCTAAGGAACCTGAAGCAGGACGAAGAAAAAGAACCGGCCATACCCAATTATCCAATCCAGATATGCAGTCAATCCATCGGTTGCAACGATATTAACAAAAATGGAAAAGGAAATTGAAGAAATGAATAACTATCTATCCGAAAGAGGACAAATAGATTGTAAAGCAGGACAAAGTGAAAGCTGTGCCAGGAAAAAACGCATGCACGGGTTAGTTGATGAGGTATACCAGAGACAACACCATCTTATACCTTTTAAAGCATTTACTTTAATAGAGCTACTTGTTGTTATTGCGATTATCGCTATTTTGGCCGGTATGCTGTTACCTGCACTGAATAAAGCACGCGAAAGTGCACGAGCCACCAAATGCATCAGTAATAAAAAACAGGCATTGTTGGCTCAAATTCAGTATTCCAATGATTTCGGAGGATTTTATTTTCAGTACCAGTTAGGGAGCGGTTTGTGGAATAAATATCTGCCTGCGGCTAATTACCTGAATCTGGCGTGCACACAATGCCCCTCTACGCCGAATACTTCTTCACCTGACACCGATGCCGCCGATTTTCAATATTGGGAAAGTTCCTATGGCATCGATAACAGCGGAACAGACTCAAATAATCTGATAAGTGATGACAGAAAGAAAATATTAGGGGATTACATATTTTTCAATGATCGTCTCCAGCTTTTCAATACACGCACAATGAAGTTGCCGAGTAACACCGTGATTTATGCCGATTCTTATAAATTAGCCACACAAAAATCATTTCCTCGATTTCGGTATAACAAAATGATTTCCGCTGGAGATAACGCCGCAGTTTACATGGTTCATAATAACCGGACTGGAGTGGGATTCGCCGACGGACACGCGGCCTTGCAAAGCGGCAGGGAGCTCAACTCCTCTCCATATAATCTCACGTTCTATTTTAAGGCGAATGGCGATCCGGAAAACCTGAATTAATTAGGCACGATACAAATAATATGGATACTTGAGACAACTATGATACATGCTTCACATCAGAATCAATACACAGGAAAGTCTTTTGGTATTTGATGTCCGGCGTAATTGTACTGACCGAAAAACAATTATTTTATACGCTTTTATATAAGTATTTTATCTCAAATCACTTTAACATCCAATAGTCAGTTGAGGCTGACAGGGAGGCATAAACTTAAAAAATGATTCTTCAGGAAAAATATCACATACTTTTTAAGATTGGTTGATGATAAAATAATGCTATAAAGGTAATGTTCTAACGGAGGATTGTTGAAATCGAATATCGTCAGTTTGAGATCACTTCGAGCTGGGACGGGTCCCGGCAACCGTCGCTATTCTGGTTCCCGGAGGGACGGAAAAATGTGCCGCTGGTCGTAGGACTTCACACTTGGAGCCATGACCGGTTCAACCAACTCGACAACTATCTACCGCTGTGCAAAGAACGCGGCTGGGCGCTACTATTGCCTGAGTTCCGCGGACCAAACCTGCGGGGAAACCCGAACCGAGACCTTGCGTGCGGCTCTGCAGCAGCACGACAGGATATCGTGGACGCTGTGAATTTTGTAGCGGAACATGAAGCGGTCGATCCGCGGAAACTGTTCCTGCTCGGCGCTTCTGGCGGTGGACACATGGCGTTGCTGACTGCCGCATTTACGCCCGGCCTGTGGCGGGCGGTTGAGGCGTGGTGCCCGATCACCGACCTGCGGGAGTGGCATGCGTTCTACGGGCCGGGGAATCGTTACGCCGCAGAGTTGGAGTACTGCCTTGGCGGAGAGCCAGGCTGCTCGCCGGAGGTAGAAGCGGAGTATCGGAGCCGTTCGCCGGTGAATTTCCTGAAGGAGTTGGCGAAAGTTAATCTATCTGTGCATCACGGTCGCCATGACAAGATTGTACCATATCGAATCACGTACCGTTTTGCCGCGCTTCTGGAAGAGGTGGGGCCGGAACGGTTCTATTTTGACTTCTTTGACGGTGGGCATGAGGCGGATAACTTGCGCTCTTTTGCATGGTTTGAAAAACAGCTGAGCCATGTCAGACGTGCTTCTGTGACCGGATAAAGGTGCCGAAGATGGAGCAAGGCGAAAGTTTGTACTCGGCGTTTGCTTTTCTTTAGTCAATGATACCAGAAATAATTTCAAAAATATTTAGTTCGCAGGAAAGAAAAATGGGTAGAGGGGCATTTCAAGGTTTGACTTGGAGCCAAACATGAACACTCTACCCAAACATGCAAAAGGCCAATACTTTTGTAATTGGTTCATTAAGGGAAAATAACAATGCGTACTTATGCAATAAGGATTTCCGGGGAGGTTGCGGACTCTCCTGAATTGAGTGACGCGCTTCGCTCTCACGATTTGAGAAATATCGAGTTCTCCGACGGTGTCGCCCCACATTCCAGGGTGACTGCCCGCTATGCAAGAAAACTTGAAAGGCTTTATAAAGAAAAAATTTTGCGGATCATGAGCCTGCATCTGCCTTTCCAGCCTTTTTCTTTATGGCAATTCGCATCGGAAGATGAAACTGCGCGGCAGGAAACGGTCCGCCTGACGCTGGAATACATGGAACATTTTGCTCGGCTGGATATCCGCAACGTGACGATTCATTGCGGAGGGGAACCGAACCAGCCGGAGGAACGTCGCGTACGCATGGAGCAAATGGTCCGTACCTGCAATGATCTTCTGCCCGTGCTGAAACGTTGGAATGCCTCTTTGAATTTGGAGTTGCTGCCGCGTACTTGCATCGGAAACCACGAGGAAGAACTACTTGAGATGATCAGGCAGCTGCCTTCGGAATATTTCAATCTCTGTATTGATGTCAATCACCTGATGGAGCGTTGGCGGGAAATTCCGGCAGTCATCCGAAAATGTGCTTCGCGGATTCGCAGTTTTCATATCTCCGACTATGACGGTGTGGATGAATGCCATTGGCCGGTCGGACACGGCATTATTTCCTGGCCGGAGGTCGTTGCTGAAATCAAAGCTCTTGAACAGGATGTATTAATCATCATCGAGGTCAGGCCTCTAAAGCCTCTCGACGATAAACGCTGGGTATCGCCAGCGTTGCGATTTACTTCCGCAGAGCAGGATTGCCTTCGTTTAGAGTTTGCGGAGGAATGGGAAGCTATGCATAGTCGGTTCCGGTGGTAAATTTTGGGAAACATATGCCGAAAAAGCTTTATATCCTGCCCGAAATTACCGAAGTTAACCATCTGTCGCTACACAGTGCGAAGGGGTATTCCGGCAGGATGGAACGCCATGGAAGATTAGCCTCGATGGAAGATTATCGCTACTATAATCCGAACACTTGAAGGTACTCTTTCAGGATATACGAAATAGTACCATTCTTTATACGAAATAGTACCATTCTTTGCAACTTTATATACTTTAAGTATTTATCTTAATAATTATTGGTCTTTGGGCGGTTTTCCTCGGCGGATTTGCCTTCGGCCGGTTACGTTCGTCAACTTGTTCTGAAAATCTTCATCTCCAATAGATATAGCATCGGAACGGAAGACAATCAAATCTTCCTCGGAAAATTCCTGCAAATAATAGAGGTAAAAACAGCTCTGTTCATCTTGTGGGATTCGGAAGTCATGGGAAATAGCGGGTGTCGTTCCGGAATTACAATACCATTGGAACAACCATTCAGATGACTGGCAGCGGATGATCAGCGCCAATCGTCTACGATGGCGGCCAGACCGGCGCGTCCCCGGTTTTATTCGATGTAACGGCCAAGACGGAAGAGGTTATTTTCTTCTATATTCACACCATGTGCAAGTTTTTGCATACGACGTGAAATATACGCAAATTACTCCGTCCGCCCACCGGCGCGGCAACAAGCCCCCGGATAAAATTCCGTCAAGACAACAGGAAAGCCCGTTCATAAGTTCACCTCCCGCCTGGCATTCCGGTTTTCCCGGCCGTTCCTGATCCGGTCGGCGGCATGCCGCTCATGGAGCAGCCGTGTTGACTGCGGGGATCGCTTCCTTCAGGGCTTATCCCCGCTTTACCCGGATTGCCGGATAGTCCTGAACCCTTTTCCGGGATTTACACTGATTCCTCTTCGCGACAAATGGCGGCCCAGCTCTTTTCTTCTCTCCGCCTTTATTCGCTTGAAGTTTTTTCGTCGCATTTTTCTCCATGCAGTTCTATTTCAGATAACAAAAGTGATAAAAATAATAAAAATATCGCCTTTTAGGTTTATTTTTATTTGCATTCATATAATCTTATGCTATTTTAATATCAGAGGAACAACCTAACCATAAGGAGAGAGAATTATGAAGAGTTCATCCTGCCTGATTACGAAGACTGAATACAACCGCGGCCTGGTCCGTGATATCGCTCTGCAGGACCCGCGCCTCCGCGAAGCTTTGGAAGAGCTGGGCATCGATACCTGCTGCGGCGGCGGCCGTAAAATCAAAAGCGCGTTGAAGGAGACCGGAATCACCCTCGAAGAGCTGGAGGCCCAGCTGGAAGCGGCGCTGAATTCCACCGATGCACCGCCGATGATCGATTGGAACAAGAAAACCGACCGTGAACTGATTGATTTCCTGGTCAATGTCCATCATGCGTCGCTGCACCGCCAGCTGCCGGAATTCGACCGCTGGTTCGTACGGGCGCTGAAGGTGCATGCGGATCATATCGGCGAGCTGCTGCCGGTCTACAAACTGTTCACCGCGCTGCGTACCGAGCTGGAACCGCACCTGCTCAAAGAGGAGATGATGGTGTTTCCGGCGATCCTGAACCGCCGTCCGCCGGAGGAGATGAAATCCGTGCTCAAGGAGCTGGAAGCCGAACATGCCGGCGCAGGCGACACACTGCGCAAGCTCAATGCGCTGACCGACGGCTACAAGACCCCGGAATTCGCCTGCCCGACCGTGGAAATGCTGTACGACGGACTGATGCGGCTGGAAAGCGCGCTGCACGATCACATCTATCTGGAAAACAACATCCTGTTTCCCCGGGCCGTGGCCAAGAAATAGATTTCCCCATCTCCCTGATCCCGGCAGCCGGTTCTCCCCCAAAGGGCCGGTTGCCAGGCGGACGGTTCTCCCCCAAAGGACCGCCCGCCTTTTTTGTATCCTCTTCTCCCGGAATCCGCGCACAAAAAATCCCGGCCGTTTTTACCCGGCCGGGATTTCGCGAAGCAGGAAAAACTTACTTCACGGCGTTCGCGGAAATCTGAACGTCGCGGAAGCCGAGCCACCAGACGAACGTGTTGTGACGCGAAACCATGTTCAAAGTCTGGGTCGCACCCATCTCCTTGCTCTTGCGGGTCAGGAGGTTGGCGACATTTTCAACCCGGACGGTGTCCTTCAGGAATTCCATCTCGCCCGGCTTGTCGGTGGAACCGGTGATCAGCGGGAAAACGAAGAAATAGAGGCCCCAGTTCTCGGCATTGAGGTGGGCGACGGTATTGCCGGTAACGGCGATACCTTCACTGTTCAGATCTTTGGGAGTAGCCTCCTGAACGCTCGCGCAGCCGCAGAAGAAAGCAGTCACGGCACACGCCGCCGCCAAAAGCATCATTTTGTGCATGATTCTATCATCCTTATATTGGTTTGGTCGAATTCGATTACTTCACCGCGTTGCCCGACGCATAGGAGGTGCGCCAGTAGAAGATGAAGCCGCCGCTGGCGTTCTGGGTAGTCAGGTCGAGAACCTTGGAAGCCTGCATTTCCTTGCTCTTTTTGGTGACCATGCCTGCGAGAGACCTGGTGTTGACCATGTCCTGCAAAAAGGCGGGCGAACCGATGTTTTCGCTGGAACCGGTGATCAGCGGAATCCACAGCAGATACAGCCCGCAGTTCGTGGCGCTGACATGGCCGACCGAAGTTCCCACCGGAACGGTTTTCTGACCGTTGAAGTCGTTCGGAGTGGCCGTCTGCAACGAGGAGCAGCCGCTCATCGCCAGAACGGTGACCATCGCGGCGCCGAGCGCCATCATCTTTTTCATCATTTGGGTAACCCTTTCCGTTCGTTTTACGTTTTTTGATGAAATGAAAGGCATGGTACGACTTCAGATTCCGGTGCCTCTCCCTCCGGAACCTGAAAATATAGAAGTACTATAAACCAAAACCGGCAAAAAGCAAGAGTTCAGGTTAATTCCATAGAAAAATACTTGCAAATTTAATCAATAATGATTATTCTTAATAAAAAACATCCAGCATCGGAGTACAATTCCATGAAAATCCAGATTGTCCAGGACGACATCACCCGCCTCCGGGCCGACGCCATCGTCAATGCCGCCAACAGCTCTTTGCTCGGAGGCGGCGGAGTCGACGGCGCGATCCATCGCGCCGCCGGTCCCGAACTTCTCGAAGCCTGCCGCAAATTCAACGGCTGCCCGACCGGAGAGGCCCGCATCACGCCCGGCTTCCGCCTCGCTGCCCGGTTCGTGATCCATACGCCCGGCCCCGTGTGGCACGGCGGCACGCACGGCGAAGCGGAACTTCTCGAGGCCTGTTACCGCAACAGCCTCCGCCTCGCCGCGGCCAACGGCTGCCGGTCGATCGCTTTCCCGGCGATCTCCACCGGCGTCTACCGCTACCCCAAGGCCGAAGCCGCGCAGATCGCGCTGCGGACGGTGCGCCAATGGCGCGAACCACTGCCGGAGGAGGTGATTTTCTGCTGTTTCAGCGCCGCCGACCTCGACGTGTACCAAGAGCTGCTGAAATGATCCGCCGCCGGGAACCGCTCTACCGGCCTCCCGCCGAAGCCGGCAGCCTGATCTTGCAGGCGGCTTACGGCTGCGCGCACAACCGCTGCACGTTCTGCGGGATGTACAAAGGCGTCCGGTATCAGGTCCGCCCGGAAGCGGAGCTGTTCGGTGAGATTTCCGAAGCGGCCCGGCTGTACCCGGAAACCCGCCGCGTCTTTCTCGCGGACGGCAACGCGCTGGGACTGGGTTACGACCGGCTCCGGCCGCTGCTGGAACGGCTGGCGGAAGCGTTTCCCCGCCTCGCCCGGATCAATCTGTATGCGAACTGCCGCTCCATCGCCGCGCTGACCGATGGCGAATTGACCGGACTGCGCCGTTTAAAACTCAACACGCTCTACACCGGGCTGGAGTCCGGCAGCCAGCGGGTGCTCGACCTCGTCCATAAGGGGGAGTCCGCCGCAGAGACCGTGCGGCAGGTCCGCCGCGCCGAAGCCGCCGGTTTCACCTGTTCGGTGATGGTGCTGGTCGGGCTTGGAGGGCAGAGTTATTCAGAGGAACACGCCGACGCCACCGCCGCCGCGCTGAACCTGATGCGGCCCACGCTGCTGTCGGCGCTGCGGGTGATTCCGCCGGGAGTGCTGTTCGACGGCTTCCGGGAACTTACCGAATACCAGGCGGTCGGCGAACTGCACCGCCTGATCGGGCTGCTGGAACTGGAGCGCACCGTATTCCGCGCCGACCACCCGTCCAATCCGGCGCCGCTGGCCGGACGTTTCCCGCAGGACAAATACCGGCTGCTCGCCGAGCTGGAGGCCACCCGACGCGGCGGTCTTCTCGACCGGGACGGTCCCGGGATACGCCCGTACGCGTTATAGCGCCGGTTTCTTCTGCTCCAGCAGCCTGCCGAGGCTCATCATCGCCTTCGCCGAGGCGGTCGCGCAGTTGATCCAGCCGGGATCAAGCCCCCGCTCATTGCGCTCCCAGTAGGTCAGATAGCGCCCGGTTTCCGGGTCCTGCGCGCGGGTCATCGCGTTGGCCAGCTCGCACGCCTTCGCCAGATCAAGAACATTCCCGGTGCGTTCGTACATCGCCTGACAGAGCGAAATCAGCTTGGCGGCGCTGGCGTCGATCGGCACGTAATAGGCGTACTGTTCCAGCACGCAGGGGGTGATCCACTGATCGGTCCGCGTGCTTTTGTCCGGCATCGGCTGTTCCCAGACCACGAACTGATCTTCGGCGAACCGCAGCAGCGTGCGCGCCTGTTCCACCGCTTCCGGCCGATCCGGGAAACGGTCCAGCAGATAGAGCGCGTAGTCGCACGCGTTGTGCTTGGTGTTGTTCACATAGGGGACGGAGGGGGCGATGTCCTCAAACTGCCCCTCCCAGTTGAACTCCTTCAATGTGGTGCCGGCCAGATAGCGCACCGCCCGCTCCGCCGTTTCCCGGAACTCCGTTTCTCCGTACTGCGCATCGAGCCGCTCGAAAAGCCGGATCATCGGCACCGGCACGCACTGGTTGGAAGCCACCGGCGCACCGTCCTTCATATTGATCTTCAGATACCAGCTGCCGGAGGGGAGCTGGAGCTTCCGGTAGCTCCGGGCGATCCGCAGCGCGGCTTCCAGAAAGCGCCGTTCGCCGCAGGCGTCGTACAAATCCAGATAGGCCGACGCGGCATCCGCCGGATAGATCATCATCTGCTGCCCCGCGAACTCCTTCGCGGTCCGTTTGTCGCCCGCATAGGTCGGCGGCAGGAATTCCAGCGGCGCCCCCGCCGGTTCGCTGACCGAAATCAGGTAATCCGCCGCCTTCCGTGCGATGCCGAGCGCCGTTTCGCGGTCGGCCGGGGCCAGCGCAGCGTAGATCACCATGCTCTCAACCACGCTTGCGATGATCTTCGTCGGGTAGCAGTAAAGTTCATAGCCCGGGTCGGGCTCGCCTTTCTCCAGCCAGTTCCGGTAGTGCGGCTGCCGGAACAGATACTGCAGCCCCATCCGGGCGCTGTCGAGATAGCCGCGCTCCGCATCGGAATAGTGCCCACGGAACACGGCGGCCCGGTAAAAACGGCGCTTCCCGGCCGTTCCGGTCACTTTCCCGGAAGCGTCCACGCCTTCCACGGCCAGTTCCACGAAGCCGACCGGCAGCCGGTCCCAGACCGGAGTCAGCGCAGCGGCCGGAGAAGCCGCTTCAAAACTGTGCCGCTCTCCCGCCGCGTCGGTCGCCGTGAAGCGATAGCGGACCGCCCCTTCAACCGGCTTGAAATCGAATGCGGGCGCATAGATGAACCGGCGGGCGTGGCCGTTCCAGAAGGGTGCGCCGTTCACGCCTCCCGGCGCTACCGGGTTCAATGAATCCCGCACCGCCAGTTCGCGCAGTTCCCGGTCCGGGGGAAGTTCCGCACCGCCGCAGACGGCGGTTCCACAGACCATCAGGCAGGCACCGAATTGTTTCAAACGACGGCTTTTTTCCGATTCCGACATGCTGAATCTCCTTATGTTGCGGTTTCAGTATCCGGTATTTATTATAGCGGAAACAAGTCCGGTTTGCATCCCCGGTTTCCGGTGTTATTTTATAGAAAAGAAGCCAAACTTATGGAATTGCGAGATTGAACACTCCCGACATCATCACGATAAACGTCTACCGCAGAGCGGAACGCTTCAGCCAGACCGTCCCCGCCAACTGGCTCGGCTTATATTACAGCGGCATCAAACGCATGCAGGTCTACCGGGCCGACGGCCGGATGCTCTGCGACGACGGGCCGGAGACGCCGCCTCATCTCTTCCTGCGGCTCCCCGGCATGCGGTGCCGGTTTGAATTCGGGCGGGACCGGGAAAACTTCGTGATCGCGTTCCGGCTGCCCGAACTGACCCGCACGCCCGACGGAAGCGGCGCGCAACTGGGCGGCGTACCGGTTCCCTTCCGCGTCGACCTCGCCCGCGTCGAAGCCGAAGCCATGCGCCGCCGTTTTCAGGAGCTGGTCGACGGCTTCCGCAGCCAGTTGCCGGAGGCGATTCTCCGGGCGAAACTCACCGCCGCCGGGCTTCTCGGCGCTTTTCTCACCGCTCCCCGCCCGGCCGTTTCCACCCCGGCAGGGCGCCTTCGCGAGCTGATCGACCGGGATGTCCACTGGGAAAAAACGCTTACCGCACTGTCGAAAGAGGCCGGGGGAAGCCGGGATCACCTCCGGCGGCTTTTCCGGGACGCCTACCTCATCGACCCCGGTGAATACCGCCGCCGCAAGCGCCTCGACCGGGTGATGGAGCTGATCCTCCAGAGCGACCTCACCCTCAAGGAGATCGCCACCGAAGTGGGCATGGCGCACGTGACCCATCTTTACGCGCTGCTCGGTACCCGTTTCACCGAAACTCCGGCGGAACTGGTCCGGCATTACCGCGAAGCCCGGCAGAAATAATCCCGCGCCGGATTGCCTTTCGCCTTTTCCGGCACTATATTACGGAATGGACTGGAAAAAAATCAATCATATCGCCTTCGACGCCGACGATACGCTGTGGAGCCTCGAAGCGCAATTCTGGGAGATTGAGCGCCGCTTTCTGGCGCTGCTCGCCCCTTACGGCTCCGCCGATGCGCTGGCTGAAAAACTCGTAGCCGTCGAACGCGGCAACCATCCGGTCTACGGCTACGGGGTGAAGAGCTTCACTTTGTCGATGATCGAAACGGCGCTGGCGTGCTCCGGCGGCCGGATTCCGGCGGAGGATGTGGGGCGGATTCTCGACTTCGGCAAGACGCTGCTCAACGCCCCGGTAATCCCCTTCGCGGACGCCGAACCGCTGCTCGCCTTCCTCTGCCGCCGCTGCCGCCTGATCGTGGCGACCAAAGGCGACCTGCTCGATCAGGAGCGCAAACTGAAAAACTCCGGGCTGCTCGGCTACTTCCACCACATCGAAATCATGAGCGAAAAGAAAACCGCCGACTACCGGAAACTCCTGAAGCATCTGGACGCTTCCGCGCAGGAGTTCCTGATGGTCGGCAACTCGATGAGTTCCGATATCCTGCCGGTGCTGGAGCTGGGAGGTTCGGCCATCCATATTCCCGCGCCGGTTCCCCTGCGCTATCCCGACGCCCCGGCAGACATCGTCAGCCCGCGGCTGCTCACGCTAGGCTCCCTCGCCGAACTTTTCCGGCTCGTCTCCCAAAAACTCTAACTCCTCTCCGCACCGCTCCGGGGATTTCGCCTTTGGCGACCAAGGCGCTTCGCCCTTGGAACCCGACCGGCAAGGTGCCGGCGCCGGGTACTTAGAGCCGGGAAAGGCGGAACGCCTTTCCCTCCGGGTGGGGGAGGCTCCGGTAGAAACAGGCAAGGTTGTACCTGAGCGGCACACCGCTCCGGTCGGCGCAAAGCCTGCTTTTTTGCAGGCTT
>ERZ1034917.892-NODE-892-length-22734-cov-16.340535_pt1 | contig 22734 bp, 20 predicted proteins | sample MGYA00520605_ERZ1034917 | MGnify/ENA primary metagenome ERZ1034917 (study PRJEB33766, sample SAMN09781784) | gut metagenome | biome: gut microbiome | host: Homo sapiens | place: Madagascar | study: EMG produced TPA metagenomics assembly of the PRJNA485056 data... | reverse complement strand
TTGCCGGTCGGGTTCCAAGGGCGAAGCGCCTTGGTCGCCGAAGGCGAAATCCCCGGGCAATTATTGCAGCCGGTAAATCTCCAGCCGCAGCCAGTGGCGGATCGTGAAGGCGCCGTCCGCAACCTCCGCGATGCGGCGGCGCAGTTCGGCGTCGAAGGCGGCGATCTCAGACGGTTCCAGCGAAGCGCCGACGCCGCGGCAGGTGCGGATCCGCCCGCTCCAGCTGTCGATGGTGAACGGCAGCTCCTCCCGGCAGGCGTGCCAGGTCTCCAGCTCGAAGCCGTGGCACGCCCACTCCGGCACCGCGGGCGGTTCAGGGCGGAACTCCTTGCCGTTCCAGGCCGGATTGTACCGCAGCACCACCTCTTCGGTCAGGCGCGCGATCTCGTCCTCAAACGGCAGCCACTCCATATCGATCCGGCAGAAAAGCCCGCCCGGCTTCAGCACCCGCTTCAGCTCCGCGGTGAACCGATCCGGGTCGAAATAGTGAAAACACTGGCAGGCGGTCACCGCGTCGAAACTGCGGTCGGGGAACGGCACGTTCTCCGCAGTCGCGACTTCGTAGCGGATCGGCAGCCCTTCGGAAAGGCGGCGCGCCTCCTTGATCTGTTCCAGTGAAATATCGGTTCCGGTCAGGTTCGCGCCGCTGTCGGCCAGATGGCGCGGCAGCACGCCGGTGCCGGTGCCGACATCCAGCACCGAACTGCCCGGCGTCACCACGCCGAAGGTCCGCAGCTTGCGGTACAAACTCGCGGGGTAAATATCCCGGTAACGTCCATAATCCCCGGAGGTCCGTCCGAAGTCGAACGGCTTCCCGGCGTCGATACGGTCGATTTTCTGCATGATTTCCATCTCCTTTTTTCTACCATATCCCGCCGGAAATCTTTTGTCAACACCGTTGCGCAACTTGATATTCCGTTTTGACCGGCTACATTGGACAAAACAATTCCATGAAATGTGAAACAGGAAAAAATCCCGATGAAAATTGCCAAGCCGTCAGTCGGCGGCCGCCTCGCCGTCCGTGAAAGCCTGCGCGAACTCGTTTCCGAAAGCCGCCGTGAAGAGTGCGACGTGTTCGACTGTCTGATCCGGGGCGTTTCCGCAGCCGGCGAGGAGTTCGCCGAAACTCCGTTCGAGCATGTGATTCTGGAAAACTGCCGCTTTTCCGGCTGCGACTTCACCCATTGCGATTTCACCGACACGGTGTTCCGCGAATGCGATTTCTCCAACTGCCGGCTCGCGGAATGCGGCTTCCGGCGGTGCGAATTCCACTCCGTCAAAGGACTCGGAGCCGACTTCACCCGCAGCCGTTTCCGGGACGCCGCCGCCATCGGCTGCAACTTCGAGTATGCGAACTTTCACGGCGCGATTTTCGACCGGGTCCTGTTCCGCCGCTGCAACCTCAGCGACGCCGCCTTCACCGAATGCACCCTGAAAGCCCTGCTGCCGGATGATTCGGAGCTGATCCGCGTGAACTTCTTCAAAACCCCGCTGAAAGGGGTGGATTTCACCTCCTGCCGTCTGCAGGCCCCCACCCTCTCCCTCGGCGGCCCGGAGCTGCGGGGAGCCGAAGTCACCCTGTTCCAGGCCGCCGAACTCGCCGGACAAATGGGCGTCATCATCAAAGGCTAGGAACTTAGAGCTTATTTAGGGATAAGCTCTTACCGGAAGCCGGTATCGGGCGGAAGCGCGTTGCGGCGGGCGGCGGCTGCCACCGCCAGCGCGTCGCAGCGGGAATTTTCGACATTGTCGGCGTGTCCCTTCACCCAGACCATGTGCAGCTTATGGGGCTCGACCGCGGCGAGGAAACGTTTCCAGAGGTCGATGTTGTTGACCGGCTGCCCGTCCCGCTTCACCCAGCCGGAACGCTTCCAGTTGTACAGCCACCGTTTGGTCACCGCGTTGACCAGATAGCTGGAATCCGAATAAAGGGTGATTTCACACGGTTCATTCAGCAGTTCCACCGCGGCGATCGCGGCGAAGATTTCCATGCGGTTGTTGGTGGTGTGGCGAAAACCGCCGGAAAGCTCGCGGCGATAGGTTTTATACAGCAAAACGGCGCCGTAGCCGCCGGGACCGGGATTGCCCTTACAGGCGCCGTCGGTGTAGATCTGGACCGATTTCACGATTTGGCAGGTTTCCTTTTTCGGGGAGTGCGGACCTTGCACGGCGTGAACCCCGCGGGGCTGACATGGCCGGGCGCGATTCCGAGGCGTTCGGCCAGCTCCGTCACATCGGCGGAACCGGTGGCACGCAGCATCGCGCCGAGCGCATTCGCCGCCGCGGCGGCATCTTCCTGCGCGTCGTGATGGCGGAACTCCCAGCCGAGAAAGTCCGAAACAGTGTTGAGTTTATGGTTCTCCAGCTCCGGCCAGACGCGCCGTGCGCTCTTGCAGGTGCAGAAGAAATCGAATTCGGGGGGCGCAAAGCCGTAAAGCTCCAGCGTCCGCAGCAGCACCGGCACATCGAAGGCCGCATTGTGCGCGATCACCATGCTCCCGGCGAAATGCGGCGCCAGCTCCGGCCACACATCGCCCCATTCGGGAGCCTGCGCCACCATCTCCGGCGTAATGCCGTGCACCGCGATATTGAACCGCGAAAACCAGCGGCAACTGCGGTGGGGCCGGATCAGCGACTCCCAGCTTCCGGTGATCCGTACGCCGTCGAACCACGCCAGACCGACCGCGCAGACGCTGCCGGGATCGGAGTTGGCGGTTTCAAAGTCGAGTGCGAGAATCATGGCGTCCTTCCGGGGCAAAACGCCGGAGGGAGAAATGCCCTCCGGCGCTTCCCGCCGTCAGTTGACTTTCAGTACGCCGCCCGTATCGGCGCTGGTCGCCAGCGACGCGTACTTCGCGAGGTAGCCGGTCTTGATCTTCGGCTCGCGCGGCTTCCAGTTTTTGCGGCGCTCGGCGATCACCTCGTCCGGCACATCCAGCTTGATGCTGCGGTTCGGGATGTCGATCTCGATGATGTCGCCGGGTTCGACCAGGCCGATCAGGCCGCCCGCCGCCGCTTCCGGGCTGACGTGGCCGATGCATGCGCCGCGGGTGCCGCCGGAGAAGCGGCCGTCGGTGACCAGCGCCACGCTTTCACCGAGCCCGCGCCCCATGATGTAGCTGGTCGGGGCGAGCATCTCCTGCATGCCGGGGCCGCCCTTCGGCCCTTCATAGCGGATCACCACCACGTCGCCCGCCTTGACCTTGCCCGCGAGGATGCCTTCACCGGCCTCTTCCTCGCTGTCGAAGATCACCGCGGGCCCCTTGTGGGTCAGCATCGCTTTGGCGACGCCGGCGGCCTTCACCACGCACCCCTTTTCGGCGAGGTTGCCGAAGAGGATCGCCAGTCCGCCCTTTTCGCTGTAGGGATTCGAGAGCGGGCGGATGATCGTGCCGTCCGGGTCGGGCGCGCCGTTGAACTCCTCCGCCAGCGTCTTGCCGGAAACGGTCGGGGCGCTGCCGTCGATCAGCCCCGGAACCTTGCTGATCTCCTTCAGGATCGCCATGATGCCGCCGACGCGGTTGCCGTCTTCGACGATGTGGTACTGGACCGACGGGGAGAGTTTGCAGATGTTCGGGGTGCGGGCCGAAATCTCGTCGAGCTTCTTCAGGTCGAGCTTCGTGCCAGCTTCAGTCGCGACCGCGAGGGTGTGCAATACGGTGTTCGAGGAGCCGCCCATCGCCATGTCGAGCACGAGCGCGTTCTGGAACGCGGCCGGAGTCGCGAAATCCTTTGCGGTCGGCGGATTTTCCATTCTGGCCAGTTCGACCGCGCGGCGGGCGGCGCGCTTCCAGAGTTCGACGCGCTCGGGGGAATCGGCCGCGATGGTGCCGTTGCCGGGCAGCGCGATGCCGAGCGCCTCGCACAGACAGTTCATGCTGTTCGCGGTGAACATGCCCGAACAGGAGCCGGGGCCGGGACAGGCGGAACATTCGAGCGCCTCCAGCCCCTCGTCGCTGAGTTTGCCGATCCGGTTCGCGGCGACGCCTTCAAAAATCGAAATCAGGTCGGTGTCGGGACCGCCTTCGGCCTGCGGTTTCCCGGCGCGCATCGGGCCGCCGGAGGCGAAGATGGTCGGGATGTTCAGCCGCATCGCGCCCATCAGCATGCCCGGCACCACCTTGTCGCAGTTCGGGATGCAGATCATCGCGTCGAACGGATGGGCGGTGCCCATGGTTTCGACGCTGTCGGCGATGATTTCGCGGCTGGCGAGGGAGTACTTCATCCCCTTGTGGCCCATCGCGATGCCGTCGCAGACCGCGATGGTGTTGAATTCATAGGGCACGCCGCCGGCTTCGCGGATCGCGTCGCAGATGATTTCGCCGACCTTCTTCAAATGGCAGTGGCCGGGGACGATGTTGGTATAGGAGTTGCATACGCCGATGAACGGCTTGTCGAAATCTTCTTTTTTCAGGCCGGTCGCGCGCATCAGCCCGCGGTGCGGAGCCCGTTCCGGCCCCTTTTTCATAGTATCACTGCGCATTTGACGATTCTCCTTATGGCAATGGTTGGTTTGCACTCACGCGGTATAATTTACCATGAACGGACGGCAAAAGCAACCGGACGGGGAAATTTCAAAACGCTTTTTTTCCGATATCGCTCCAGTTCCCCTTCTCCCGCGCAGGATTCCCCGCAAAAGTTTCAAAGGTTCTCTTGAAGTTGAGCACGAACCAAGATATATTAAAATGATATTATGTAATATGGATATATTAAAATAAAAAAGGACAGACTGAATAATGTTCGAGTCACTGAGCGACAAACTCCACGACGTTTTCCGGAAGCTGCGGGGGCAGAGCACCCTGACCGAGTCGAATATCGCCGACGCGATGCGGGAAATCCGGCTGGCGCTGCTGGATGCGGACGTCAACCTCAACGTGGTCGCCGAATTCATCGAGGCGGTCAAAACCGAATGCGTCGGCCAGGATGTGGTCAAAAGCGTCACCCCCGGCCAGCAGGTCGTCAAGATCGTCAACGACAAGCTGGTCGAATTGCTGGGCGGAGGCGTTTCCGAACTGAATTTCGCGCACAAGCCGACCGCGATCATGCTGGTCGGCCTGCACGGCTCCGGCAAGACCACCACCGCCGGCAAGCTCGCGCTGAAACTTAAGCGCGACGGCAAGAAGGTGCTGCTGGTCGCCGGCGACGTATACCGTCCCGCCGCGATCGACCAGCTTGAAATCATCGGCAAGGAGATCAGCGTGCCGGTCCACGCCGAGCGCACCAGCGTCAACGTCGCCGCGATCGCGGTCAACGCGGTCGAACAGGCCGGGCGGCAGGGCTTCGACGTGGTCATCATCGACACCGCGGGCCGGCTGCAGATCGACGAGACGATGGTGCAGGAACTGGTCCGCATCCGCCAGGCCGTCCAGCCCGACGAAGTGCTGCTGGTCGCGGATGCCGCGCTCGGCCAGGAGGCGGTTTCGGTCGCGGAACACTTCCACAGGGCGCTCGACCTCACCGGCTTCATCCTGACCAAGCTCGACGGCGACGCCCGCGGCGGCGCGGCGCTTTCGATCCGCAAGGTCACCGGCTGCCCGGTCAAATTCATCGGTCTCGGCGAAAAGCTCGACAGCCTTGAAGTATTCTACCCCGACCGCATGGCCGGCCGCATCCTCGGCATGGGCGACGTGGTCTCCCTCGTTGAAAAGGCCGCGGCCGAAATCGACGAGGAAGAGGCGAAAAAACTTCAGGAGAAGCTGCGCGCCAACAAATTCGATTACGACGACTTTCTGTCCCAGCTGCGCCAGATCACCAAGCTCGGCGGCATGGAGAGCATCCTGAAGTTCCTGCCGGGCGGCCGCCAGATCGCCGGCGCTCTCTCCGGCGTCGACCCCAGGCATTTTTCGCGCATGGAGGCGGTGATCCTGTCGATGACCAAAGCCGAACGCGCCAACCCGGACCTGATGGACTTCTCCCGCAAAAAGCGTATCGCCAAGGGTTCCGGCGTGCCGGTCGAGATGGTCAGCAACCTGGTCAAGCAGTTCGAATCGATGCGCAAGATGATGAAGCACAACGGCGTGCTCGGCCGCCTGATGTCCGGCGCCCAGCTGCCGGAAAACGGCGGCGCGCCCGGCACCTTCGGCGGATTGCTCGGAGGCCCCGCGCCCATTTCAAAGAAAGAGCAGGACCGCAAAAAGCGCCTCGCCAAGCTCGCCAAGAAACAGCGGCAGAAGCAGCGCAAACATAAGAAATAACCGTTTTCACGGGAGTGTTACAGAGTGTACAGCATTATCATATCCTTGATTGTGGGCGCCGTGATCGGCGCAATTACGCAGCGCGACCTCGGCACCGGCTGGGGTATTTTCTGTGCGGTCGGCGCAATGCTGATCAGCCAGATCGTGATCGGGCTGCTGATCCGCAGGAAAGTCGGCAAGCTCAATCTCCAGTTGCAGCAGATCATGCAGGCGGCGCAGGCGAAGATCAACCGGCAGATGCAGCAGTACCAGATGCGGCCGCCGGGCAATATGCGCCTCGCGCAGCAGAATCTGGAGAAACTCCAGAGCGACGCGGTCCGCCGGACCCTCGAAGCGACCAAAGAGTTCGAGCCGTGGTACAAGTGGAACATGATGCTGAAAAAACAGATCAACACCATGAAGATGCAGCTCCATTTCCAGCTCAAGGAGTTCGGCAAGGTGGACGAACTGCTGCCGAAGTGCTTCCTGCTCGATCCGCGTTCGCTCGCGATCAAGCTGGTGCGGCTCTACAAAAACAACGACGCTTCCATCGACAAATTTTACGACAGGAAATGCAAAAAGCTCAAGGGCGAGGATGCCGCGCTGGTCGCATTGACCTACGCCTGGATCAAGCTCCGGCAGGACGAACCGCAGAAAGCGGTCGCCGCGCTGGTCGCCGCGCGCAAGCTCTCCGACAACCAGACCCTGATCGAAAACTGCGACCGGCTGGTCAACGGCAAATACAAGCATTTCAACAATGCCGGACTCGGCGACCTGTGGTATTCCCTTTATCTGGAAGAACCCAAAATCAAACCGCAGCGGCAGGTGCAGCAGCGGATGTACTGACCCGGAGGCGTCCCCTTGGCGGAAAACCGAGCGAAAACTTCCCGGCGTTTTCAATTGCCGGACTCCGTCACCGAACCGGTGGTTTTCATCGGCCGGGTCGCCTCGGCATTGCCTTTGCTGCGGCAGAAACGGCAGCTGCGGATCAAGGAGATTCTGTACTATCTCGATCTCTGCGGCGCGCAGTCGCTGCCGCTGGTGCTGCTGATCTGCTTCCTGATGGGCGGGGTGCTGGCGATCAACGGCCAGATCCAGCTCAGCAAATTCGGCTCTGAAATTTTCATCGTGGACATGGTCGGCTTTTCGGTGCTCAAGGAATTCGGCCCGCTGATGGTGGCGCTGATCGCGACCGGCCAGGCCGGTTCCGCCTTCGCCTCCGAAATCGGCACGATGAAGGTGGATGAGGAGATCAGCGCTCTGGAAACGCTCGGCATCCGGCCGGCCGCCTATCTGGTGCTGCCCAAGCTGATCGCGATGCTGATCGCGCTGCCGCTGCTGACCGTGTTCGGAGACTTCGCCGGGCTGACCGGCGGGCTGGCGGTCGGGATCACCGTCGCGGGGCTGCCGCTCGCCGCGTATGTGGAGCGCACATTGGATATTCTGGATTCCACGACGTTCCTGCTCGGCGTGCTGAAAAGTTTTGTTTTCGCGGTGCTGATCACGCTGGCGGGCTGCTATTGCGGTTTCCGTTCCAGCGGCGACGCACAGGGGGTCGGACGGGCTGCGACGGCAGCGGTGGTGATTTCGATCCTGTTCGTGGTGGTGGCGACCGCACTGCTGACGGTGCTTTACTCGTTTATCGGTTATTGAGGTGAATCATGGCGGAAAAGGTACAACCGGAAATTGAAGTCGAAGATCTGACCATCGGCTACGGCTCGAATGTGCTCCAGCAGAATTTGAACTTCGACGTGAAGCCGGGCGAGGTGTTCGGCATCCTCGGCGGCTCCGGCTGCGGCAAGAGTACGCTGCTCAAGCACATCATCGGGCTTTACGAACCGCAGAAAGGGGACATCCGCATCGAAGGGCGCAGCATCGTCTCCGCCACCGATACGGAAAAGCTTGAGATCATGCGCCACTTCGGCGTCACCTATCAGGGCGGCGCGCTGTTCGGCTCGATGACCGTCGCGGAAAACGTCGCGCTGCCGCTGCAGGAGTACACCGGCAAAAGCCCCGCCGAAATCGCCAGAAAGGTCGAAGAGAAGCTCAAACTGGTCGACCTCGGCGGCTTCGGCGACTACATGCCCTCCGAACTCTCCGGCGGCATGCGCAAACGGGCCGGGCTGGCGCGGGCGATGGCGCTCGACCCCCAGCTGCTTTTTTTCGACGAACCCTCCGCCGGCCTCGATCCGATCACTTCGGCCGACCTCGACCGGCTGATCCTGCGCATGCGCGACAACTTCGGCGCGACCATCGTGGTGGTCACGCATGAACTCGACAGCATCTTCACCATCTGCGACCGGGTGGCCATGCTGGATAAAACGACGAAAACCATCGCCGCCCTCGGCGCTCCCGCGACGCTGCGCGACACGTCGGAGAACCCGTGGGTCCGCGCTTTCCTGAGCCGTGACGGGCTCAAAAGCGAGGACAAGGCCGATGTCAAAGTAAAAATCGTGGAGTAAGCTGCAATGAACGACCGGAATCAAAAATTGCGGATCGGCATGTTCGTGATCGGCGGCGTGCTGCTGCTGCTGATCATGCTGTTCTTTTTCGGCATGTCCGACTTTTTCACCCACAAGGTGGCGGTGCGGACCTATTTCTCGGAGTCGGTGCAGGGGCTGACCGTCGGCTCCGGCGTCAAATACCGGGGAGTGCCGATCGGTACCGTCTCGAAGATCGCGATCCGCGTCTCCGACAAGCTCGTGGAAGTCAATATGGAGATCCAGCTCGACCACTTCGTGAACGTCGAAGGGGGGCGCAGCCGCCAGCTGACCGAATTCGACCGCTTTTTCCGCTCCGAGCTGGAACAGGGAATGCGTTGCCGCCTCGAATATGCGGGCATCACCGGAATGCGCTATATCGACTTCGACTATTTTGCGACGCCGGGACAGGAACTGCCGGAACCGCCGGCCGGAACCGGTCCGGGAGTGTTGTACATTCCGGCGGTGCCGTCGAGTTTCCGCGACATCCTGAAAGCGTTGAACACCTCGCTCGACCGGATCAGCCGCATCCGTTTCGAGGAGATTTCGGACGGGTTGGAGCGCAGCCTCTCCGAGCTCTCCGGCCTGCTCTCCGATCCCGCGCTCAAATCCACGATCGCCCGGATCAACGACGCCGCGGAGAACCTCGAAACCAGCAGCCGCACCATTTCGCGCGTGCTGAACGAAGAGCAGATCAACCGAATCGTCAGTCTGCTTGAAACCGATCTCAAGAGCGTCAATGACCTGACCACCCAGCTGATCCGGGAGACCCGCGATTCCAAAATCCCGGAGAGCACCGCCAGCATCCGCAGCGCCGCAGACTCCTTCGTGAACTCGCAGGATGAATTGTCCAACACGCTGCTCAAGCTGAACCAGACGCTCGACTCGCTGCGGGAATTGACCGACTATCTCAATCAGGACCCGAGTTCTCTGGTCAGCGGCAAAAAGAAACCCAAAGTTCTGGAGTAGGCGCTTACAAGTGCATTTCATCATGGATCAACAGGATGTGGAGCAGAAAATCGAGGAACTCGTCCGGCGCGACCCGCGTTACCGGCACGACGCCTACCCTTTCGTCGCCAACGCGGTGACCTTCACGGTCGGACGGCTGCCGAAGCACCGCCATGTCTCGGCGCTCGAACTGCTGCACGGCGTCCGCGACTACGCGCAAAAGGAGTTCGGCGTCCTCGCGCAGCAGGTGCTGGACGAGTGGGGCATCCATGAAGCCGCCGATGTCGGCAGCATCGTCTATTCGCTGATCGGCGCCGAGCTGCTCTCCGCCTCGCAGGACGATTCGCCGGAGGAATTCGAGATCGACTTCCCGCTGATCGAGCCGGAAAGCGGACCGCACCGGCAGCCGCACGCCCCCCTTCCGAAAATCGATTGAAACAACCCATTTGGAGCATTATGAAATTCTACCGCGACGTCGTCACCTTCCACTATGAAAACGGCATGCGGCTCCACGTGCTGCCCCAGCCGGGCACCGCGGTCGAAGTCGAATGCTTCATCCGCACCGGCAGCATCCACGAGGGGCGGCATCTCGGCTGCGGCCTCTCCCACTTTCTCGAACACATGATGTTCCAGGGATGCCGCGACTACCCCGGCACCGCCGTTTCCGACACGATCGACCGGCTCGGCGGCACGATGAACGCCTACACCAGTTACGACCACACTGCTTATCACGCGACAGTGGCGGCCAAGCATCTCGGGACGGCGGTGAAGGTGCTCGGCTCGATGGTGCGGTATCCGGAGTTCCCGGAAGCCCGCTTCAGGGCGGAGCGCGAGGTGATCCTGCGCGAACGTGAGCTCGGTGTGGACAATCCGTCCCGGCGGCTCTTTGAAGCGCTGAATCAGGAGCTGTTCAAGATTCACCCGATGCGCCACCCGATCATCGGCTACCGGGAACTGATCGCCGGCGTCAGCAAAGAGATGATGGAAACCTATTACCGGGAGCGCTACACGCCCGGGCGCTGTTTCTGGGTAATCGTCGGCGATGTGGTCCCCGAACAGGCTTACGAGGAGATCGGCGCACTGCTCGGCGACTGGCCCGCCGCACATCTGGCGGAGGCGCTGCTGCCGGAGGAACCGGTTCAGTGCGCGCCCCGCTCCAGCTCGTTCCGCTTCGCCGACCCGCTGGCCCGGCTGGCGACGGCGGTGCGGATTCCGGAAGCGTCCCACCCGGATATTCCGGCGCTGGACGTGCTGGCCGGCATCTTCGGCATGGGCGACGGTTCCCGGCTGGTCCGGGTGCTTGAGCTTGAGCAGAAGCTCGCGATCGACCTGCGCAGCTTCTGCTACACCCAGCCCTGCGGCGGCCTGCTCGGCATCGGCTGCACCGCCGCTCCCGGCAAACTCAACAAGCTCCAATCCGCCCTGAAGCGCGAGCTGGAGAAAATCCGCAAAGGCGACCTCACCAAAGCGGAGGTCGAGCGCGAAAAGACGCAGCAGACCGCCGACCATCTCCGCCAGCTGCGCGGCCTGCGCGAAATCGCGGCCGATATCGCCGGAGGAGTCATCGCGAACGACGCCCCTGCCCTCTCCGACCTCTATATGGAAAAGCTCGCGAAGCTCGACGTCGACGATATCCGCCGGGTTGCCGCGACCTATCTGGACGAAAACAGCTTCGCCACGGTCACACAGCTGACCGGGAAGGAGTCCGCGCGGATTCACTCCGCTCCGGCGCCGAAACCGCCGCGCCCGGAAACCTCCCGGTTCGGCAACGGCGCCCGCGTGCTGACGCTGACCGACCGCCGGCTGCCGATGATCGACCTCGCGCTGCTGCTCCCGGCCGGAACCATCTTCGAAACTCCGGCGCAAGGCGGGCTCAGCAGCCTGACCGCCGACCTGATCACGGCAGGAACCAAGTTCCACAATGAAACTGAAATCCTGCGCCGCCTCGACGGCTGCGGAGCCGATCTTTCGGTGAATTCCGGGCTGAACTCTTGGGTGCTCGAACTCAACGCACCGCGTGCAAAGTTCAAAAAGGCGCTGGAAATCCTCGCTGAAATTCTCCATGCCCCGGCCTTCGGCCCGGAGGAGTTTGAACGCGAACGTTACAACCGGCTCGAACTCCTGCGCAGCCGCACCCAATCCCCCCGCGCCGCCGCGCAGGACCTCGCCCGGCGGCTGCTCTTCGGCAGCCACCCCTACGGCTGGGGCGTAAACGGCACCGAACAGCAGCTCGCGGCGCTGACCCCGGAGCAGGCCCGTGAATTCTACCGCTCCCGCTGGACGCCCTCGCGGGTGGTCTTCGGCTTCGGCGGCGACTGTTCCGCCGAAGAAACGCGGGAGTTCGCGGAACTCCTTGCCGGCGGCATCGACTGGAACCAGCCGGAAATCGAACTGCCGCCGGAACCGGTTTTCCAACACGGATTCCGCAACGGCACACTGCCGATCGAACGCGAACAGACCGCCGTGATCCGCGCGTTGCCCGGCATCAGCGGCTGCGACCGGCGTTATCCGGCCTTTGAAATCCTGAACCAGGCGACCAACGGGCTGGCCTCGCAGCTGTTCCGCAGCATCCGCGAAGACAACGCGCTCGCTTACACCACCGGCATGCAGATGTCCGGCGGTTTCCACCGCGGTTCGCTGATGTTCCACGTGATCACCACCGCCGAACAGGCAGAGGTGGCCGACCGGCTCATCGCCGCCGAAATCGACCGGCTCGCCACCGAAGGGCTGCGCGGCGAGGAATTCCTCGCCGCCCGCGAAGGGGCGGCCTTCGCCGCAGCGCGCCTGACCGAATCCGTCGGCTCTGCGCTGACCGCAAGCGTGCTTTCACTGCACTACGGCCGCCCGGCGGAGGAGAGCTGGCTCCACGAAGCGGAACTGCGCGCCTGCCCCCGCGACTCCGTCAACGAAACCATCCGCGACTTCATGGACAACACCGCCGCCGTGCGCGTCTTTGCAGGCCGCGATGTCCCCACGGCCTGAGGAGGGAGCCTCCGGCGGCCGGGGGCGCTTCGCTCCCCCGGTTCCCCCGACCGGCAAGGTGCCGGCGCCGGGTACGGTTTTGAATTTTTACTACGTAAAAATTGCAAAACCGGGGTTATCAGCTATCAGCTTATTCGCTCTATAGGCGGTATACGCCACCGGGTGCCACCCGGTCGTGATCCAACGGCGAAACCGTTGGCCGTCGGAGACAGTCACGGCAGCGGCACCTTGCCGCCGCTACAGCGCCCAGCTACCGGAGATGCGATTGAAAATCAGGCCGCGTAGCGTACAAGGTCTGGAGGCCGCAAGGCCGTAAGACCCGCCTGCCGCGAAAACGGCAGGCTTCTCCTGCACTCGCTTCCGGCGGTCGAAAACGCTCCGTTTATCGCACCTACTCTAGCCGCTGTGCAGAAATAGGAAGCATCCCTGCTTCGATCAAGACTTCTCGAATACCGGGATACAACTGGTCATTCCCTGTCACCGGAAAAATATTGCCTTCCGCCAACGATCCCCAAAAACGAAGCGCCTTCTTCTGCCTGTACGTATCCGGCACAACCGCTTCCTCTTTCCTCAGTAAAACAAAATATTCCTCTTCCTCATTTCGGATCAGCCTGTACCCGGAGTTCTTCCCCCGCTCCTTTTCCCTGCCTGATATACTCCCCTCATGACAGGAACCTTCCCGGGTATAATCCGCCAGCAAATACTCTCCCGGCTGCAACTCACCATTTTTCAACGGCATCAGAACACGGTACACCGTCAATAAATCATCATATCGGAACCACGTTTCTCCCTGTGCCGTTTGATAGGGAATTCGTTTACCATCTCTTAAAAAAACACTCTCCTCCACACAAAGATAAATGGAATCAGCCTCGCGGCACAGCTTCCGGGCATACTCTTTGCGTTCCCGGAGCACCGCCGCTTCCTCCGTATCCGGAGCCAGACAGAACACTCCCGCGCCAGCAACGGCCACACCGATCATCACCAATCCTAGCAAGTATCCGATCCGACGCTTTTTCAATATCTTCACAAAATTCTCCGTCGGCAGTTATTCAATTCTTCTTTCAATATAGTGGCCGTTGATGCGAAATCAAACAACACAGGCAATTCCGGAGACTTTTTACAATCCCGCTTTTCATTTCTTAGATACCACCAAAAAACTACCATAATAGTAGTAACTCAATAAGTCTCTGCTGCAACCGAATCAGTTGATTCCCTCTTTTCAACCATTTAATCGGTACTTTAATTTTCAAACTGAAACCGTAACCACTATTATTTTCGACTCAAAAGTTTTTATTTCCGATAAACAATCTTAATTGATCGATGGTTATGGAAAAACGACAGTCAACCGATCAGTTTTTCACATCTCCGGCATATCTGTAAAATGAACAGTGAAAAACGGTCTTTTTTCGATAAAAATCAAAAAAAAAGCGTTTTTTTTCGTAAAATCGACAAAAACCATTTGATTTTGAAAAATTTCCGTTTATAGTAAGAAGTGTTCAAGGTTCTGTTTATTCAGGCTCCTATACGCAATTTCTCCTCTTCATAATTACTCCTCTAAGCGTCTGGATAACTCAACCTTGAACCCTTTTTTTTGTCTTGATCCGTTGCGGCGGATTTGATTTGATCAATGTTCCGGAGGTTTTTTGATGGCAGACGAGCTGATTCTGATCGACGCTTACTCCCAGATTTTCCGCGCGTTCTACGCGATCCGCCAATTGACCAACTCCAGGGGGGAACCGACCAACGCGGTCTTTGTGTTCACCCGGCTGCTGCTCGGCATCCAGAAGGAGTACCCCACCAGCCGGGGAGCGATGCTCTTCGACTGCGGCAAGGTGGAGTTCCGGATGAAACTCAATCCGGAATACAAGGCCAACCGCCCGCCGATGCCGGAAGCGCTCCGCACCCAGATTCCGGTGATCCGCGAACTGGCGGAAGCCTTCGGCTGGCCGCTGCTGGAAGAACCGGAGTACGAAGCCGACGACCTCGCCGCCGCTTTTGCGCGCGCCGCCGAAGGCCCCGTGAAGATCATCAGCTCCGACAAAGACCTCGCCCAACTGGTCGACGACCGGGTCACCATGCTTTCGCCCGCCCCCAGAAACGCCGGATTTGAAGAGCGGGGCGTCGCGGAGATCACCGCGAAATTCCAGGTTCCGCCCGCGCTGCTGATCGATTATCTGGCGCTGCTCGGCGACAGCTCCGACAATATTCCGGGAGTTCCGGGAATCGGCGCGAAAGGGGCGGCGCAGCTGCTCAACACCTACGGCCCCGCCTCGGAGTGGCTGGAGCATCCGGAAAAACTGGCCGGCACCAAATTCGAGAAGAAACTTGCCGGCGCCGGAGATATCCTGAAGCGCAACCAGGAGTTGATCCGGCTGCGCAGCGACCTGCCGGAACGTTTCTCCGACCTCGGAGCTGTGCTGGCGCGCCGGGAACCGGACTGGGCGAAAATTGCCGACATCTGCCGCCGCATGGAACTCAAAAGCATTCTTAAGGAGCTCCCCGTCGTGCCGGAAAACGCTCCGGAACCGGATCAGGACGACCTGTTTTCCGCCGTTTCCGCCGCCCCGGCGCCGGAAACGGCGCCTTCCCCGGCCATGGAACAGGGAGAACTTTTCTGAACAATTCGACCGGAAAAACCGCAACACGCCGCCACAATATTGCAAAACGGCAATTGAATTTTTACGGAACCGGGATATATTAGGCAAGATGACGTGTTGATTTTTACGGTTGGCGGACATGGGAACCGGTCCGGATTGAGTTGTGGTTAACTGGAGTTGTAAACTTTTATGTCATTATTCAGCAGCGGCAAGTATTCGACTTTGCGGATGCCGACCAGCGGAGAGCGCAAAATGGTCATTCCCGACGGTTCGTGGGTGAAATGCAAGAATTGCGGACAGACGCTCTACACGGACCGCCTCGCGGACAACCTTCTCGTCTGCTGGTACTGCAACTGCCACCTTTCGATGGACGCGCACTCCCGCATCGTATCGCTGACCGATCCTGACAGCTTCGCAGAAATGGACGCTGATCTTAAATCCGTGGACTTCCTGCACTTCACCGATTCCAAGCCCTACACGGCCCGTCTCGAAGAAAACGAGAAGAAAACCCGGCTCAACGACGCGATCGTCTGCGGCTCCGCGAAACTGGACGGCCGTCCCTATATGCTCGGCGTAATGGATTTCCGTTTCATGGGCGCTTCGATGGGCTCCGTGGTCGGCGAAAAAATCACCCGGCTGGTGGAAGCCGCGACCGCCGCGAAACTGCCGGTGGTGATCGTGACCGCTTCCGGCGGCGCCCGCATGCAGGAGGGAATCATGAGCCTGATGCAGATGGCCAAGACCTGCGCCGCGCTGGAGCGCCATGCCGAAGCCGGGCTGCCTTACTTCGCGATCCTGACCAATCCGACCTACGGCGGCGTGACCGCGAGTTTTGCGGCGGTCGGCGACGTGATTATCGCCGAACCGGGAGCCATGATCGGCTTCGCCGGTCCCCGCGTGATTCAGGAGACCACCAACTCCAAACTGCCCGAAGGCTTCCAGACCGCCGAATTCCTGTTGGAAAAAGGGCTGATCGACCGGGTGGTCGAACGGAAAAATTTGCGCAAAGAACTCGGATTGCTCCTTGATTTTTTTAAAAAGTAGGGTACAGTAAGGGAACAATCGAAAATTTGTTGTCGCCGGGCCGGACCCCGTGCGTTGTCAAAAGTGCCAACCGAGTCAGGTGGGGAACCAAGCAGCTCTACGCGATTTTTTGACAGGCCACGAGTAATCTGACCCGGCGACTCTTTTTGATGCGGCGCACAGCCGCCCGTTTCGGAATTTAACATCTCTTGTGCTGGTGGAGGTTTTTTATGGCTCGTATCGACGGACGCGCTCCGGATGAACTTCGCAAAATCGTGATCACTCCCGACTATCTGTCGCATCCGCTCGCTTCGGTGCTGATCCGGAACGGCGGCACCAGGGTGGTCTGCGCGGTCAGCATCGATGCGAAGGTCCCGGCGTGGATGAAAAACCGGAAGGTTCCCGGCGGCTGGATCACCTGCGAATACGGAATGCTCCCGGCCTCCACCCACGACCGGATGAAGCGCGAATCCAGCGCCGGCAAGCAGGGCGGGCGCACCGTCGAAATCCAGCGCCTGATCGGCCGCTCGCTGCGGATGTCCGCCGACCTCCTGAAGCTCGGCGAAAACACCGCCTATCTCGACTGCGACGTGATCGACGCCGACGGCGGCACCCGCTGCGCCGGCATCACCGGCGCGGCGACCGCGCTGGCGATCGCATGCCGCCGGGGAGTCGCCAAAGGCATTTTCCCGGAAAACCCGTTCAAAGAGAGTGTGGCCGCGATCAGCGTCGGCGTGATCGGCGGGGTTCCGATGCTCGACCTCTGCTACGAGGAGGACTCCAATGCCGAAGTCGATATGAATGTGGTGATGACCGAATCCGGCAAACTCGTGGAGGTGCAGGGAACCGCCGAAGGGGAACCTTTCTCCCGCGCCCGGCTCAACGAACTGATCGACCTTGCCGAGCACGGTCTCAAACAGGTTTTCGCGATGCAGCGCGAGGCGGTGGAAACCGCGCTTGAGGTGCGCCCATGAGTGAATACCAGGTCATAGCCCGCAAATGGCGGCCGCAGCGCTTCGGCGACGTGGTCGGTCAGCAGCATGTGGTGCGGACGCTGGAAAACGCGATCCGCCAGCAGCGCACCGCGCACGCCTATCTTTTCGTCGGCCCGCGCGGCGTCGGCAAGACCACGCTCGCGCGCATCTTCGCCAAGGCGATGAACTGTCTCGATCCGCAGGACGGCGAGCCGTGCTGCCGCTGCGAATCCTGCCGTGCGATCGCGGAGGAGCGCAGCCTCGACGTGATGGAGGTGGACGCCGCCAGCCGCAACACCACCGGCGATATGCGCGAACTGGCCGAAGACGTGCTGACCCAGCCGGTCGGCGGCCGCTACAAAATCTACATCATCGACGAAGTCCACATGCTCTCCAAGCAGGCGTGGAACGTGCTGCTGAAAACGGTGGAGGAGCCGCCCGCCCATGTGAAGTTCATCTTTGCGACCACCGAAGTCCATCAGGTCCTGCCGACGATCATTTCGCGCTGCCAGCGGTTCGATCTGCTGCCGATCCCGACCCGGCTGATCACGGAGCGGCTGCGGCTGATCTGCGACTCCGAGCAAGTGAAGATCAACGACAGCGCGATCGGCGCGATCGCCCGGGCCGCCGAGGGCGGCATGCGCGACGCCCAGAGCCTGCTCGACCAGATGATCGCGTTCTTCTCCCAGGGCGACGATACGCCGATCACCGGGGAACAGGTGCTGTCGCTCTTCGGGTTGACCGACCGGACCGATCTCGACGCGCTGATGGTCGCCATGCTGCGTAATGTGCCGGGCGAAGTGGTTTCGATCGTGTCGCGGCTGGCCCGGAAAGGGAAAAATCTCGAAACGTTGTTCGACGACCTGCTTGAAGCGATGCGCGCGGTGCAGCTCTGCGCGATCCTGCCCGATCCCTCCGACCTGATCGACGAAGGCGAGGAAGCGGTGGCACGCTACCGCAAGCTGGCGGCGCTCGCGAAGCCGGACACCATTCAGATACTGCTGGAAATCATCGCTCCGGTGGGCCGCGTACTGCACGACGCCCTGAACAAGCAGGTCTATCTGGAAACGATCCTGCTGAAATCGATGCGCGAAGCCCATGCGGTCCGCATCGACGACCTGCTGGCGCGCCTGAACCAGTTGCGCACCGCCGGAGAATTGAAGTTCATCGACCAGCTCCCCCCGGTAGTCAAGCGGACCGAGGCCGCCGAAATTGAGCCTCTGAAACCGCAGCCGGAAGCACCGGCTCCCGCGCCGGCACCTGCCGCAAGGGTTACTCCTCCCCCGGCTCCGCAGGAACCCGCGCCGGAACCGGCCGCGACGGAAGTTGCGCCGCCTCCGGCAGCACCGGCCCCCATGCCGCAGCCTGCTGCCGTGGAAAGCGCCCCTGCTCCGGTTCCTCCAGAGCCTGCGCCGGAACCGCAGGCTGCTCCCATGCCGGTCACAGCGGAGCCGGTTCCGGCTCCGCAGCTGCCGGAACAGGCGCCGGCGGCACCGGAACCCGAATCCGAACCGGTCGAGCCCATCCGGCCTCTTTCCGCGCCTTCCCCGGAGCCTCCGGAGGAAGAACCGGCTTCCCCTGCCCCGCCGGCCGTGGAACGGCAGCCCGTCCCGGAACCGGCGGAAGAGCCGGAAGCTGAAACCGAAACCGCTCCCCCGAATCAAATGCCGGAGGTGCTGGCCGCGCAGGTGACGGAGGAATCCGATCTGGACGCCCCCGGCCGCAAGAAGCGCCACAGCATCGCCAACGACAATCCGAAGGCGCTGGAGGAGGCGGTCAACGATCCCTTCATCCATGAAGTCGTCGACCTGTTCGGCGGCAGCGTGGTGGATATCCACCGGTAATATTTCAACTCAACAGCCTGCCGCCGGATTGCCGGGGCAGGCTGTTTTTTTCAATTTCGATTATAGAAAGCCGTTTTTCAGACGCTTCCGGCAGCAAGCAGCTCTGAAGAAGCACTTTCCACTTCGACGCCGCGCACGCTGTCGCGGTAAGAACAGTACGCCTGATAGTTGCGCCGGTTTTCCGCGCCGCCTCCGGGGCGGAAGAACTCCATGTACCCCCAGCTCATGATCTTCTCCGCGTCGCGCGCGGCGAGCTCCAGCTTCCGTTCCAGCTTCGGCAGAGGCACGGCCCGCCAGTCCGGACGGATGCGGCGGTCGTTCACATCGCCCCCCGCGCCGTAGCGCTCCGCAAACGCGTCGACACTCGCGACCGGCAGCTCGCCGGACTCCACATTTCCCCAGTAGCGCACGCCCGCATCCCGGCACGCCCGGGTCACTTCGCGGATGAAGGGCAGCCGTTCGCCGTCGCCGAAGCAGCCGAGGTGCTGGCCGCCGTTGTCCTGCAGCGCCAGAATATCGATGCCGCTCCCCGCCAGCAGGTCGCGCCAGAAGAGATAATATTCCGCCGGTTCCCCGTAACGGAATACGCCGCAGCGCCCCGAGGTGTCCGGCTGGAAAAACGGCGAAACCATCACCGGCCGCCGGTCCGCCTCGTGACAGTACGCCGTCACTCCACGGTAAAGTTCCGCCATTTGCTCCGCTTCTTCGCCCCAGCGCAGATAGATTTCATAGTCCAGATACCACGAATCGAATGACCGGAACGCACCGTACCGCCGCCGCAGCCGTTCAATGCTGCGGCCGGTGAACGCCAGCGCCTTCGGCAGGTTCCACTCCTCCCACCACCCCGGGCAGAAGCCGCAGGAGAGGCTCAGGCGCATATTCCTCTCTTCCGCCTCGCGGAGCAGGAAACCGATCAGGTCGCCGCCGGGCACCGCCGCCCGGCATTCCACGCACGTTTCCAATCCGGACCAGCAGCCGAGCCAGTCGATGCCGAAACGCTGCATCGCGTCAAGTTCGGCCCGCCACTCCCCGGCGTCCATCCGGTACAGGTAACTGCTGTCGGCAAAGCTGTTCGGCCCGAGGCTGAGCATGATGCCGCTGATCAAAGGCTGACACGCCATGTTCCACTTCCTTTCTCAGCGGGCCGCGTTTGCGGTACACCCGGCGCTCCCCTGCACCGGGGAGAGCGGAGCCCCTTCGCCGCCCTGCGAGATATTGCCGCTCATGGTCAGGCTGGTGCAATACGCGCTCCATACGTCGCGGACATTCGGCTGTTTCGATCGGTTGTTGCCTCCGAGAATGTTGCCGCTGACTACCACATTCATGTTAGGACGATCTTTCAGGCCGGAAACCCAGATGCCGTCCGTCATGCAGTCGCGCACCGTGTTGCCGCTGACCGTCAGGTTGTCGCAGCCGGGGATATCCCCGACCGCCTGATAGCTCTTGTCGCCGTACATCTCCCGGAGCCACTCCGGATTGAATTTCTCCCCCGTCTCGAAAGCGGCCGGGATATCGGCCTGGATGCCGCGCACGCAGTTCGTGATCCGGTTGCCGGAAACCGTCACATCCGGCGACGAAGTCACCGAGATGCCGCACCCCTGCCGGGCATTGTAGATCATATTGTTCAGGATCATCATATCCCGGTTGTACTGCACGTGAATGCCGGAGCGCGTGCCGCGCGTATCGTAGAAGTCGAAGCCGTACTTTTCAGCGGTCCCGACGTCGAAGACGGTATTGCCCTCGATCAATGTATACGCGGAAATCCACCCTTCGGCGGTACAGATGATCCCGGCCTTGCCGGTCTGCGAAATGATATTGCCGCGGATGGTCAGGTTGCCGCCGCTGGCGCAGATGCCGCGCGCCGGAGTGCGGCTGATGATGTTGTCGGTCATGATGATGCGGTTGTTCCGCGGGTGCCGGTTCCACGGCTCCGGCCCGTGGTAGGAGACTACGCCGATCCCGTCGTCGCCGTTGCGTTCGATCACGTTGCCGTGGATCAGGACCTGGTCCGAACCGCGCGAAACATGGATGCCGTCCGCCCACTGGTCGTGAACGAAGTTGTTCAGAATCCAGATCCGCGAGGAGTGGATCGTATAGATCGCCGTCGAAGGTGAATTGTAGATTTCAAGGTTTTCGATGCGGACGTCATCCGCGTCGAAGCAGCTGACCAGCCCGTACACCGCGCTGCGGGTCTTGGCGGTCGAAGTGACCTTCAGATTCCGCACCGCGATCTTTTTACCGGTGATGTTGATTTTGCGGTTGTCGTTCCACGCCGGATCGTCGTCCTTGTGTTCAAACAGGATCGTGCCGCTGCCGTCAAGCGTCAGGCCGGTTCCGTCCAGCCTGATGTCGCCGGTGAAGAAATAGGTTCCGCCGGGAAAACGGATGGTGTCGCCCGGCGCGGTTTTCGCCAGCAGCGCCGCCATCGCGGCGGTATTGTCGGAGCGCCCGTCCGCCTTGAGGCCGTGATCGAGCACATTGTAGTCGGCGGCGATCGCCGCAGCGCCGCACAGGGTGAAGACCGGAAGCAGTTTTTTCCACATAATCATTTTCCTTTTACATTTACTTATTCAGAAACAGAAGTTCCCCGTTGTCGATTTTTCCATAAAATTCCCCGTAGCGGAATCCCCGCACGCTGCCGTCGCCGAAAAGCACGTTGGAGCCTTCGTTATGCCGCTGCGAAATCACATACGGCGTACTCTCCCCCGCGATCAGACCGTGAAAGGCATCGTTGCTCCAATCGTCGCGGCTGTCGGCGGCAACCGTCATGATGCTCGGCCGCCGCAGCCGCGACACCTTCACGATCACCCCGCCCGCATAGTCGCCCAGGCCGGTATAGTTATAGCCGTAGGCGGCGTCATGGACATTCCAGTTCCGTTCGCCGTTCGGTTTCTGCGCCGCCGCCGGGCAGAGCAGCATCCCTTTGACCGTATTGGTGGTATTCACGATATTCATCGACTCCATCACCTGCCGCGCCCAGAACGTATCGGGCGATTCGTAGTTCGGATAGTAATCCTCGTTCCCCTGAAAATAGAACATGAACGCCTGTCCCAGATTCTTCATATTATTCACGCATGATGTCGTCCGCGCCCGGTCCCGCGCCTTGTTCAGCGCCGGCAGCAGCATCGAAGCCAGAATCGCGATAATCGCGATCACCACAAGCAGCTCAATCAATGTGAATTTATACCGCTTACGTGCAGAGTGTTTTCCTTGTTGCATTTGCTTTTCCTTTCGTTTGTTACGCATTTTTACCTCCGTTGTGTTTCTTTCAAAGGCTGCTACAGGCAACAATTCAAATGTGATGTCTACTTATCCGGCCCAATGCCGTCCGAGGTCAACCTTGGAGTGCGGAGCCCGAAGGGCTTGCTCCCGCAGAGCGGGAGTAAGCTTCAGCTCCGCTTTCCAATCGCACGCAAGTTTTATATTCAACTTTGCATTGCATCAAGAACAGGCAAGCTGCCCGGAGGGTAGTGAGCACCGGGCCTCCTGCCTGCGGATGGCTCCGGAGGGCCCGGTTGCGCCCTCCGGACCTCCCCGTCCGGACTTAGACTCACGTGGACTTGTGATGCACTTCCGCTCGCGGGCGCGGCTTCGCCGCTTACTTGTCCGCCTGCGGCGGCCAACCCTTCAACGTTCGCTGCGCTCACTACGCCAGGGAGGCTTCGCTCTCTACGTTCGGCTTCGTCACTATCGTTCCTCGTTATTTTGCTGCC
>ERZ1034917.891-NODE-891-length-22760-cov-5.408897_pt1 | contig 22760 bp, 29 predicted proteins | sample MGYA00520605_ERZ1034917 | MGnify/ENA primary metagenome ERZ1034917 (study PRJEB33766, sample SAMN09781784) | gut metagenome | biome: gut microbiome | host: Homo sapiens | place: Madagascar | study: EMG produced TPA metagenomics assembly of the PRJNA485056 data set... | reverse complement strand
GATCGCTGGTCTTGTGCCAGTCCATGGAGTTCTTCAGAAACTGCGTCAGCATCGGGTTGCCGTCTCCTGTACTCTGCTTGTTTCCGGTCAGGTTCTGGCGTGGATTGCGTCTCTGCTGTGCGGCCTGCTTGGCAGAAAACCGGTTCACATTCGCAATGCTGGAACTCTGTGCACTGTTCAGCAGCTGCTGAGGACTTCTCAGGCCGAACGAATTCTGCTGTGTGCTCTGCGTTCTCTGTACAATCGGCGTGCTCCTCTGCGATGATCCGGCAGATGTATTCTGCCGCACCGTTGTCCGCTGCTGGGTGTTCACGCGCTGGGTGGTCTGCGTCTGTCCGCCGTGAGCCTGCACGCGCTGCTGCTCCCGGTTGCGCGCCGCTGTCGCACGGCGATCATTGCTTTTCGGTGCAACCTGCGGAACCTTAATCAGCGTAGGTTTGTTTTGGCTCTTGTTCTGTTTTTTCTTAAAATCATCGTAAAAACTGCCCATAGTAACCTCCTAAAGAGAGAAGGCGGCGAAAATCGCCGCCTTCTGGCGTAGTTAAAGCTGGTTAAGCTGCCACTGAGAATACTTGTTGGAAAGGTTCTGACCGGTAGTCTGAGCCTGCATGTACGCAATCTGCGCATTGATATACTCAATCTGCTTGCGTGCCGTCTCCATGTCGATCTTGCCTGCTTCAAGCTCCTGCTGCACCTGCTGCTTTTGCAGCTCATACTGCCGCATGGCAAGCGTCTGGGTTCCATTGTAAGTACCCGTCAGCTCGGCCTGCGAAAGACCGAACTGCTGACCCCACTGGTTTGCCGCAACGATGTTCTGGGTATTCTCGTAGCCCTTGGCGGCAATCTCCTTATAGAGATTGGCAAGCGCGTTTGCCGCCTCAATATCGCCGGTAAGCTGTGCCTGTGTAATGGCCTGCTCGATCTTGGCGAGCGTCTCGGTCTGCGTAGTCGCGTTGCTGTTCAGTGCGTTCTGGTAGGCGTTGCCCGCGCTGATCTGGCTGGACTCGGTAAGTCCGCTTGTCAGCAAACCGTTTGCCGCAAGGGTTTCCGCGTTCGAGCCGCCGGGCTTAATGCTCTGCATATACGCCTTTTCCGCAGCGGCATTGTTGGCCTCGGTCTGCTTCTTCACGTCGTATTTCTGACCGTTCAGGCTGGCGACCGCGCTATCCACCTTGGCCTTGAGCGCCGCCTGCTGCTGTGCCGCAGCGTCCTCCATGTACTTCTTATAGGCGTCAAAGCCGCTGTTAAGCTGATTGCTCATCTGCTTGCCCAGTACGTTGCCGCTCACATAGCCCTTGCCGATGTAGTCCGAGCCGTCCGAGCCGCCGGAATAGCCGTACTGCGCACGCAGCGCCTCGGCGTCCGCATGGGCGGATTTCATAGCCGCAGTGTCACCGCGCGCCTGTGCTTCCGCATAGCGTTTTTTGATTGCCGCCATCTGGGCGGAATCCTCCACGCTCGTGTCCTTGATGGTCTGGTCGTTATGCGATCCGAGCGGCGTATACGCCCCACCGGAGGACGAGCCGCCGCCCGAGCTGCTCCCGCCCGAGCCGCCGGTGCCGGAAGCGCCGCCGTAAGTGAACGTCTGGCCGCCCTTGCTGATCGTGGTCGTGCCGTCGCTGTTCTTCTTCCACGTCGAGCCATCACTGCCCGTCATGGTCGAACCGGCAGCCGCAGAACTTACAAAATCCTTGCCCTTGTCCGAGCCGATAGAGTACGAGCCGCCCTTGCCGGTTGCCGCCATCGACGCGCCGGACGAGCCGGAGGACGAGGATCCGCTCGAACCGGAAGAACCCGAGGAACTGCCCGAGGACGATCCGCCGGAGCTGCTCTTGCTTGCCTTTGCCGCTGCAGCTGCCGCCTTAACAGCGCCCGCCAGCATAGAACCCAGTCCCATTTACTTCACACCCTTTCCGAGCAGACCTAAACGCTGTAAAATCACCGCAAGCTGTTCACGCGTCAGCGGACTCTGCGGCTTGGTACCGTCCATGATACCGGCGTCTGTCGCCGCCTGCCAGGCCTCGGCAGCATACGGATGCGGCTTCTGGTTGGCCTTTTCCGCCTGATAGCGTTCTTCATGTGCCGCAAATTCCTTGTCTGTCATCTTGGTTTCCTCCTTCTTTGCCGTGGTTTCGGTGTTGTACTTCTGCACTTCTGCCCACGGGAAATTCGTACCCGGACAGTCGGTGGAGTTTACATCTTTGTGCCGTAACAGCTTTGCGCCGGGGTATTTCGCCATCATGGCACGGATCAGCTCTTTCAGCGCGTTCAGCTGTGCCGCAGGCATGGTCTCGGTCATATAGCTGCCCTCGCAGCAAATGCCGATCGCGCGGCTGTTACAGCCCTGCGCGTGCGCGCCGACCGCCCATTCCGGGCGGCCTCTGTACACCTTGCCGTCCTTGCGGATATAGAAATGATAGCCGATGCCGGTCCACCCGCGTTCCAGGTGCCAGCGGTTGACCTCCTCCACACTCGCGCGGCTTGCTTCCGCATGGTGCAGAATAATCTCATCCGTCTTATTACGGCGCGAAAAGCTGCCGTTTGTCGGCAGATTGGTCTCGATGATCTGCATGCTTACTCCTCCTTCATAATAATCATCCAGTCATCAGCGAGCATATCGGCCTGAGAGGCGAGCCAGCCAAGCTGAACGCCACGGGTACCGACAAAAGCAAAAGCAGTGCTGCCGATATCATCATGCCGTGCATTTACGATTTCTCCGTTGGAATTTATATAGCTGATGGCTGTTGCAAGTTCCACATACTGGTCTTTGCCATTCCATCCTTCACGCTTAATTCTGTAGCCGTGCTTTGCAGCAGTGATAGCCGCGCCAAATGTCATTTTACTCACTCCTCCCTGTGCGGCTTGTCGTAGCCGAGCGCGGTCTTGCTGTCCCCAATGCCCGCCGTGGTCGGGTCCACAAACACGCTGAGGATAGCCAGACACATGGTGCAAAGCTGCACCGGATTAGACAGCACCGAAACAGCACCGTTCCACACAGCCGCCCAACTCGTAAACGTCTGCGGATCCACGCCGATGGCGGTAATCGCCACACTGCAAACGCCGACCCAGAACCACGGATTGCGAAAGCGTACCGGAATATTAACTTTCATGTTCTAAATCCTCCAAATCGTTAATGCGGTGGTTAGCCACTTTCACTTTCTCATCCATCACGGCAAACTCCTGTTCGAGCTTATACGTGCGCGTGATGAGGTTGTTGTGCTTCTCCACCTTCTTCTCCAGCTGCTCAATGCGGTAATTGGTCAGGTTGGAGCTCAGCGCAATACCGCCGAGCGTTCCAACAAGCGTACCGACCAGACTGAGCGCCGCCGTGATCACTTCCGCCGGCATGATCAAATACCCAGCAGACGCTTGTCCTCTACGCTCAGCAGCTCCGGCACGCCGGTCTGCACGCTGCGCCAGTGCTTGTACTGGGCGCGTGCCAGTGCGTTGTGCTTGATACCGTGCGCATTGTCATACTGATCGAGCTGCACGCCGATATCGCCGGGATACTTCTTGATGGTTGCATAGTTCTTGATGTAGATGTTGTTGGGATACATAATGTTGTCCTTTCCGGGCTTCTGCCCTATCAAGTGTAAAAATTCCGGTGATTCTTACTTGTTGTATTCCTCGCCGGTGATTTCCTTGTACTGGTCGGCGGTGATTTTCTTCTTCGTCACCGCATTGCCGACCATTTTCTCGGTCCACAGACCGGCGTCGTAGTATTTCTTGATACGGTCAAACCAGTTCGTCATATCACTCGCCCTCCATATCGGTATCAGTCATCATGGCAACGTAGTCCACTTGGGACGCAAGTGCTTCGTTGCTGACTTTCAGCTCCTCGACCATAGTGGACAGCTGCGAGATCGCCTGCGCAATCGTGTCAGCGGCCGCCGTGGTGCAAGCGACAGTATACGTCTGCTTGTCCTTGTCGTAGGTGATGGCACGCAGCGCATAGCCGCCGTGCGCCGCAACCAAATCGCCGTCATCCGTGCGGACCTCGATGAGCGCGGTGTTCAGACCGGACACCGTTTCAAAGTCGGTTTCGGACAGCACGAGCGTCAGACTGTCGCCCTGGCACTGGTAGTCCAGTGCCTTGATTCCGTTGATTTTCATGTGTGCTCCTTTCCGCGGCTTAGTTCGCCGCAACGTATTTATTGTACTGATGCTTTATTGTTTCGTCCGACATCTCCGCATAAATCTTCGTAGTCGATACGGCCTCATGCCCCAGCAGTTTTTGAATTACAGTAACGTCCATGCCGCCGTTGAGCGCATGGGTCGCAAACGTATGCCGGAGCAGGTGCGGGTGAACGTGTTTTTCCAGTCCCGCCCTCTCGCTGATCGCGCGTACAATGCGCTGAATGGCACGCGGCTTGAGCGGCTCGTAGGGCGATTTACTGCTCACAAACAAGCCGGTGCCGCCCTTGCGGGATACCATATACTCCTGCACCATCAGGCGGGCGCGAACGGAAAAATACACCTGCCGATCCTTATCACCCTTGCCGGTGACGCGCACCGTGCGGCCGATGAGGTCAAGATCGGAAGCGCTGAGCTGCGCGACCTCGCTCAGACGGCAGCCGGAGGATACCAGAAATTCCACGAGTGCCTTTTCGCGGTAGCCCCGGCAGGCATCGCGCAAGCGTTCCAGTTCTTCAACGGTCAGCGCCTGGCGGGCACCCTTCTTGTCCAGCTTGAGCGACTTGATTTTTGCCATGGGATTCTTTTTTATTTTCTCTTCGATATGCAGCCACCCGAAAAACGCCCGCAGTGTGTTGATATGCGTCTGCAGTGACGTTTCGGCAAGATGCCGACTTTCTGCGAGGTAACCAATATACCCGCGAATGTCGTCCGTGGTGATCTTCGCCGCGCTCTTGTTCATGCGCTCTGCAAACATTTCGAGGTTATACCTGTAGTTCTTCAAGGTTCGTTCTGACAGTCCGTCAATACGCTTGGCGCCCAGATAATACTTGATTCTCCGGTTCAAATCGCTGCGCTGCTCGTCGCTGTCTTTGATGATAATGTAGTCCTTGAGGATTGCAGTTACCGCCTCGAAGGTGATCGGCGTACTAACCGGAAATGTTGTGCAAATTCGCTGTGCAAGCTCTGTTTTTGCGTTCAAAGGCTCGTGCCCCTTTCGATTTTTGATGTATAGTCATTATACACCAAGCCTCAAAAAACGGGCACTTTACGACGCATTAGACCGCTATGACGGCAATCATCGGGAACAGCACTGCGCTTAACGCAGTTGTTTCGTCCTCGACCGCTATGACGGCAATCATCGGGAACAGCACTGCGCTTAACGCAGTTGTTTCGTCCTCGACCGCTATGGCGGCGATTACAGCGTCCCAGACCGCTATGGCGGCTGTGGCTTCGTCTAAAACGGCCGCAACGGCTATCGAAGCCAGCAGCACAGCGGTTTCTGCGCTAATTAGTAGCCCACTAAAAGTAACTGACTCCGGTGGGTATGGACACACCAATAATAAAAGAAACGTCAGATCCGGTCGGGCGTTCATTATTTCTGTTAAATTTGGTACCTCCAGCAATACCAGCTACTACGGGAATATCTCCACATTTTTGCTTGGTTCGTCCTCGTACCGGGCAACCTGTAACGCATCGGCTCGCGCTATCAATAGGTTTGCAACCAGTATTGTTTGCTATGGTGAATACACAGGCTCGCTGAACGACAATGTCAACTATTCGCAGGTAGTTTACATCCCTTGTTAATAGGAAAACGGTCCGCTTTTAGCTACGCATTAACATTCTAAGACGTACCATTCAGCCATATGTAGGCGCTTATGAGCCTGTTTTAGCCGGATGATACGCCTGAATGCCGTAAAACAACCGAGAAAGCCGGTTAATATGGCATTATCTTCGAGGTTACGTTCGCATTAGAATGTTAATACGCAGCAAAATACTACTTGGCAAAGGCGAAAATACCGCAGCAGTAAGCGTCGCCGTTCTCGGTAAATGTGCAGCCGCCAATGCAGATATATTTAGCTTGTACGCCGCCAGTAGTGTAGTCGTCGGTGCTTTGACCGCCACCGGCTCTCGTGCTGATACTGCCTGCCGTAGTTTTCGTCTGAAGATGTGCAACGGTACCGGTAACGGAATTTCCGTTACTCCATGCACCGATTTTCTTGCACAAGAATACAGATTCATTTGCGGTCGCGGTAGTATCGGTATTGCCGCCGGAAATTGCGCGTTTGGCGCCAGAATCAATATTGTCGAACTTCTGGCTGAAATAAGTGCTGTTTCCAATGGTAGAAAGCAATTTATCGTAATTACTCTGTAAATACGAACTTCCGGCAAGTTGAGTGCGTGCTGTACTGTTCTTCAGTGCCGCATTGAACGCCAATGCAGACGAGCATACCGCCGTCATAGCGGTCTGGGACGCTGCAATCGCCGCCATAGCGGTCTGGGACGCTGCAATCGCCGCCATAGCGGTCGAAGACGACACCACAGTGTTAAGTGCAGATGCGTTGTTGATAACAGCGGTAAGTGCAGTCTTGTTATTTGCTACCGCCGCCATAGCGGTCGAAGATGCAACTACCGCATTGAGTGCGGTGCTGTTCCCGATGATCGCCGCCATAGCGGTCTGGGATGCAGCTACCGCTGCCATGTTGGCATAGTCTGCCGGGTTCAGACCGGCGGCGCCGACAGCATACTTTGCAGTTGCCATGTCGGATGCTGCGATTGCGTCCTTCGCTACCTGCGACTTCTCGATAGCCGCCCTAGCGGTCGAGGACGACGCAATCGCCGCCATGTCGGCATAGTCCGCCGGATTCAAACCTGCCAGCTTCGCCGCGGCCTTGCCCATAACTGCGCTCGAGGCTCCCGTGAGGGTCGCCCAGGCTGTTTCGTTTGCCTTGACAGCTTCAACCGCTACCGCGCTCTTGTAGACTGCGGCCACAGCCACATAGGACGAAGCTACCGCGTTCATCGCTACATGAGAAGTCACCACCGCATTGAGCGCTGTACTGTTCGCAATAACCGCCGTCATAGCAGTTTCGCTTGCAGCTACCGCGTTCATTGCAGCCTGAGAGGTTACAACAGCGTTAAGCGCCGTCACATTGCCGATGACAGCCGCCATCGCAGTCTCGCTTGCGGCAACAGCATTGAGTGCAACCTGAGAAGTTACAACAGCATTAAGCGCCGTCGCGTTGCTGACGACAGCCGCCATTGCAGTCTCACTTGCAGCCACTGCCGTCATAGCGATATCGCTGGCGGCAACCGCGTTCATATCCCTGTACAAATTGCAGCTCTGTCCTGCCAGAGTTGCGATCCATTTCCCGGCGCTTACCGTGCCGGCACCTGCGGCGCGAGACGTAACCGGATCGTGTAGAATTTCCAGACAGCGAGCACTGTCCGAATACATCACATCCTGGCTTTCCGCGCCCGCCTCGTAAATACTGCCCAGAAACGTCTGTACCGCATCGTCGATATACGGCGAAGACGCAAGCAGCGCATAAAGCTCCTGTGCGTTCTTGTCCGGCGTTTCCGGCTCGTAGCCGAGCACGACCGCAACGCCGCCTGCGTTGCTCACGAACGCCTGCGCCTGTGCCCTGCTGGCAAGGATGGTGCGCAGGCAGTGTACGCCTTTTCGGTAGTTATCCTTAAACTCATGCGAGTAATAGCTGAAATCCTGCTGAATCTTCTTGATCATTACTCGTCACCTCCAAACTCAATAGCGATATAATCCATTTCGATCTTCTCTGCCGTTGTAATCGTGCCGAGCGTCGGCAGAACGACCTGCGGCAGCGTCACACCGGAAACATAGGTGATCTGACTGTGACTGGGTGACGAGCCGGTGTCCGAGCCGATATAGCCGGTAGCCGTTGTCACCGTGCCCTTCGTCGCACTGCCGCCCTGCAAACTCGGCTGACGCAGGCAATAGAGGAATCCTTCCGCAGTCACGCTCTTAATTTCGCAAAAGCCGTCAAATTCCTTCGGCGTCACCGTCAGGACCGGCACGCCCTCGAACGGATGGCGGAACTTGAACGTGTTCCAGCCCGCACCGGCGTTGATAAAGCGGCCGGTCTCCATTGTGTAATCGTCCAGCTCATTGGTGCTGCGTGCCGGCTCTGCGGCCTCGATCATATCAAGCACATCCTGCGCCAGCCTGTCCGCCGTCACGGCCTGCAGCGCCAGCTTGATGGTGGTGACGCCGTAGTCCGGGATAACGCCCGCCGTTACATCGTCGATCTGTCTGCGGATTTCCTCAAGCGCAGCCTGCACGGTCCCGCTCGTCACGCCCTTGAACGGCGTAATGCCGACCCTGCCCGCGCCCTCGGCGGATTTAACAGTATTGATATACTGCACAATGTTTGCCTGCAGCTGCTCGAGCGCCGCCTGCACGGTGTTTACGTTCACGCCGTCAAACGGTGTCATACCGACGTTTTCCGCGCCGTTCGCCTTTACCGCGTCCCGGTAGTCCTCAAGGTTCTTCTGGATGCTCTGCAGCTGCTCCTGCACCGTGTCGCCTGCCACATTGGCAAACTCTGCCGCGCCGAGCTGTCCGGCGCTGTTTGTAGCCTGCAGGCTCTCGATCAGCTTGTTCAGCCTCTCGATAATCAGCAGCGGCAGCAGATCAAAAACCTTCTTGTTCTCCTCAGCCGAGCCGGTCAGCGCGTCCGGCTGGCTCTGCACGCCGGTCTCCGCCGCCTTTTCGGCGGAAATTTTGCTTTCATCAAACGTCATGTCCTCACCTCACTGTCTCTTTGCAAACTTTGCAATAAAGTACCGAATGACAACCTCATGCACTCCAAATCCCTCATCAACCGTGTCGGACTGCAGAATAACCTGAATCGCCTTCCACCCCTTCCGCTTGAACAGGAACGGAATAATGGAGTTGACCACCGTTCCGAACGGAAACCGTTCAAACCCGATGTAGTGAAAATTCAGCCGATCCGCTGTCACGCGCTTCATCAGCGTGCCGTGGTCGGTCTCAAGCCGCACCCAAATCTCAACCGCACTGCGCGTGTACGCCTTTAAGTGCACGCCGCTGCCGCGCTTGGGCATGGTCTTGAGTATCATCGGCGTGTTCATCGTGTCCAGCTTGGTAGCCCACTCGGTGTGAATGGCAGCGCCGTCGTCCGAGAACGCATTCATCATAATGTCATTGTTCTCGTCTACCAGATCATCATTAAACCGGCAAACCCTGCCGTCCTCGGTGCCGAAATACAGCGCCTGCTCGTGCGAGCACAGCACCTTTGCAGGCACATTCGTCCAGTAATACCACTCATATCCGTTGTCACTTTTGTCCTGATTGCCGTCTGCCACATACGCGCAGCCGTCTATCACAAGCACATACCAGCCGCGCCAGCAGGCGGCCACAGCGTCCGCAAGTCTGCGCTCCTTGCACAGCTTCGGATTTACGCGCCTCGACCGGCAGAACAGCTGCCGCACCTGCATGTTGTTGTAGTAGGTCGTTGTCGGTGCATATACGCCTCTGGGAGACAGATACAGCGGATCGTCATTCAGGTTCGCGGAAGAATACTTCGCAATCGCACCGTAGCCCGGCACGCCCTCTTTCAGCGGAAAGGTTGCCACATCGTTCAGCATTGCGCCGGAGTGGTGCCAGATCGTGCCCTCCTGCCGGTTGTCCTTCTTAATGAGCAAAAGCTCACCCTGCGCCTTAAGATAGCACATGATCGGAAAATCGCTCGAACCCACCACACTGTAATTGATATCCGGAAAATACGTCGGGTCAGAAAGGCCGGAAAACCATTCCATAGCCGCGTTATCCTTGTTCCCGCTTACAAAAACGCGGTTGCTGCTGCCGTCCATGCCGTAAATGGCAAAGATGGTGCAGCCGAGGATCTTCTTCCGGTCCTCGGTGGTCTTGGCAAACTTCACCTCAAAATTGGAGATACCGGCGTTCTCCGGTGCGGTCGGCGCGGTCTCAAACGTCACCGTGCCCTTGTCCGCATCGTAGCTTTTCACCGGTATTGCACTGCCGTTGAGATAGGCCGCCGTCGGCGTGCAGTCCTTGTCAATGCCGGTCACGTCCAGTTGATAGGTCGTGCTCGTGCCGTCCCCGATAAAGCGGTTCTTGCGCCACTTGCATAGCATGTTGACGTTCTCGTAGGTCTCGCCGCCGCCTGTTGCCTTGCGCTGATAGCTGGTCAGCGGACAATAGGCGTTGTCGTCTGTCGCGTGTACCGCCTTTTGGCCGTCATACACAACGTAGTGCTCACCGGTCAGGATAAACAGCTTGCCGTGCATGTAAAAGCCCTGGCTGCGGCCGCCGCTGTTCAGCTTGTCGAGCAGCTCCTTGCGGCTGTTCTGCACTTCCTTATAGTCCGCATCGAGCTTCACCGCATACAGCTTGCTTCCCGCATGGACGATGAGCGTCAGGTTATCTTCGTCATTGTCGTTCTCATACGGAAAAATACCGGCGACAGGTACGGCCTTGCCGTCCGCATCGGTAAACCGCAGCAGCGTGCGCCATCCATAGCGCCGTTCCGGAAAGCCGCCCTCGTCTGCGATCACGTTCACCGCACGCGGCGAGCGTCCATCGTCGATCTGGGTCTCATCCGTGGAGTAGTCCAAACCCTTAAAGCGCTTATAATGCTTGGTGCCTTCCTCGGATTCGGTAAAATCCGGCACCGTAACCTTACGCGGCATGTCTTACTCCTCCCCGTAATCCGGCACAGCAGGCGCAGCGTCCTCGAGTGCTGAAACAAACTCATTCCGGAACATCACGCTTTCCGCCTTGCGGTTCTCATCGTCGAACAGCAGCGCCGCAGCAAGTCCCCACGGCAGCGCCACGCGCGTGATCCGGTCGTCCCAGTCGAGCACCGAGCTGTCTATCGTCGTGATCTCCGGCGCGCTTGTCAGCTCCTCGTCACCGCGCTGTGCGCGGATGGCGTTCTCGTACGGTAACGCCTCCACAAGCAGGCTGTCCAGCAGCGGCGGCGAATAGCTGTCATAATCGACATCCGTGCCGGGTGCTTCAATAATTTTCGCCAGTGCCAGCGTGTAAATGCGTTTAATAGTCGTCGCCACGCTCTCACCTCCTAACAAACAGAGGGCGGGCAGCCGCCCGCCCTCCTGGGTCTTTACTTATCGGTAGCCTCAGCAATATCCGAGGTCAGCTTGCCGTTCTTGCCGAACGCAACCACACGGATGGTCTGGCCTGCCTCAGTCGTAACCGTGCCGCCGGTCGCAACCTGATCGCGGTTCACCGAGAAACGCGGGTCCGAGCCGTCCAGGGTGTAGTAAATCGCATCTGCGTCCGCAGCCGTAACAGTAGCGGTATGCGAAGCAATCGCCACACTGCACGCCTGCTGGGAACCAGTCTTGCCGATAACCACAACGGCGTCTGCCTTGCTTGCCAGCACAAACAGATCGTAGGTCTGACGACCCTCAATGACCGCACCAGAAACGCCAACCGGATCATGATGAATCTTGGTGTCATTGATGCGATACGGGAACGCCAGCGCGCTCTCCTGCACGGCGATCATGTAAACGTCAGCCGGGAACATATTCGAGGGCACTTTGACCACGGTAAAGCCCGCAATCTGACCAACCGTGCCGGTCGGCAGCTGCTTGCCAGCCAGAGAATCCAGACCGCTCCACTCATCCGAGAGAATGATCTTCGGGTAGTCCTTCGCGCGTACGAACAGCACGCGGCCGTTTTCGGGTACGAGGTGCTCGTCCATGTAGGTCGCGGCATCGTAAACCATGGTCACAATGGTGCTCTTGGTCGGCTCTGCGGTCGCGCCCATGATGTGACCGAGCTTTGCAATGCGGCCGAAACCGTACTTGTCGCCGGTCGGTACGCACTGCTCCGCGATCTCCTGACGGAGCCACTGACCGCTCTTGTTGGAAATCGCCTGTTCGCTCTCATCACCCTTGTCAACAACGCCGTTGAACGCCTTGTCCTGGGTCATGATGTACTCAACAACAGTGTCCTGTACGTCCTTGAGCTCGCCGTAACGGCTCGATCCTCTGCGGTTGTAGTCCACAACCGGGGTCGTATTCAGCATATAGACGCGGCAAGTCTTCGCGCCGGTCATGTCCACATTCGCCTTGCAGTGCGGGCGCAGGAACGAGGTGTGGGTATACAGTTTCTCAATAGTAGAGGCATACTTGGTAGTAAGATTGATTGCCATAAAGTGTTGTCACTCCTTTAGTTTAGAGACCCAGCAAGCCGCGCAGGAACGGGTCGCTCGTGTCGTTCTCGCTGCCTGTCACGCTGCCAGGACTTGTCATTTTGTTCTGATTGTTCTTCTTCTCGATCTGTACCGCCTGTGCATTCTGCTCGGCCTGATAGCGCCAGTGCGCTTCAGTCGGCGTCATGCCCTCGTTATTTACGAGTTCCATCACACGCGGTGGAATATCTTCCGGGCGGTGGACATTTGCGAGTACCTCGTAAGCGTCCCACGCCTTGATATTGGCCTCCTGCCGTGCCTGTTCTACGGTCTGATCAATTCTCTGCTGCATAGCGGAAAGCTCCGCCCGCTGCTGTTCGGCTGCCTGTGCTTCGGCTGCCCGCCTGGAAGCCATGCGGCCCTCAGCAATCGCTTTGAGCGCCGCGTCCGGCGTATCCGGAAACTCTGCGCGGCACTGCTCCATCTCAGCCGAGAGCAGCTGCTCATTGCGAGCGCCCTCCAGCTGTTCCAGGTACTGCTGCCGGTTCATGCCGGCGGCCTGCGCATACTGGTCCAGTACACGCATTTCCCGCTCGGCCTTGCGGTCATAATTCATGCCCTTCTGTAAGAGCTCGACCGGGTTCGCACCGAGCGCACCGGTAAGCGCCTGCACCGCGTCCGCAGGCAGCAGAATCTGCTGTCCGTTGTATACGAGCGGCACGGTCTGCACCGGCTGTTCCGCCGTCTCCGGCGGTACTTCGCCGTCCTCGGGCGGCTGATTCTCCGGTTCTTCCTGCTGCTCTCCGGTGCGCTGGTCTTCCGCACCGTCCTGCACGGTTTCCTCTGCACCCTCGGCGGCGGTCTGCTGGTTTTCCAGATCGTCATTGCCCTCGAGCGCCGCAAGGAAATCGTCGCCGTTAAAACCGTCCATGTCCGCACCGGTGTCGCCTGCAGCATCGCCCTCGGCAAAATACTGTAGTCCGATACCGTCGCGGATCTCGCTTCCGTCCATGTAGTTTCTGGTTTCCAAACTCATTAGACTAAACCCTCCTATATGCAAAAGACTTGCGTCTCATTGCCGTGTGTTTATCGTGTGTTAATCGTGCGTTAATCGTGCGTTCCTGCACTCCGGCGGACGCAGCACCGTTCCGCTGGTACTGCACCCGCTTGTATCCTTGCACGCACGGGGAATGCGTAACCCGGACGCGGGATAATATGGCGAGAATCCCACGCCCGCCGCAGTGCATGAAAAGAGATCGTGTTCCGGCGCTCGGACGGACGCCCTCGACCCGAACGAGGGTGCCCGCCATCAGAAAGAAATGAGGGGAATCAATGGGCAGGTGAGGTCAGCTCCCGCCCGTCCGAACGCCGGAAAGAAAAATCAATAATCAGGTTCGAGAATCGGAACGCCGTACTGCACAGCACATTCGCGCTCGATCATGCAGCCACGTGCGTCCTTCCAACCCTTGGCGAAATAAACGAGATCCGCATCTGCCATAAGCCGGATAGACTCAGCCAGGAACCAAAGTGGCTTTGCGTCGTGCGGTGCATCCTTAAAAAAGGAGTCGATGATTTCGACAGGCTCACCGATATATTCAGTCGCTTCGCGGATAGCACGCTCACGCGCGCGTTCAATCTCATCGTTGGTCTTGTCCTTCATCGGCTGAGAAATAAACAACTTTTTCATATCGTATCTCCTATTTTTCAGTCCACGGCTTAAAAGAAACAATCTTATCGAGCAGTCCATTCGCCTTGCCATCGAAACAAATCGCTCGATCGTCAACGTAAGCAATAGCAGGCGGCTTTTCCTTCATTACAGCATCTACCTCAATAGCATTCTGTTTCAGGTAGGTTTTCACCGCATCCATGCCTTCCTGCGTATCGCAGCGAGTCGAGACAACAACCACATCATAGAACTTCCGTATTTTATCAATCTCTTCTCGGATACCCGGGACGGGCGGATCCGGAATGCAGGTCTTGCCCCGCCAGCCAGAGGAATAACTATGAATAACACCATCGAAATCCAAAACAACTGTGTACTTCATATTCTCACCTCAAAAACCGGAACTTACTTTCCTTACCCTTGCGATACTTCGCGCGCGCCGTGTCCAGCGCCTCCTGCATCGCGGCAAACATAGCATCGACCTGCTGCTCGGTGTACTCATAGTCACCGGTCGCAAAATTGCCGATCAGACTGATAGCCTTGCACGCGCGGGAAACGCGCGGCTCTGCAAGCCTTACAAAGCGCTCCGCCTTGCTCTCATTGTTGTTATCCATTCGTTAAACCTCCCTGCTGTAATGCCTGCTGCATGCTGGCCTGCTGCTGCACTCTCTTTGCAGCCTCGACCAGTCCTTCCTGATCCTTAACCGAGCCTTCCGGCATGCGGCTGAGGAACTCAACCATATTCGGCATAACGCCTGCCGTCTGCAGATTATTAAGTGTGGATACCTGCAGAATCCGGCTCCAATAGGACGCCTCGCCTATATGGATGTTTAGGTCGAGGGCCTCGACCGAGAGCGTGCCGAAGTCGAACATCTCCACGCGGGTCTGCTCCTGCGTGTCACCGGTTTCCGGGTCTGTCGCCTCGTCGGTGATCTTGACCTGACGCATGCCGTAATAGGCATGCATCATGTCGATGAGCACCCGCTCGTAGTCCTCGACAAACTGGTAATATGCGATCTTAGTCAGCGCAAGCGGCGCAGCGTTCGCGGTCTGCACCGCTACGATTGCACTGCTGTTCTCCGGATTCTTGACGTTGCCGAGCGCGGCGTCATTCGCTCCCGCTACACTCTTGAGCGCGTCCGTCATGGTGGACGTAATGCCCGTGGCCTCGGTCGGAATGGGCATCGAGCCCGCAACGCCGGTCAGCGCGTCCTTGACGTCACCTGTGACGCCGATGGAAGTCGCATCCGGGTCCCAGCCCTTGGGGAACTTATTGCGATTGTATATCAATTTTGGAATCGCATTATTCCGCAGCATGAGCGCAAGCGCCGTCCACTGCTTGTTGATCTCGATCTGCGTGTTGATGAGCGGCTTGATTTCCATCACGCCGTGAAAGCAATTCTTTCGCGGCTTCCAGCTCATGTACGCGACGGGATAGAGTGTCATTTCCGTCGTCACATCCTGCTCGATCAAAACACGACCGCAGGAGCGGCAGTAATGTACCCTGCCGTCCTCGCTTTTCCAAAAGCGCACGAGTTCGTTGCCGAGATTATCGCTGCCCGACTGCTCATCATCGCCCTTGTACAGGCCGTCGGAATCGCCCTCGATGCTCTCCCACTCGGCACAGCCGAGCCGTTTCGCGTCCTTACGGATTTCGGATACCGGTCTGCGCCGCACAATGATAAGGTACGGCTGCTCCTGCACGGAGCTGCTGGACGGATTTCCGAACAGAATATTCGTGTTCATCACCTGTTCGGCGCAGATTTCTCCCTGCACCCCGCCCAAGCCAGACCGCTTGCTTGCGTCAAAGTAAAAATACAGCGCCGCGTCTCCGTCTACGCAGGCATCGCGCAGCACCATGTGGTGCTTACTTTTCAGTTTTGTTCGTTCAACCACACGATCAATGCTCTGCTCAAGGATTTTCGCCGCATACTCGGCCTGTTCATCAGGCAGAAACGGCTCAACCTCCTGATCCACATCGTTCGAGACGATCTGTGCCACCTTGTAATGTACGATAGGGTCGAGAACGTTCATCGTGATCGGCCGCAGGTTCTTACTCTTGAGCCCTTCCCACTGCTTGCCCTCCACAAAGTTCTCGCACTGCTTCACATTCTCGTACAGGTCGAGGCCTGTGTTGTACTGCACACCCTTTTCGTACTCGGCCTGCACCCGGTCAGCCGTGAGCGTGGTTTTCTGCTCAATCATCGCTCAAATCCTCCTGCCCGTGGGCGGTGCCGTCATAGCGCAGCAGATTATTCACCTCGCGCATAATCCGGCCCTCGGTGCTCAACCGGTACGCCTGCTCCTTCTGGAATTCCTCTTTCCAGTGCTCTGCAGCCTCCCGCTCGGTGTTCAGCGCCTCGTTCAGCTTTCCGTTCTCCTGCTTGAGGCCGTCAACATCGTTGCGGGCTCTCCACATCGCGCTGATTGCCGCGTCGTGTGCATCCTTGGTGGAGTCGAGTTCTTCCTGCAGCTCCTTCGCGGCTTTGCGCTCGGTCTGCAGCTCCTGCCGCAGACGGCAGGCCGTGTCCTCACTCTCCCGCAGGGCGGTCTCCACCTTGGTAATGCGATCCGCAAGCTGCATGCGCGCCATCTCCTCGGTGTGCAGTCTATCCTCCATCGTCCGCGCGGCAAGCTGAAAGGATTCCGCTTCCACGGTCTTTGTCCGCAGATCCACGCCCAAACGCTTGGCGTTTCGGGTCTGCACAGCCGCCAGAATGGCACACATCGCCGCAACGGCACTAATAGCTAAATACATTTCCCATTTCCTCCTCGGTTGTCAGTTCGTTAAACTCCTTGGGCTCACTCGCCGCGATCGGACGGCCTGCCACAAAGTACCGCAGCATGTCCGCCGGGTGCGTGTACTCGTGCGGATCGTTTGCCACATCGTCCGGGTGCTTCTCGTCGTGCAGCAGCATCGGCAGGCTCTTAATGGTCTGCGTACAGTTGGAGCAGATCATCAAACTCGGCTTGCCGGTGTCCCTGCGTATCTTCAAGTATTCCTTGAGGTCGAGCCAGCCGAGCACGCGGTCGTTCTTTGCTTTCTCCAAAAATACACCGCATTCTGCAAAGCGGTCTGCCGCACTGCGTCCGGTGTCCTGTCTCCGGTTCCAGAGGTCGGGCGGTGCGAAGGTGATCGCATCGCGTTCCACCTCGTCCGAGCGCTCCAAAATGGCGTTCGCCGCGTCCGACAAAATCAGTCCGTCGTGACCTTCACCCAAATCCTTGCCCTCGCAGAATTCCTTGTAAAGATACGCCGTGCCCTGCTCATCCACAGCAAACCAGCCGACGGCCAGCATGTCAAAGCCGTAGTCAAGCGCCTTGTACCGCGTCCAGTGCTCCGGGATGGGGAACGCCTCGCAGACGTGCGTCTCGCGCCGGAACTCGGGGAAATACTGTCCCTCGAACACGTCCCAGTCTCCATATAACATGGCGCGCTTGCGGTCCTCGGGCAGATTCTCGAGCGCGTTCACATAATCCGGGCTGTTGTGCATCAGCGCCTTGTTGTCGTACACATTCGCCTGAATAAAGACGTAGTGTTCCGGCTTCTCGGTCTTTTTGTACTCCCGGTCGATAAACAGCCGCTTGAACCAGGCATGACCGACGCCGCCGGGGTTGCAGGTGAAGTACATCCTCGGCGGGAAGTGCTCCGCCATCAGGCCGGAAGAACGATTGGATTCCGTCATAGTGGTAAACACGTTCTCCGGGAACTGCGTACACTCCTCCAGAAAGATAACGTCATACGCCTGACCCTGATACTGCAGCAGGTCACTGTCATGCCGGCAGTAGCCGAACTTGAGCCGTGCCCCGTTGGGAAAGATAAACGCCTTGTCCGTGCCGTTGTACTTGGCAACGCCGTTCAGCTCGCGCATCGCGGGCAGCAGATGGTTTTCTTTCAGTTCCGGGTACGTCCGGCGCATGAAAAGCACCTGAATGCCGTCATAGCGCAGGCAGAGCAGCTCGGCCTTCATTCGTGCAACGTAGCTTTTCCCGCCGCCGCGCGCACCACCGTAAGCGATATACCGTGCCCGGCTCAGCAGAAAATCCTTCTGTTTGGGGTACGGACTGGAAAACGTCAGCCGATTCATTCCGCAAACGCCTCCTCATCCGGAGACGCGAACGTGATCTGCGCGCCTGCGCTCTCGCCCTCGTTCAAATGCGCCTCAAGCGCTTCCTGTCGTTCCATCATATCCTTGAGCGTGCCGGACAGCTCGCGCAGAGTGGTGCCGGTGTAGTTCGTCACGATCTTGCCGAGCAGCTCGACCTGAGCCGGATCCAACGAGATAGAGCCGTCCTTCGCAGCCTTGCGGACAATCGCAAGCCCTTCGTCCAGATCCTTCATCTCGCTGAGCGTCGCGGCAGCCTTGCGGCCGAGTGAGCGAACAACATCGTCCACGACCTTGTTGCACCGCTTGATCTGCGTGCGGCGGATCTCGCGCCGGGCGGCAATGCCGTCCTCGTCTCCCTCGTTCTGGGTGTGCACCCAGTCGGCAAGCGTCGATTTCGGAATGCGCAGCCGGCACGCCGCGTTTGTGATTGAGACGCCGCTCGCCACGAGCGCAAGCGCTTCCTCTTTGAACTTCTGGTCATACTTACTCCCGCGCTGCTGCATCCAATCACCTCCCGCGCGTGTCTTGTTTGTCTCTTGTTTGTCTGACCCTAAGTATAATCGGAAAAATCGGACAAAACGGACAACTTTGTTCGGACAGCAAAAAAGCGCTCAGCCGAGCCATACAGCCCGCCTAAGCGCTTGTGTTTTCAGCTATTCGATTTTGCGACAACCTCCCGCTCGTACTCCTTGAGCAGCCGATCCAGTGTAGGCCTGCTGATCCCGTTTTCCCGTGCGATCGTCGCCTTGCTCTTATGCCGTGTTACCCAGTCGTGATACACGGCCGCCATATCCGCAATCTCCGTCTTTTTCCTTCCCTTGTACTTGCCCTCCCGCTTGGCAATAGCAACGCCTTCCCTCTGGCGTTCGAGCATGTTTGCTCGTTCAAATTCGTTGATCGCGCCGAGGATGGTCAGCACCATGCGTCCATGCGGTGTCGAGGTGTCAAAGTTTTCTTTCAGGCTGTACAGGTGCACGCCCTTCGCGCCGAGCCGATCAACCAGTTCCAGCAGGTCCTTCGTACTGCGGCTGATACGCGACCAGTCGAGCACATACACGGTATCGCCCTCACGCGCAAAGTCGAGCATCTCCTGCAGCTTCGGGCGTTCCAGATTTTTGCCGCTGATCTTCTCAATGTACCAACGCTCGATATCGTGTTTCTGCAGCGCCTCCACCTGCCGCGCCTCGTTCTGCTCGACCGTTGACACTCGCACATAGCCAATTTTCATTTTGTCCACACTCCTGTTGATAGTTTGTAAGGTTTACATTCTTGACTTGCCTTTACACTTGTAAATATAACGCAAAACCGATTCTATTTTTACGTTTCCGCCGTTTTTCCGCTCCTGCACGTTGAGGCATGCCCTATTTTTACACCGCAGGGCACAGCAAAGCGGACGGGGTGCATGCGCGTCACCCAATCCGCAGGTATCGCTCCACGAGCTTGCGCGGTCCGCTCTCATCCGCATACCCCATCCGCCGGGCGCACTCCGCCCAGCTCTTGCCGTCCAGATACCGCAGCCGCAGGGCGCGCCGTGTCATGGAGTCGGAAACGCTGTCGATCCACTGCCGCACCGTGTCCCGCTCGTCCTGGCACTCGGCCTCAATGGCCTGCAGCCGATCCCGTGCCGCGTCCAGTGCGTCCCTGCCAAACAGACAGCCAACGCCGTAAGTCTCCTCGATCCGCTTGTGGTGCCGCGCCTCCCGCGCAAACCGTTCTCTTTCTTCTTCCAGTTCGCAGACCAGACTTTCAATCTGCCGCAATCTGTCTTTTGTCACCAGACACACCTCCTGCCGCATCGGCCTCCCGCCTTGCTGCCGTCACCGTTACGCGCTTCCGCGCGCTCCGTCCTTTGAGAGAGTACAAACAGTAATGTGATTACATTCTGTATTCATTCGTCCGAACCTCTCCGATAAACCGCAGTGGAATTGTTAGACCCCCTACAAGGCTGTCAGGCGGACCCGGCCGCCGATATCTTAAACTTTTCTTTGCCGTCTCCTGCGCAGCCGTTCCCACGGATCGGGAGCAGCCTTGCGCCGCTGTATCTGCCACCACGCGCTAAACGCCGCCTGGTTGTAAATGCGGCCGACCATAAACTCATACCTGCCGAACTCGTTCGCGTTCTGCACATGTTCGATGATCTTCACGCCGGGCGGCACCTCGGCCTCCTCCTCCTCGCCCAGTCTGAGCCGAACCGGCTCTGCGGGCGGGGTCAGATTGCGGCTGGTGGTGTATCGCCTTGCACCGCGTCCCTTGTGCTTGTCCTCTTTGAGCAGATAGATCGCCGTATCCTCGAAAAAGTCCGCACCCTCGCGCAGCGTGCGCACATCTGCATGACCGTAAGGCCAGCAGCTGCGCACCGTATCCGCAAGCCGCACATCGGCCGCACCGCTGAGGATCAGGTGGTGATGCAGCCGCACCGGCTCGCCGTCCATGTCATGTTCTTCTGTTACCGCTATGTATTTGTAGGTAAGGCCAATCTTGGCATACGCCTTTTTCATCTTTGCGTGAAATTTCTCCAAAGCCCGCGCGCGGCTTGCCTCCGGCGCATACGTCAGGCACACAAACAGATCCCGACCGCTCACAAAATTGGCGTTGATCAGCTGCATCAGCCGCCATTTGCGCTGTCGCCGGTTGATCTCCTGCTTGGCCTTCTCGGTTGTCCGCCGTCTGCCCGCCCTCTGCCTGGGCGACATGCCCGGCATCGTGCCCATGGAATAAAGGCACATCTGATAGAGCGCACCATTGCACTCCTGTTTTTGATATAACATAAATCACCTCTTGCGGCCGACTCCTGCATCTGCGCCGCAACATATTGCACAAAAATATTATATGTTTTTCGTAACTTGACTTTGCGCAAACTCTATATATCTATTGACTTTGCGCAAAGTCTATGCTATAATAAAGACAGTTAAAGAGATCAACAAAACACCTGAAAGGGGTTATCAATATGGCAATCGCTAACGCAACCTGCAAATGTGCAACCTGTGGCAAGGAATTTGTTATCCGTGCCAATAAGCGCAATACCGAGATCGCCCGCAATTTCGAGCAGTGGGCCGTCGCCAATATCACCGAGTGTGACGAGTGCCGCCACAAGCGCGAAACTGCAGAAGCCGCAGCAGCTACCGCTTACATGCCGGAGCTGACCGGTTCCCCAAAGCAGATCAGCTGGGCAATCAGCATCCGCGCTGATTTTGTTCACCAGATCGAGCATTCAACCGATCTCGACAAGACATGGAAAGCCGCATTTGATGTTATCGCAGCACACAAAACCGAGGCAAAGTGGTGGATCGAGCACCGCGGCATGAGCGCAAACCTTCTTTGCACCTCTACCGTTAAGGATGAGCCGGAACTGCTTGAGGAGATCAAAGCATCTGTTGAGTCCAAGCCGCAGCCCGCAGAGGCGCCGGCCGAAGAACCCGAGCCGCAGCACACTGCAGCAGAAATCCATGAATACCTGTTAAACCGCTATCCGCAAACTCACGACGATTACCTTGAATTTATCGTGCATATCGACCGCGCAGGCCGATTGACCAATGTTCCGTCATTGGAAACCTCATATTTCACTGCAGCCTTGCCTTACGAGGCGCTCGGCCTCAACCCGGACTGCCGGCCGGATCAGCTTACCGCAGCAATAACAGCTGACCCAAAACACGAGTTCGAGCGTATTTGCAATCTTATCGCTAACAATATCAGCCACGCCAGCCGAAAGGAGTAACACAATGAAAAAGATCATCAACAACCGCGTTTACGACACATCCACCGCAAAACGCTGCTCCGATCCTGTCGATATCGGCAGCATCGAAGAATACGATTTCTACGCCTTGACCCTGTATCAAAAGCGTAACGGCGAATTCTTCCTGTTCCGCGACGTATTCCGCGGTCCGCTGGACGATGGCATTGTTCCGCTGTCCTACGAGGACGCACGGCAGTGGGCTGAAAGCAACGTTTCCGCCAACAAATACGAGGAGCTTTTCGGCACCGTATCCGAGGATGACAGCCGCGCAGCTATCAATCTTTCGCTTCCCTGCTCGCTCATCGAGCAGGCCCGCCGTATCGCGGCCGCACAGAATATCAGCCTCAGCGCCTATGTCGAGACGCTGCTCACAAATGCACTCAAGGAGGACTGAAAAATGAAAACAGAGCTTTACCGCAGCTTTGAAGGAAAGCTGGACGTCGGCAACGAAGAAGGCTATATCATCTATAACATCGGCGGCGGCCGCCTGCAGATCGAACGTTACAACGTATGGACACACGGCCCGCAGGAGCCGTTCCGCATTCCGTCAAAACTCCTGCCGCCGGAGGACTACGGAAACGAAGCAAAGATCGCCGAACTTTGCGTAGACGCATGGTATGGACGCCGTGCCGGTACTGAGATTTACTTCCGTAATCGCTGGTATTCTGATGAAGCGATCGAGAAGATCCAAGCGCTGCACGAAGATAACGTCTGGCAGAAATACGTCTGATATGTCAAAGCCATACACGCACGTCACACTTCCGCAGTGTCGCCCAGACGGACCATTTGAATTTATCGAGCGTATCCGCCTGCCGGATGGCAAGACGCGCATCCGTGCTCGCTGTAAGCGTTGCGGAAATGTTTTTATACGTTCCCGCACATTCTTCTATAATTCACGCAACCAAAGCTGCGGCTGTGCACATCACGCTCAGCGCAACGAAGCGATACGCGAAAAAATATCAGAGTCGCAGCGCAGCATTCCTCATAAATGCAGTATATGTGGTGCAGAATTTCAGGGCGGCACAAATGTGAAATATTGTCCAAAATGCCGCAAAGCTGCCCGCACCACATATATGCGAAATTTCGAGCGCCGCAAACTCGGCTGGACCGAAGAAGAAATCCGTCTCGGTCACCGCCTCACAACGAAACCTTAACCCTCAAAG
>ERZ1034917.889-NODE-889-length-22818-cov-2969.778676_pt1 | contig 22818 bp, 25 predicted proteins | sample MGYA00520605_ERZ1034917 | MGnify/ENA primary metagenome ERZ1034917 (study PRJEB33766, sample SAMN09781784) | gut metagenome | biome: gut microbiome | host: Homo sapiens | place: Madagascar | study: EMG produced TPA metagenomics assembly of the PRJNA485056 data... | reverse complement strand
TACCCCACGGATATACCTGACCTCTGCGGCTTGCAAGTTGTGCTCATCGTAGGATAAACGCTTGCGTATCTTCTTGCCTTCCTGCTCTAGCTTTGCTTTGATTTCAGCGTAGCTTGCCATTACCAATCAGTTGAGAAAAGGTCGTTGAGAGATTCTTCACCCATCAAGCGGATGGCTTCCTTGGCAAGTTCTTGCGACTTGAAGTAAACACCCGCTTTGTTCAATCTTCTTGTGTACATTTCGATAAATGTATCACCATCTTTATTGATATTCCATTTTTCATCGTTTCTATCGAAGTTTGGCTTCCAATCACCATTAAGATACTTGGCGATGTTCTGCAACTTGTTGAAAGCAGCATAACGTTTTGCCTGAGCAGGAGTGGTGCAGTTGACGGCATCTTTGTAAGATATAATACTCTGTGTTCCTTTACCAATATGGCATTTGTCACAAACCCAAAATGCAGTCTTCTTTAAGAAGAGTTCTTTGAGAATATCATCGTATGTGATATGATTTCCTTCCCCTGCATCAGTAGGATTCTCGTCTCCTTCAATCTTCTGACGAACCATCAACTTTCCTTCCTCATCGAAGAAGAACTGGAGGTTATCAGGGATAGGGTACTCTACTGCCGAACCATCAGCAGGAATGCGCAACTTAGATAAGGTTGCCCTTCCGTTATTGATGTTGGTAACGTCCTGATTGCTGATGCCTTCTGCATGAATATCAGGAGTCTCTTCCTCGGCATTCTCTGCCATCTTCTTGGCAATCATATCTACACCTTTGCCAACGATTGCTCCGAAAAGCATCTGTGCAAATGGTGGTAACTCTGGGGTGTTGTTGCGCTGGCGGCTATTGCGTCTGTTGTTGCGCTTGTTGTTTCTACGTGTCATATCAACTATAATTTTGTAAAATGTTATTAAACTCGTCTTCTGTAACACCATCTGAATAGAGAATTGTCAGGATGGTATCAAGACATCTACTATATACTTCATTAAAGGCTGGCTCATCCATCTTGGCGAAGGAGATAGACTTGGCTCGCTCCAAGAACTTCTGTCCGTTGAGGTCGTAAAGCGGTTCGCTGAATCCTGATGTTATCAGCAGTTGCTCACGGAATGTGTCTATAGAACGTAGGTTTGTGCGCTGCTGCTCTGTAAGACAATCCCATGCTGCTCTGATAAGGGAGAAGAACTTGCGGTGAAACTTAATGTTCCTTGGTCGAACTATATTTGCCTTGACGATGGAACCAACCTTTATCTTTTTCATTTCCTCGTAATCATCATCCGTGTAAGGACGAAGACCAGTGGAGGTTCTTACTAGATGGATTTCCATACCTTATATATTATTGGTTTGGGGCAGGGAAAGGAAGTCCCTGCTGCTGACCACCTGCATATTGAGCGTTCTGCTGAATAGGTTGACCGCTTGCGTTAACCTGAGGGGGAAACTGCTGTGGCTGGCTCAGAGGTATAGGCTGTTGCTGTGGTTGGTAATATCCACCAACTGGCTGAGGTGCTGCGCCAACCTGACTCTGGACAACCTGACCTTGCGGCTGGGCATTTGGTCGCTCCACCTTCCAGCAGTCCAACTGATTGAACCAACGTCCTTCCTTAGATTGGCGTGCCTTCAATCCGATGTGGGCGGTGATGATTTCTCCTAACTGAATGTTGAACTGCTGCAACTTGTCTGAGCCATATACCGAGATAACGGCTCTTGAAGGGTACTGCTCGTTCAACTCTTCGATAGTGTACTCACAAGAACTCCATTGAGTTCCGTTTTGGGAAGTTCCCATTTGAACTTGCCCTGCTGCAATAATTTTACCAGTAAATTTAACGTTCATATCTATACTTAATTAAGTTTGATTCTTATTGATGGCTTGGTGGTCGTATCTTTCAGATAGTACTCGTAGTGCTCTGGCTCCGTGTCCTTGAACAGCTTCGTGTCGAAGGTCTTCTTTGTGGTAGCTGCCACATAAGAGTAGGAGGCGAACTGAGTCTTGACGGATTTCTGCTTGTTGTCTTCCATCATCTTCATTATCTTTTCCTTCAACTCATCCTGCTTAATCTTCAGGGCATCCACAAGAGCGGTTATTACTCTGAACTCCTGCTCTAGTGCAGAAAACTGCTCAGGAACTTCCACCTTATACTGATACTCTGCATCATCTGCAAGATAAGCAGCGATTAAATCGTCAATCTGCTCATCTGATACCCTTGGGAGTGGCTGGAACTTGCTCTGTCCGTTCTTGAACCACATGCAGACAATCTCCTTCACCTTCAAGTCAGGATTCTGCTCCTCGAACCATTTGGCATAGATTGATAGCTGGAGCGATACATTGTCGTAGTGAAGGGTGGCGGTGGTCTTGTAATCTACCAGATAGATGTTGCCTTCTTCATCAGCGAAGACTCCATCAATGGCAGATGCGAAGTTCTCACCATCTGTAACAAGATACTCGGATGCTACATAGTGTAAATCGTATGCGACTAACATACTATGGAAGGCTTGAAGCTCTTCCGTAGGGTTCGGGTACTTCTTGATGTCTGCATCGAAGATGGAGCAGAAGGTTTCAAACGTGTTGTGTACAAGTCCACCTCGCTCTGCTGCCTTCTTCAATACCGATTCAGGAATATTCTTATAGGTGTCTGGGAAGGCTTTCTTGATGAGCGTTCCTGTTACTCCTTTCAGTTCCTTCTTTCCGATGAAGTACTGATGTGTCTCTTCTATGAATGTGACCTTTGGTACATTCAGGCTGATTTTCTTTGTTGCTGCTGTCATATTATTGTAATCCTAATTCTTTCTTCTTAGCTGATACTGCTTGCATGAACTGAGGGTTGACGGTGAGCGGCTTGTATGTCTGAACTACCCATATCAGATTATCTTTTGTGACACATCTGCTCAGGTAAACCAATCCTTCGTTAAGGTCATTTGGGTGAAATGGTGATGTAGCTGGCTGCTGGGCGGCTGGCTGCTTAGTCTGTGTCTGTTGCACTGCCTGATGCTGCTCATTGTCGGTGGTATCAGAATCAGCATTATCATCAATGGCAAAGAGACCGTTGAGAGCATACTTTCGAGCGTAAGATGAGGATGCTCCAGTAATCTGACTGCCATCCATACCTTTCTTGGTTTCCTCTTCTCTAGCCCAACCAGTTGTTGTTTCGCACTCGCCCTTCTCGTTTTTGATAGTGGCGTTAGCCTTAACATAAATGCGGTTGCCTACCATCACAATATCATCTGTAATGGTTAGCGTGCATTTCTGCTTGTTGAGCAAAGGCTTGACAGCTTCTAAGATGTCCTCAGCCTTGCGATACTTGTAGCCACCGAATTTGTTGAACTGACTCTTCGGGGCTTTCAGTTCTGACTGAATTGCGATAAGTTCTTTCATATCTTATATGTATTAAGTTGTTATTGATATTTCCATTGATAGAAGCTGCATCTGTAGCCACCATCTGGGTTCTTATTCGGATTGTCACACATGGTCGAGAAGAGACAATCGTGACAACTATTTGCTTTATATCTCATATTGTATGGTTTGAAATGTTCAAATTAAAAGCCCCACGGTTCTCACGAATGGTGGGGCGAGAGCTTTTTATTTTTGTTTAACCTGAGCGGTCGCTACCGCATCGAAAATGTAATCTGTATGAAATTTACTAATATGTCAATATTTGCAATTTCCTTAATAAAGGAGGGGCAGTAAAATGAATATGATTAAAACTGCCACCTCCGTGGAGCGACATCTATACAATTTTGGCGGATGGTGAATCGCTCCTTGGTTCCCTTCTGCATTTGTGGAGGCTTAGGACTCCCAGCACTAGTAATCGCACATATTGTGATATATCTGAATATAAAATAACCAATAACTTGAACCGAATAGAAAGAAAGCGTGCTGGCTGCATTAGAACCGATTTGTAGTTGTGCGCTCCTACCTTTAGATGCTACCTTATTATATAAGGGTCACGGCATCAGGTCTGCTTCTTCACAAGTGAACTCCAAGTTTTTCCAAATTCCACCTATCAGGTGTATGTACTCGCTTGCCACTTCCACGTCTAAGCACCATCTGTGGTTAATGATGCTCCTTTTGGGTACGTGTACCTCTCTAGGAAGGTTTATCCTATCCGATATAAAGCCTTGGAATCGGGCTATATGGGGCGCAAGGTGGGACTCGAACCCACGACACATGACATTTCATACTCTACCAACTGAGTTACTTGCGCTGGGAAAAAACTTAAAACATGTAAAATTATAACGACTAAAGTTATAGTGGAGACTGGGAGTAGCAAACTCCAAAAAACCTCTGCTCTTTACCGAATGAAAAATTCGATGGCTGAAACGTTATAAGACTTTACACATTAATAACTTAATACTAAACTAAATTTGTGAGGTTCAGTCTCCATATATATTACTTGCCTACCTCCTTGAAGTAGGAGTGAATTTCCTTAACGGCAACAGCGAAAACTATTACGCTGGCTACCAACATTACATCTGCTATCATAAGTTTATCTGTTTAATGGGTAAAACAATAGGCTGCTGCCTCTGATTTCAACTCTGCCATGCTCTTTCTGCGGTTCTGAGTCATCCACTCTTCCAACTCGCTCTTCTTGAAGTAGAGTCTGTTGATGTTTGGTTTATAGCAAGGAATGATGCGGTTCCTGACGTTCTCTCTCACTCCTCTAACCGTCATACCAAGAATGATTGCAGCTTCATTAATGTTGAGCACATTCTTTGCAGCTATGAGCGAATACTGCTCTATGCGGTCTAGCTGCTCTTTAATCTCTGGGTCTATCATATCAGTTGAATTTGATGGTTTGTTGACTGGCACTAGCTGCCTTGGCTGGCTCTGTTCTACCAGTGCCCTTATCGCTGGGAGTGTTCTCCTGCTCTATCAAGGGGAGAATGCCCTTCGCTTTGAGTGATTCATATAGGAAGATTCTTCCTTTCGTTGTCCACTCGGTGTTGTACTTCACATCGTGCCGACCATCACTCCTTACGATGTCTACTGCTCTGCTGTGAACATATCCACCTTCTAAGAACTGGGCAAACAATATCCATTGACCTCTTACCTTGTGTTGGATTCTCATAGACTCCAACTCCTTGTTTAACCTCATGGCACTCATTCCGTAGTCCTGAGCAATCTGAGTAACGGTCATGGTGGCATTACTCTGCAAGATTTTGTCGTAGTAGCTGACCTTAGGCAGCATTTCGGTAATCTTGTTGCCGAGTTCCATGTTCGTCTTGCTGATAGTGACGATTTGTTCCTGCTGCTTCTTATTTTCCAAAGCTAGCTGCTGTTTCTCCTCCTCAGCCTTGACTAGAGATTTTAGAGCTTCGAGATAGTTCTGAGGAACGGATGGCTTTTGATGTTGCTCTTCCAGTTCCTTCCATCGTTTAATCAACTTGGCTCTCGCTTCATCGTTGAACTTGGTGGCGATGTAGAGACACTCTTCTTTATTGAGGGAGTAGCAAGGTCTATCTTGATTATTTTCATCTTTGTAAGACCCGAGGGAAAATTTACCCTCGGCTACTTTTTCCCAAGCTGGCTCCATCTTTCGGATGGATTTCATCACATCAGCATGACGCTTACCAGTAATCTCTGCAATCTGTAGTGATGTCATTCGTTCACCATCTACAATAGTTGAAATTTCATTCATAGGATTCCTCCAGTTTTAAAATCGGGCGGTAGTGTATGAAACAGAAAGTGACAAATTTTCATTTTATACATTATTAAATCTACCGTTGCCCGATTGTAGTTTTTATTTTGTACCTTTGCAGGTGACAAATTTTTATTTTAACTTAATTCAATTTCGTATGAAACAGAAAATCGTACATCTACATTCTAAAGTAAACGAGAATGGTGCTCTCGTAGATTTTAATCTTGATGAAGAAATCAAGAAGTTGGGAAGAGACAACTATATTGTTAAGCAAATCACTTCATCTTCTTCATGTCAGTATTATCCAAACAAGCCAACAGAAACATTTGTTCATGTTTTCTTACTTGTGGAAAATAACCTCGAAGCTCTTTAGTTTCTCGATTTCTACAGCTTTGTTGTGTTTGTAATACATACACAAATTAATTCTGTAGTTCCACTCTATTATTGGCGAGTTATATACCCAGTCGAAACATTCTTCAAAGTTGGTACATGATTCGCCAAGAATATAGAACATCTTTATCCTCAGCCATGTTCTGAATAATCTCTTAATCATATTCACCTCCTTTCTAATAGAACACGACCTTATCAGTCTCAACTCCTCCGAACTCATTCAAGGCATCATGCCTGATGTCTTCGGATTGCTTGCTCTGACTTCTAAAACCTAGAGCGTTGTAGATGGTTTCCCTTCTGCATCTATACCGCTCAGCAAGTTTTTTACGTCCTTCGGGCGAAACTTTGATAATTTTTATCTTTTTTGCTTGCATATCTTAATTTTTTATTGTACTTTTGCTTCTAATAATTAAGCAACTTGTTGTTTACGAGTGCAAAGGTATGCAAATATGTTTAGATAACCAAACAAAATTGCATATTTCTTTAGTCGATTATGTTTATTTAAGTATGATTTAAAAATGTAAAATGTATGGAAAGTCTTGTAGCACAAAGAATTAAGTCTGTTTTAGAGACTAAACAAATAAGTATATCTGCTTTTTCGAAAATGATTGGAATGCAGCAAGTAACTTGTAATCGCCAACTTCGTGGTGACCAAGCTGTATCACTTGGTCTTATCGAAGGGTTTCTGAATGAGTTTGATGAGATTTCAGCCGAATGGCTCCTTCGGGGTCATGGGAAACAACTTATAGAAGAACAATCGTTCTTGGTGGCTGAACCTACTCCTAAGTATCGTGAAGACAAAAACGACTTGTTAGACGATTCTGTTTGGAAAGCGAAGTACGAAGAGTTAGAGAAACGCTATGACCAGCTATTGTCTATCTTGGGCGGTGGCATGAGTCAAGCAAATGTAGGATAATTAAAATGTGGTAGGTATGTTTAAATTTCTAGGTAAAAATGACACATTTGTGGAGTTTGACAAAATGGTTGAAAGGCAAATACTCAAACAAAAAGTAAGTGAAGAGTATGTTCATTGGCATAAAAGAGCATATAAATCATTTTGGAAATGGGGACGCGAATCTTTCGCAGCTATACCGATGGATGGTGAACAATATTTGTTTAATATAAATGGAATATTTAAATATTTAAAAGCGGCATGCCATGCGGCTGAATTACATAACAAGGAAGTTGTTAACAACATCCTATTGGAATTATCATCACATAGGGGTAAAATAGAGTACACTAAATATTATGATGTATTTCATAGTGATTCATATAGAAATACAGGTTTTTATTGGAGTAGCTTGGAACCTTATTTTTTGAGTCTAAGTTGTTTTGAAGGAATAGAATATATTTCTTTTCTTAAAGATTGGGATAGAAATACTTTACGTGATATTGTTGATGTTCCAAATGAACCTCCTATTAAGCCTATAAGAAAAAAGGGAGAAAGTCAAGAGTATTATCGTTTTAGAATGGAGAAATTTAGTGATGAAATTCATAAATATCTTATATTTAAAAACTCTCCAAGACCATCTGCACCACAAAAAGAACCAGAAGAAAGTGCTGTAAGTTATGCAAAGCGTCAACTTTTGTTCTCGTCTCAATTAAAAGCATGGGAAAAAGCGCAGAGTTATAATAAAGACATTGATACTTTTAAAATGAAGTCTGAAGTACGGAAAAATTATAGAGATTGGTTTGATTTGTTGGTTTTAATAGATAATTAATATTAGTCATGAAATATACATTGTTATTTGTATCAATCATCCTTATGGCATCATGCAGCAGTTCTTCCAAGAAGTCTGCTGACGTAGAACCTGAGAAGAAGGAGTCTGCTGTAAAGTCGGCTGGCTCTAGTGATAATGTCTTCATCTGTACTGGTGGTTCCTCCAAGCGTTACCATTGCGAGCGAGATTGCAAAGGTCTCTCTCGTTGCTCAGGAGAAATAGAAGAGATTAGTGAGGAGGAAGCTGAGGATATGGGCAGAACTCCTTGCAAGATATGTTATTAATTTAAATGTGTGAGATATGAAAAGATTATTTTTATTATTGCTGACACTCTTTATGATAATTGGAGTGCAGGCACAGAGACCGAGTGTTAAGGAACAAATGGAGATTAAGCAGAATTACATGAATTTCTGTAAGGACTTGAATCAACAGTTGCCAATACAAGTGGATGATTACACAAGGTTCTATGCTATAAGTTTCGTTAATTGGACTCTGACAGCGTATTATCAGCTTGATGTAGATGCTGATGATTTTTCAGAGAATGAACTGATTGAACTTCATGGCGAGTTGCGTTCTGCATTTAAGGAGTCTGCTAGAAGAATGTTCGCTAGTGGCAATTATGATTTGAAACGTGATGAATGGAAATGGTTTATGAGGGGCACAGGAATGAAGTTTAGGGCAAATTATAAAGATGCTTACGACAGACCGATGCTTAATATTACTTTAGATTATTCTGATTTCTAATCATCTAAATTTCCCAACTAGGAAAAAATATTTTCCCAACTAGAAAAATAAAATGGCAGAGATAACTAACGAACAGAAGTTGTATGTGCTGCTGGACAATATCAGAGATAAGTCCGAGTATGAGCAGGAGATATGGGGTATTATTTACGACCACGTATCTCCTGATGATGCTTGGAAGGATGATGTTGCTAGGCTGCTGGTGAAGAGTGAATACCTTAATCGTGGGTATGCCTACAGCAATCAGGAATCTAGGGTGGTGTATAGCATCACCAAGCATGGAAGGAACCAAATACCAATTCTTTGGAATGGCAGTACGTTGAAGAAAGAACATGATGAGGAAGTGAAGGCTCTAAAGAAAGAGTCTTCATTTAAGACTAAACACCCCTACATAGATTATGCGATTAAAGCTATTATTGCAGCAGTAGTCACGATACTTGTAGGACTAGTTTATAAGTTTGTCAGCTAGTAACGTTCCCAAGAAGAAAGACTCAACACCTATCCAAACAAGATAGAAGTAAAAGCCGTTTTTGTAATATTCTAATTCTCTGTCTTTATCCATAAGCCATAGAGTTTTAATGTTTATGAGGCAAAGTTACGCTTTTCTCCTGAAAATCAGACGCAAATTACATAGTTTAACTTTTAATCTCTGCAAGGCTGGCTACCTTACAGAGATTTTTTTTATTCCTTATCGAAGAACTTATCAATCAGCCCCATTGCCTCATCCTTTTTCTTATCCACAATCTTAGCATATATCTCAGTAGTGGATATTCGGGAGTGACCGAGCAGCTTGCTGGTGGTGTAGATGTCGGCTCCCAGCGTGAGCATCATGGTGGCGAAGGTGTGCCTAGCAGTATGGAAGGATATATTCTTCTTGATTCCTGCTGCCTTCGCCCATACCTTAATATGATAGTTGATGTTCGGCTGCTGGCATAGTTCGTAGAATACCAGTTCGTCTTTCGTCTTATCAGGCAACCATTTCATCGCCTCGTTGGATAGTTGATAGCTTACTACTCGCTGAGTCTTCTCCATCGTCTTGGTCAGGCGGTGGGATGATGTTCCGTCAGGATTCTTCACCTCTTCAATATCGCTCCATTTCAGCTTCCTGATGTCCGAGATACGAAGACCTGAAAAGCATGAGAACATGAATGCTTGCTTGGTGTGCTGGCTGTAGCATTCTGTTGCCGCCAGTTTCTTCACCTCCTCAATATCTAGGTATACTCGCTCGCTCTCAGGAGACCCGAACTTATAGCTTGGGTCTATGAGTGATAGGGGATTCATCTGAATGATGCCATCACGGACAGCCTGATTCAGAACCGTACCAAAACAAGTAAGGTACACCTTTTTGGTTACTTCACTGAACGGCTGTCCACCCCTCTTGGTGGCAGTTCTCAGATACTCTATCCACTTCATGCAAAACTTCTTGTCTATGTCAACCATCTTGGTAGACTCGCCACAGAACTTGATGATATGCTTCTTCACATTCTCAATGGTCTTGCTGGATTCATCCGACCTACTTGCCTTCTGCTTTGCAACCTTCACGATGTCTAACCATTCTATCAAGCGCATGTTCTTGTTACTGCTGAATACTCCTGCCTTTCGGTTCTTCAAGTCGAGAACCCTCTGAGCCTTGATGATATTCGCACTAGCCATCGTCTCAGCATTCTTCATCCTTGCCTTCGCTCTATCTCTGCCAACCTCTGGGATGAGGTATAGTTTGAGAAATTCATAACTCCTCTTTCCGTCCATATAGATGTCCAGATAGATGCTCTTGTTTCCGTTGGCAAGTTCCTTGAATCTGATAGTGACTGGCTCCTTGTCGATTGTTTTCTTCCTTCCCATAAGCCTACATTTATTAATCTGCTGCAAAGATAAGCAATTTTTTTGTTACTCGCAAATTTTCAGTAACAAAATAGTAACAAAACTACAACATATCTATTGTGTACCTACCTGTCATGTATTATACGGATAATTATTTTTCCGTATAAATAAGGTGTTGATAACTAAGCAGGTAGGTATACAATAGATATACAAAAGGGGTACTTTCACAAGCACCCCTTTTCATATTATACAAAAACATTATGAATGCTTACTCTGAACTTGTAACCGATTGATAATCAGTAATATTAAGAATTACTGCTTTTTAGTGAGTAACAAAATAGTAACATAAGAGAGTTAAAGAAACTAAATCGCTTGTTTTACTCGCTACAAAGATAACAAAATAAACTTGAATACCAAAAACACTTTAACCTACTTTAACTTTGTAACCATTTGTATGTCTACTGCATACCAAGCGTATACCTAAAATCTGAATATCTTACAGATTAACGAATTACATATTTTTTCACATTTGGTAGTTTCAGAAAAAGCTTCTATCTTTGCATCGTCAATGTTACGGTTGACAGACCAAAGTAGTCCTCCTTTCAAGGCGCAAGCCTACAAGATATGAACCTCTGAGTCGTTGTCCGTAACCAACACTCGGGGGTTCTTTTTTATTCCCCTGAGTTTGAGACAAGATGGAAGACTATGGGCTAGAAACATTCCGATTCATCGAGTCTATAAATTGCAAGGAAGACCGCATGGCAAATCGTAGGAACTAATAGCAGAAGACGAGCGGAGGGGAATCTACTCCTTATGCTGCTTAGGTTAACTGATGTAGAATTATCAAGTGACCAGATGATGGGGGTTGACGGAACTCATCCATAACATCTTAGGTTTTCTGATTCGCTCACATACGTGTGCGTTAAGGGGAACCTAGAATCCAAAGGAATCAAAAATCTATCCATTTAAATTTTAAATAATTATATTTGGATGATTAAGTAATTAGTAGGCAAATGTCGAACTAAAAATTATAGCGTATGAAAGAAGAAGTTTTAACGAAAGCTATTGAGCTGAAGAAACAACTTGATTATCAAAGGCGAGTTTTAAAGCTTGGAAATAGCGTATATACGAGTATTAAAGTTTATTTCGAAGATGAACTCATTCATGATAATGTCCGCATTACAGATGATGTTCTCGGTGATAATGTTATCAAAGAACTGAAAGCGAAAGCTATCGCCAACATCGAGAAAAGAATTAATGACTTACTGGAAGAATTAGAAAAATTATAGATTATGGCAGTAGTAAATGTAGATTTATCTGAGTACGATGCAATACGCAAGCGCAACTCAGAACTAGAAGAGCAAGTAAAGGAACTCAAAAAGTTGAATGAGTCCTTGAAAAGCGGTTCAAAGGTTATTCTTCGCAAGGAGATAGTTGTAGAGCGTAATGTTGACGTTCCTACTTATGACCATATAACTGGGTTGCCAACTTACAAACAACGCATGTGTAGAGATGTAGTAGAATCTTCTGAGTCCTATGTTAACTTCGAGGACGTTCGCTTGAAAGTCGAACAGGCTATGCAAGATGAGGTTAATCGGAGCATCAACGACAGAAACCAAGAAAAACAAGCCTATGCCGAAATGAAGAATAAGCTTGTAAACGAACAAGTCGGAATGAAATCAAACCTGCAAAAAGAGTACGAAAAGAAGGCGAAGGACTTGGAAGAGGAATATCATCGCAAGGAGTGTGATTTTGAATCAGAAAAACTTCGCATTCTTAATCTACTCCCTAAAATCAACAAATTGTCAACAGAGTTGCATGATGATTTAGTTAAGCGATTCTTTATGCCAAAGCATGCTGTAGAGTTAGCGGAATCTATCATAAATACAACTGAAAATTAGGCTTATGGAACTTGATATGTTGATTAGAAGTGCCCTGAGTGATGCTCAGTGGTTAATCGCTAAGGGCGGCACGGATAGGGCAGAAGTCTTGAATCGTGTGATGGGTAAGATAGATGATGCCCTAAAGGAACTGGATGGGGTTGACCTCATTGACCTCAACAAGGTTTGGCATCAGGCGAAAGATGTTATGCCACCAAGAATTTATGGCGGCAATCATGCAGACTTGCTGTGTGTGCATCAGTTCAAGCCTAATTCTCATCCTCACCTTACTCACGAAGAGAACTGCCCTGAGTTTGAGGAGTATCTTAAAGCGAGTCCGAATGATTGGTGGTGCAGAACTGGTGATTTGTTGAAGAAGAACATCGTGAACTTTATTGGAGATAGATATATTAATTTAAATTGTTAAGTTATGTGTGATAAAACAAGTAGTATGTCAATGTATATTGGCACAAAAGTAGTTATGGCAATGCCTTTGACTATGACAGAAGCACAGAAAGTGCTAGGTAGAGAAATTAAGCCAGCAACCGTTGAGGAAGATGGCTACTTAGTAGGGTATAAGGACGGATATGAGTCTTGGTCTCCTAAGAGTGTGTTTGATGATGCTTATCGTAAACTTGTCGGAATGGATTTTGGTAATGTTATTGAGGCATTGAAGTCGGGTCTTGCGGTAAGACGCAAGGGATGGAATGGCAAAGGTATGTTTGTTGTCAAACAGAATCCTTCTCATATTGAAGGCGGCATCATTCCTACGATGCAGTCGCTGCCTCAGTCAGCTAAGGATATTCTGCTGAGCCGTGAGAATGCGCACATTGATTATACCAATCAGATGTTGATTATCAATCCTGATGGTCGTGCAGATTCTTGGGTTCCTTCTTCATCTGATGTTTTTGCTGAGGACTGGGAGGTTGTTGTAACCGAAGATGGTTGGGATTCTTTCCCTAATTGTGCAGTTCCTTCTGCTTCTCCTATTGAAGATTATTAATGACTAGTTCATCTGCTGAATACTACAGAACGCACCCAGCAGCTAGGGAGCGGAAGAAGAAATATGATACTCGCTTCGAGTCTTCCCCTGCCCAGAAGGCTAAGCGTAGGGAATTGGCTCGTCATAACGCTGTTCACGATAAGAAGTATGGGGCAGCTTCACGCAAGGGAATGGATGCTAGCCATACACGTTCAGGAATAAGGTATAAACCATCATCGGTGAATCGTGGTTCCAAGACGGATATGGCTGGGGATAGAAGAGCGAGAGGTGGTCGCTGATAGTGAATAAAAAAAGAATAGGGAGTGCTCACGCATTCCCTATTTCGTTATCCTAACAATCTTAAAACCTATAAACCAAAAACCTATGAAAAAAACAAACGTTCTTATTATGAATTACATTTTATCCTTCCTCTTCCGACATCTGTCTCAACTTCTCGGTGAGGGCATTGTGAACCTCACGCTTATCGTCAAGAGTGACGGTCTGTAGCTTAGGGCAGTTGAACTCTAGTATCTTGATGAATGATGCTACCTTATCCTTCGGCTCGCACTTATACCAAGCTTCCATGAAATCATCCCAAGCCTCTCTAGAAAAGTCGGCACACAGCTCACGAAACTCCTTGTTGATAGGAGACTCGTAACCTTTCTTCTTACCTCCAGTCTTTGCCCGACCTTTCTCGAACTGACCTTTTGTATTTCTATCTACTGCCATTGACTTAACTATTTTGGTGCAAAGATAGTAATTATTCGGCAAACGGAAACTTTATCCGTTAACTTACCTACCTAAATAAACGGATAAAATACGATTCTCGGATGGTATCTGTATCTTTGTACCATTATTAATAATTTTAATTTTCATATATATGATAGGTGCATTAATAGGTGCTGGGCTTGGGCTTGCAAGCAGTATTGCTGGCGGTATAGCTAACCGCAAGGCGAGAAAAAAGCAGGAGCAGATGATTGCCCAGCAGCAGAGAGAAAATCAGGCATGGTATGATAGAAAGTATAATGAAGACCCTACCAAACGTGCCGATACCGTTCGATTGCTCACACAGATGCAGGAGCAGATTAAGAACAGAAACAAGGCTGCAAAGGGTAGACAAGCGGTGATGGGTGGTACGGAAGATTCCACTACTGCGGTAAAGGAGGCGAACAACAAGACTCTTGCTGATACTACCTCACAGATTGTAGCTGCCAACGATGCCCGAAAGGATAACATCGAACAGCAGTATATGAACAGAAAGAATCAGTTGCAGAACCAGCAGATGAGTATTGATGCTGAGAAGGCTGCTGATACTGCCAATGCGGTTGCAGGTGTTGCTGGTACTGCTGCCAACATCGCTGCATCACTTGATACTGGTTCTGGTAAGAGTAAGGTGGCTCGTCCTGACGTGGAAATGCCTACCGATGCAGATATGGCTAAGTTGGATGCCAAGGTGGGTGCGATTCCTACACAGCAGCAAGTAGCGAATGATTTGAAAAATATGATTGGTGACAATGCGCCAAAGATTAAAGCATAAGCCTATGAAAGCATCAGATATGTTACGTTCAAACAACGGCTTGAAGACTACACAGAGTGTTCTCAACAAGCAGCAGAGTGGGGTGGATGCGGCACAGAAGGTGGCACAGACTCAGGCTCCAGTCTTCACTCAGCAGCAACTTGATGCGGCTGGCAAGAAGATTGACCAGATGAATGCTGCTACTCCTCAGAATGAAACACCTACGATGAAGGCGGCTAGAGAGAAGACTATCGCTACTCAGCAAGCTATCGCCAATGGGGTAGATGTAAATCAGAGTGCGCCAAGTGATGAGGAGGATAAACCTTCCGTACCCATCGTGAAGAAGGAGGAGTCGAAACCTCAGCCTAAGCAGTTATCTTATGCCGACATGTATAAGATACTGAATCCTGAACTGAATGAGACTGCTGAGCAGAGGGCGAACAGAGAGAAGAAGGAACGTACCAAGGCTCGTATCGCTGCTCTGGGTGATGGTCTTCGTGCGCTGTCCAATATCTACTTCGCTACCAATGGTGCCAAGGTGGTACACAATCCTGAGTCGGATATGACTAAGGCGGTGAATAAACGCAAGGCTTACATGGATGCTCAGAGAGAGAAGAATCGGGCATCTTGGCTGGCTGGGTATCAGAGGGCACTCGCTCTTGATGAGGAAGCTCGGAAGAATAACCTGACTCTTGCTGAGCAGATGAGGTATCACGATATGCAGAACGAAATCAACAAGGTGAAGAATGACCAAGGGCAGCAGAGAATTGACCAAGGTAACAGAAGACTTGACTTGTCGAAGATGAAGTATCAGACTGATGCTGATTACAAGAAGGCAGTCTTGGCTATCAAGAAGGCTCTGGCTGATGGGCAGATTTCTCATTGGCAAGCACAAGAGGCCATACAACGTATGAATGCTGAAACTGGTCGTATTCGTGCTAATAAGTCGGGTAGTAGCAGTTCTCGAACTGGCTCCTACTCAGGAGAGGTTGATGAGTATATGGATTTGATGGAAAAAGACCCTGAGGGTATGGCTGAGGCTGCAAAGGAAGTACGGAAGATGGGCTACTCTCCTAAAACGGCAGCAGGAAAGAAGGCTCAGAAGATAGCCTATCAGCGTAAGCATGGTAAGGGTAAACAGAACCATACGTCATCATCCAACAAGGGTGGCAAGAAGAAGACTGGCGTAAAATGGTAACAAGAATTTGGTAACAAACAAATATATATATCATGGCAGAAAGACCATTATACACTTTATACAAGAATCTGAAAGCACAGAACTATGATGTGCCTGATGATTACAATAAGTTTGAGAGTGCTCTGACAAGAGACGGAAAGGGCGGTGCGGATAACAGACACGCTATCTATGAGAACTTGAAGGCTCAGAACTTTGATGTTCCATCTACTTATGAGCGTTTTTATTCTGCACTCTTTGAACCTCGAAGCAGGACTTCATCAAGAGCAAAAGGCGGTAGTGTTCCTATGAGTGCTGCTGACCGTGCTCGTTTCTCTGCTGGGGCAGCAGCTATCTCGGCTAGTGCTCAGCAGACAATGAACAATGCTGGCAGATACAATAGATTGAAACAGCGAAAGCAGAAACAGCAGAAGGATTTCGGTCGTGTGAACTTGGGTACACATCAGACTCCTTATGGTGATGATGCAAACAATGTGGTGAAGGATGATTTCGCTTACAATCCTGAGACTGGCAAGGCTGGGGCATACGTGACCTCGGATAATGAGAATGCTTATACCCAGAATGATGCTGAGCAGAAACAGAATCTATTGGATAAGTATGGGGAAGAATGGAACAATGCAGTTGATATGGGTATTGTTCCTTCTGAGTTGGATAAGGCTGACCCTGATTTGTCCGACACAGATGTTGCTATGCGACAAATGGAGAGAAGACAAGAGTGGCTTAATGAGAATCAGGACAGACGTTCTAATGAATTGAATGAGTCTATGCACTTGCAGGGTTCTCCTTTTGTTGCATCTGGTGGAGCGGTTGCCCCTTCTTCGTTTAATACGGCTATAAGCAATGAGGCAAACCGCTTGTCTGATGTAGAGTATGGTGCTTATAATACCGCCAAGGCTTATAATCAGATGTTGCGTACCACTCTGCTTCAGGAGTTGAAGGAACAAAAGCAGAGAAATGAAAATGCTGGTTGGTGGAAAGATAAGTGGAATGACGTTTCCAATTATTTTGGTGCGATGTTTAATACCATGCTTGACCCGAAGTTGTATTCTCAGGGTGTTATGGATGCAGCTATAGCAAACAATGTCCTCCAAGTAAAGAAAGGCATGGAAGATGGAACAATTAAGAAAGGTTCCAATGCTGGAAATGCCGCACAAGCCATGCTCGGTGCTATCCAGCAGCAACAAGCAGAAGCTGCTAAACAGCAGCAGTATGGAACAAAGGCTTATCAGTATGGTGACATGAGCGGTCGTTCCTTAAAGTTTATGGGAGACTTTGCGTTAAGCGGCTGGAGAAATGTTATGACTACTGGTTTTACTAAGGCTGGAGAAAAGGTTGGAGAGAAAATGGCTCTCGGTGCTCTCGGTAAATGGTTTACTAAGAATACTGGTCGTGTGCTCGGTGATATGGCTGGTAGTGCAGCATTGGCAGCAACCAATCAACTTGGTTCTACATATAATAATGTGATAGAGCGTTATGTTGGAATGAATAACGAGAATGGAGGTGTGACCCAAGACAAGAATGGTGATTTGAAGTTCAATGAAGGTGTCAGTCTTGGTAAGGCTATCAAGGATGGCTTTGGCTCAGCCACAATAGAAAATTTCTCGGAAATGTTCGGTGAGTATCTACCTGGAGCACCTAAGTTGTTATCAAAGTTAGGGCTTTCTAAAGTATCTGCTTTCTTTGAAAAGATAGGCAATAATGCTTACTATAAATGGTTGAGCAACGCAACTAACAAATCTGGAATCCAAGGTGTGATGGCTGAGATTTCAGAAGAGGAGTTTGGTACTGCCCTTCATGCAGCATGGGGTGATGGAGACGGAAGTTGGAGTGACTTCAATGTCTTTACGAATCCTGATGCTAGAGAAAAGCAGATTGATACTTGCCTTGGAATGTTCTATTCTGTTGGTTTTATGCAGGCTCCTCGAACTGCTGTAGGTGCTATAAATGCTGTTCAATATTTCAACATCAAACACCAAGTTGCCAAAGCAGATAAGTTCGGTCAGGTGATGTTTAATGATAAGTGGGAGGACATTAAAAGCAAGATTGATGTAACAACAAATGCAGAATTGACTAAAACGGTCTTGGATGCTACTCGCTCGGATTCCATGACTGCTAAACAGAAAGGTGCAGTTATCAATTATGCTATGTTCCTAAGCAAGCTTCGTGGATTCAATCAGGCATCAGATGCTAAGACAAAAGACAAGGTTGAAGAAGGTGAAACGGCTCCAACATTATCTAACGACCTTGATGATGCTTATACAGAAGGTCACAATGCTGATGATGCAGACAAGCACAATATCCAGTTGGAGCAGAATGACAAGGCGAATGAACTTGCAGCCATGTTGCATATTACTCCAGAGCAACTACATGATATGGCAGATGAAGACTTGGAAGCTATGACTGGTCAGGATGATAAACTTGACAAGGCTATCTATGACTACCAAGTATCAACTGCCAAATATCAGGGTGTGATGGATGGAGCACAAGACGAAGTTGATATGGCAGCACATCAGGCGGCTATGGAAACTGATAATATGACTGACCTGAGTCGTGGAACCGTCCGTAAGGCAACCATCAAAGCAACTGGTGGCTTGGAAGACTACGAGGTGTACATTATCAGTGGTAATATCGCTACTCATGATGATGGTTCTATTGATGTAGGCAATAGCGATGATATGATTATCTACTACGACCCGACAACTGGCAGAAAGGAACACGCTGATGCAATGATGTTCGCTGATCTCATAGAAGAACTCCCTGCTGCTGGTGTGAAAGCTCAGGCGGTAGCTGATGCGAAAGAAAATGCTATCAAGAAGATTGCTGGCATCGTTGATGGAACCATTGATGTTGGTTCTCAGTTCTCTGTTACTGATTCAGATGGTACAGAACATACCTATGAGGTGTTGGCTGATAATGGTGATGGTACTGCTATGATTACTATTGATGGTAATGTACCTACAGAACTTGTCAATGGTGAGAATGTACAGATACCATATTCGTTTGCTGACTTGCAGCAGTTAAAGGATGCTGAGGATTTGAAGAGACTGAAAGCTGCCAAGACTGAGCGTGAGCAGATGGAGAAGGAACGTGCTGAGCAGACTCAGGAGACAGAACAGACAGAGGAGATTCAACCATCATTTGACTTCAACCAGATTCTCAATGATAATGGTAATGTGGTGCTCGCTGATGTGCTCGGCAAGGATGGCAATACAAAATATCCAAACTCCCAGTTGTTCCTTATTCGTGATTCTGGTGCAAAAGCTAAGGTGATGGAGTTGAAGAGTGATGGTACTCTCGTTCCTCATGCGGTAAACAAAAAGGATGTGGCTACAATCTCTTCTATGTCTCTTGATGAGTACAAGCAAGCGATGGCTGAAACCTCAATGATAGAGGAGAATAGTGGTGCGATAGAGGGCGATAGAGGTGGAATAGAGGTGAATGATGAACTCCCACCAGTTCCTGATAATGTGACAATCAATGGTGATGGAACATACTCTGTTGATGGTGCTGTTAAGGGCGGAGAAAATACTACTGCTCCTGCTGAACAGACAGAACAGACTCCTGCTATGACTCTCGAAGATGGAACCATCGTGCCTATGCTGGAGGATGGCAATCCTGATTTCTCGAAGCTGACTGCTGATCAGACTGCAGAGTTGTATGACACCCAGTTTGGTGATGATGCTGATAGCGTAATCAGTGGATGGGTATCTGATGCAAAGAAGGCACTCGACAAGGCTAGCAACATGACCGTGAAGGGTAAAACTTTCGTGGAACAGAAGGCTGCAAAGGATGCTAAAGAGAAGGCGATTGCTGATGCTCAGGCGGCTTATGACTCTGCTATCGCTATCCGTGATGCCTATAATGAGCGACAACTTGCCAAGGTGGAAGACACTGCTGAGGGCAGAAAGGAACTCATTGAGAAGGCAAGAAGAAAGTTCGCTCGCTTGAAGAGTGCGGTGAAGGATGATGCTGAGGCTGTGGCTCAAATCTATAAGGAGACGGTTGGAACTCTGCTGCATCGTCTGTATGATGGTACTGGCATTGACGTGACAGATACGATTCCGCTTACTGCTGAGGAGTATGTGGCTAGCAACCTCGGTGCTCACTCTCTCAACTATGAGGGTACAGAGACAAGCAAGGGTGTTAAGCAGGAGACTGGATTGAGCAGAGAAGACTTTGCTAAGACTCAGTTGCTCGCTGCTGATGGTAAGGGAACAACCATTGACAACCTTGTGCATAGTCTGTGGGAGAATCGTCCATCTAACCTTGAATCACTCGGCACACAAGATATTCGCAATGCTATGCTCAGCGTTATCACTAGTGGCTTTAAGGCTTCGGAAGCAAGAAACTACATAGAGAATCTTCGTATCGCTCAGGCTGAGAATATCCTTGAAGAGCAGAAGAAGGCGGCTGATAACGCTGCATTCGCTGAGAAGAATAAGGCTGAATCAGAACAACAGACAGAAACTGCTCCTGAATCTGAGGTAAAGACTGGGGAAGAGAACTCTGATGAGTATAATGATGAGGAGAAAGAGAAGATAAATGAGCAGACAAATGAGAACATAAATGCTCCTGAGGTTCCTGAGGATGCAACGGATGATGCTCCTTTAGGCGCACAGAGAGAACAGACTGACCTTCCTTTCTCTGCTAGAGACAATGGCACACAGCAGACTACATCTGAGCGTGCTGCTGATGTAGAGAAGAATAAGGTGGATGATATGAAGGTCGTTGACAATATCGTGGGCGAGAAGACTCGCAAGGCTTTCGATAGACTGGCTAAGATGATGGGTGCAAATATTCAATGGCAGTACTCAGACAAGTTGGGCAACGGCTGGATTCAGGAGACTACGGATGCCGATGGCAGCGTTCATCGTACCATCTTCATCACTCTTGACTCTTCTATCACGGAAGGTGCTCAGTTTATCTTCGGTCACGAAATGACTCACCAAATCAAGAACCTGAACCCTGCTGCATACAATGAGTTGACTCAGCTTGTGCTTGATACCTATGGCTCTGATGCCTTCGACAAGGCGGTAGATGAGACCATGCAGAGATATTCTGATGCTGGATTCTCTGGACGTGCTAGAGATTACTACGCTGAGGAGGTTGTTGCTGATGCGGTAGGCGAAATGATTCGTGACCTTAACTTGGCTCACACTCTCGCTATGAAGATGTCTCATCCTCTGCTCGCTGCTATCCATGAGATATTGCAGAAGATTAAGTTGGCATTCTTTGGTACTGAGTATAGCGATGTGACCAAGAACATCATCCGCTCTATCGAACAAGCCTACGTGAAGACTGCCAATGGTCAGGTAACGAACTCTGAGACTGGCGAAGATGTTTCCTTCTCTCTCCGTCAAAAGCCCGAACCTAAGAAGAAGGGTATCGGATACAAGGTGTTCGTATTGAAGGATGGCAAACTCTATCCACCAATGGTAGCGAACCCTGATGGTGCTGCTACTCCAGTTGGTGTATGGCTTGATGCTGATGCAGCCCCTATTGCAGGAGAAAGCAAGACTGGCAGACCTCAGGTTAAGCAGGGTGGCAAGGGAACACAAGGCGGTAGCGGTAAGCTAGCCTATAGACCAGGCTGGCATCTTGGTGTAGTGCCTTACGCTATCCAGTTCAACCGCAAGGATGCTGAGGGAAACAAGACTCTCTTCCCTAAGAACTTCGTCTTCGCTGAGGTGGAGTATGCTGCTGATGTAGATTATCAGGAGGAAGCTCGCCAAGAGGGTATCAATTCATCGGGTAAGTATCAGCATTCTCTTGCTGGCTTGAAACATCTGCCTACTGATGGATATTATATGTATCGTACCAACCCGAACCCTGAGACTGACCCTTGGGTGATTACTGGTGCGATGAAGGTAACCCGTATCTTGACTAGAGCAGAGCAAGCGGAACTTGTGAAGAACGCCGGTCGTGAACCTCAGCAGATTCAGGAGGGCGATATTGTTACTGATGATGTTGTGAACAGCATCAATCAGGAGATAGCTGATGCTCCTAAGTTCTCGTTGAAGGTTTATCATGGTAGCGGTGCTGACTTCACAGAGTTTGACTTCGACCACATGGGCGAGGGTGCTGGCTCCCAAGCATTCGGTTGGGGTGGATATGTTACATCTTCCAAGAAGATTGGAAAAAGCTATGCTACTCTGATGGATAATGACCCTTCTAAGGCATATTATCGCTTTCAGCGTTCTAATGGTAGAAGGTTCGCCAAGAAATATCCTACTCTAGAATCATTCCTGCATGGTGATAAGAAAATAGCCATGAATGACAAGTTCACAGAGCAGGAAAAGATAGACTTCTACAATGAAATGAAGAAGTTGGCTGAGCCATACCATAATCTCTATGAGGTGGATATACCTGATGATAATGGCAGCAACTATCTGGATTGGGATAAGCCTTTGAGTAAAAGTCAGCAGGATGCCATTCGTGAAGGGTTGGAGCATCTTGGTGTAGGTATTAAGACGTTAGAAAACAAAGGTCAGTCTTTAGAGAGAACTGGCGAAAATGTTTACAACAGTACTCTGTATATTGGGCTAATTGGAACAGAGTATGATTTGCCTGAAAGAACTAAAGGAATAAGCAAGTTCCTATCTTCTGTTGGCTTTACTGGTGTTAAGTACAAGGCTGGACGTAACTTCGGTGGTGCAAAGAAAGGCGATACCAACTATGTTATCTTCAAGCCTGAGGATATGAGAATCACAGAGCACACCAAGTTCTCATTGAAGTCAAAACCAGTCCGCTTTGAAGCTGGCAAGAAACTCAGCGATGAAGAGAAGAAGGAAGTTCTTTCTACATTGAAGGATGCCTACAAGGTGAATGGTGTTCCTTATCACATCGAAGAGACTGCTGGCGGCAAGGAGAAGAGAGTGTATGAGCCTACTGCTGATAGCTATGTTGTGAGCGATATTACAAATCGTCCACTAAGATACT
>ERZ1034917.888-NODE-888-length-22851-cov-12.179900_pt1 | contig 22851 bp, 20 predicted proteins | sample MGYA00520605_ERZ1034917 | MGnify/ENA primary metagenome ERZ1034917 (study PRJEB33766, sample SAMN09781784) | gut metagenome | biome: gut microbiome | host: Homo sapiens | place: Madagascar | study: EMG produced TPA metagenomics assembly of the PRJNA485056 data... | reverse complement strand
TGTATATTTATTGATTTATACATTTTATGTTGTATATTTCATAAAACTAAAATAAGAGGTATAGTGATGATTACCGAGGCTGGCGAAAAATCAAAACATGCATTCATACATGCAGCGGGAAAGCTATTTGCGGAACACGGCATTGAACAAGTTCGTCTCAGTGAGATTGCAACGCTGGCAGGCGTGGATGCTTGCATGATCAATTACTATTTCGGCGGCAGGGACGGTTTGGTCCAAGCAGTTATTGAAGATGCTCTTTCCAAATGGCACAGGAACGATATCCAGAAATACTGTGAGGAAAACAGTGCGCTTCTGGAAACTCGTGATGGTCAATGCATTTTCATCACCGGTCTCGTGGAATGCGTATTCAGCACCTTGTCCAATAACGGGAATGAAGATCCTGCGACAAGCATGCTGCTGCAGCTGCTTCAGCATCCACATCCGCTCCGTCAGAAAATCGTTGAACGCCATATCAGACCAGGCATGAGGTTTTTCAGCGATATTTTCCGGAGGATCAGTGGCAATGATGATTTTGAGACAGCATTCTGCTGGTATCTGTTCCTGATCTGTCCCAAATATCTGTGTTCCGCATGTCCGGGAATGATTGATCTGTTTCATCCGCAAGGAGCTGTATCGGAGTCATTTGACCGCAGACTGCAACACTTCACAACAAAACTGCTGTTGTCCGGTTTAGGACTGGCGTGAGGAGACTGAAATGAGCAGAACAAGGAACATTATAGTAGTCGGTGCAATTCTCATTGCAGGAATCGTCACTGCCGGGTGGCTGTATTTGGGGCAGAAAAAGAGAGTGGACAATTCTGCGGATTCTTCCCGACGGGTTGTAAAACTGGTCAGAGTCACGGCAGAGGAAAAGAGAAAAAGAATCACTTACCCCGGGCGCGTTCGCCCGGTGAAACACGCGGAACTGTTCTTTCGAGTCTCCGGTCCGGTCATTGAGCGGAATCTGAAATATGGTCAGACGGTAGAAGCCGGAACCGTGTTGATGCGGATAGATCCGCGCGACTACCAACGGGAAGTGGATCGTCTTACTCAGGAACTTGAGGTTCAGAAGGTTCAGAATTCTCTGGCCAATATTGAATACAACCGGAACAGGAAACTGATTGAATCGAAAGCAGTCAGCCAGGCAGTTTACGATGCGGCCGCGACAAAGAAGCAGGCATCCGATGCTCAACTGAAGATGCTGGAAGTCGCCCTGCGGATTGCAAAGGACAAACTGTCGGATACAGTTTTAATCGCGCCGTTCCACGGAACCGTCTCCGACCTGAAAATCGAGCAGTATGAAATTGCAGCCGCCAATGTTCCAGTGGTAACCCTTGACGATTTGCGGGAAGTTGAGATCAGGATCAGTGTTCCTGCCGGAAATCTTCCGAATTCCAGCATTTATGACGGCAAACGTTATCTTGGAATGAAATTCGATGTAACATTTCCCGGACGTGGAGACAAAGTGCTTCAGGCGGCGATTTACGAGTTCAAACCGGTTGCATTCGAAGAAAGTGAAACTTACGAAGTCACCTTGCGGACGAAAGTTCCGGATGATTTTCTTGTGTTGCCCGGTATGAGTGCCGAAGTCCATGGAGTCCCACAGTTCAGCAAAGACTGCAAAGGACGTTTGAAACTCCCGTTTTCAGCAGTCTTCAAACGGGATGGCAAGGCTTCCGTCTGGATTTACCGGCAGGAAAACAAAAACTTGGAAATGCGGCAGATCCGTCTTGGTGAACCCGCCGATGGGGATATGATTTTCATTGAGGACGGGGTAAAGCCGGGGGACTATGTTGTCGCCGCCGGGGGGGACTGGCTGACAGACGGGACATCCGTTCGAATTCTGAATCCGGAGGTGTTCCATGAAAATCATTGATTATGTTCTGACGCATAAAAGTTTTTTCTGGTTGCTGATGACAGCTGTCGCAATCAGTGGTGTTTTTTCTTATTTTCACCTCGGACGGCTGGAGTATCCGACATTCAAGATTAAAAAAGCCACAGTGGTGACGCTTTATCCCGGAGCGACCGCACGCGAGGTGGAAAACGAAGTGACCGACAAGATTGAGGAAGAAATTCAGAAAATGTCGCAGATCGATAATATCACCTCGGTCAGCAGAAGCGGTTTTTCATTAATTTATGTTGAAATTCTCGGCAAATATTCTACCGGGGAAATACCGCAGATATGGGATGAACTGCGTCGGAAGGTCAATGATATTAAACCTTATCTGCCTTCCGGTGTTTCCGGAGTGAAAGTCGGAGATGATTTCGGGGATGTCTACGGCATTTTCCTGTCGCTTTCCGGTCGTGGTTACACGATCGATGAACTGAAGGACTACGCGGATCTGCTCAAAAAAGAGTTGCTGCGGGTTCCGGATGTGGCAAAAATCGCACTGTGGGGCGTACCGGAAAAAACGGTTTATGTGGAATTCAACCGGGCAAAATTATCCAATCTGAGAATTTCGCAGGAAAAACTTTTCCAGACCCTGAGCAGCAGCAATCTGGTCGAGGATGCGGGGGCAGTGAAGATCGGTGATGAGTATACTCGATTCCGCGTGACTGGCGGAATCAATGGCATCGAAGCAATCCGCAATCTTTACGTGTCCGATTCGGAGGGACGCCTGTTCCGCATCGGCGACATTGCAGAAGTAAAACGCGGTCATGCGGAGCCGGATGAACAACTTATGCGGTTCAACGGGCAACCGGCTGTCGGTATCGGTATTTCGACCGTTGACGGCGGAAACGTTGTTCGCATGGGCGAGGCGATCAAGGAGCGACTTGCTCAGCTTGAAAACAGCCGACCGGCGGGGATGGAGATCAATTTTGTCAATTACCAGTCGGAAAATGTTCAGGAGTCTTTGAATAATTTTATCGTCAACCTGATTGAATCGGTTCTGATCGTAATCGGCATTCTTCTGCTGACGATGGGTTGGCGTTCCGGGCTGGTAATCGGCATCACCCTGCTGTTGATTATCTTCGGAACATTCATCGGCATGGATCTGGCTAAAATCGACATGCAGCTGGTATCGCTCGGCGCATTGATTATCGCGCTTGGAATGCTGGTGGACAACGCCATTGTAATCGTTGACGGATACCTGGTAAAAACTTCGCGCGGAACGGAGAAACCGCAGGCTCTGAAAGAGATTGTCACGGAAACTCAATGGCCTCTGCTTGGTGCGACTGTCGTAGCGATCCTCGCATTTCTCGCCGTTGGTTTCAATGAGGGAAATATCGGTGAATTCTGCCGTTCCTTGTTTGATGTGATTGCCATCTCTCTGATATTGAGCTGGATCATGGCACTGACTTTTACTCCACTGTTGTGTCTGCTGTTGATCAAAGTCCGTCCGGTGGCAACGGAGTCCGGAGATGTTTATGACGGCAGGATTTATTCCGCCTACCGGAAACTTCTGCAATTCTGCCTTCGCCGCCGGACAGCGGTTCTGCTGTTGATTCTGCTCGGGCTGGGACTGGCCGGCTGGGGATACGGGAAACTTCCGAAAGTATTTTTCCCAGATTCCACGCGCAAGCAGTTTTATGTGGATTACTGGCGCAATCAGGCGAGCCACATCGACGAAACGGAAAAGGATGTGGAAGCGATCGCCGACTACATCCGGACGCTTCCGGGTGTAAAATCCACCACAACCTTCGTCGGAGAAGGTGCCTTGCGCTTTATTTTAAGCTACGACTACAACAGTCCGTCTCCCGACTATGGGCAGATTGTCGTTGATGTGGATGATTTCAGGAAAATTGATGAACTGAGTCAAGAAATCAATAAGTATCTGCGTAATAATTATCCGAGTGCTGATGCTATGTTCATGCGCTTTTCCGACGGGATTTCGATTCCGTTCAAGGTGGAAGCGAGATTCCGGGGACCTGATGCCGAAGTATTGCGGCAACTGGCAGCGCAGGCGAAAGAGATCATGCGGGAAAACGGCAATACCCAGTATATCCGGGATGACTGGCGCGATCCGGTCAAAACAATCCAGTTAAACTATTCCGAAATCAAGGCTCGCCGGACCGGGATATCCCGCAAAGACCTGGCGCAGGCGCTGCAATGGAATTTCAACGGTGTAACTTGCGGCATTTTGAGGGAAAACAATACATTGATCCCGATCATTTCACGTCCGGTGGCTGCGGAAAGGAAAAACATTGGTGAATTGGACAGTGTGCGCATTTGGAGCAGCGCCGCCGGCAAAAGTTATTCGCTGGCACAGGCATGTGACGGAGTGGAAACCGTGTGGGAAGCTCCGCAGATCCGGCATCGTGACCGGGTGCCAACCGTTACGGTACAATGTTCGCCGGTTTCCGGAACGGCGGCGGAACTCCAAAAAAAACTGCAAAAACGAATTGAGGCGATCGAATTGCCGCCGCTCTATTCTTTGGAATGGGGTGGAGAACTGGAACAGAGCAGGATTGCCGAAGCGAAACTGAAAACGCTTTTTCCGGTAAGTCTGATATTGATGTTTCTGATTGTTGCAATGCTGTTTCGGACTTTGCGTGAGACAATAACGGCCTTTGCCGTACTTCCGTTTGCTTTGATCGGCGTAGTCGGCGGTCTTTTCCTGCTGAACCTTCCATTCGGCTTCATGGCAATTCTCGGTTTTCTCGGACTTTCAGGCATGCTCTTGAAAAATGCCATTGTTCTGTTGGATCAGATCAATCTGGAACTGCAAAAAGGAACGCCGCATTATTCGGCGCTTCTGAATGCGTCCGTCAGCCGTCTGCGTCCAGTGACGATGGCGGCGGGAACAACCGTACTGGGAGTGGCACCGTTGCTTTTTGATACTTTCTTTGCTTCAATGGCGGCGACGATTATGTTCGGTTTACTCGGAGCCACAATTTTGACGTTGTTCGTGCTTCCCGTGACTTATTCACTCTTATTCCGGGTAAGATCATAAATACAGATAAAAAGTCACGCTGTTTTCAGATTACATTACCTGTATTCAAAAGCACTTTTATATTAGGCTTTTCATTTTTCATTATGTTCTTTTACTGCTGTCGTGGCAACAACCGGAACGGGTGGCGATACGCTGGATGATGGAGAAAAAAGTCTCTCCGAAGTTGATCAAATCTCTTGAAAAAAATTGCGAAGACTACCGCCGGAGCGAACGGATCCGCGATCTGTACCTGCTGGATATGGAGTTTCACAGCGCCATCATCAAGAACAGCGGAAGTGTCCAGCTTCACGACATTCTGGAAAAACGCCTGATTCTCCTGAACTCATTTTACCTGACGACGGCGGTCGTAGTCATCCCTACGATTGAAAGTATCGAACGCAGTTATCAGGAACATGCCGCCATACTTCAGGCAATCAGGAAAAATGAACTGAATACGGCTGTAAAATGCCTGCGCTTCCATCTGGAAAATGCAGGGGAGGAACTCCTGAAAAACATGAAAAAACGCGACAGAAAGCTCTCCTGAAAGCGGGTTTCGCCTCAATGCCGCTCTTTTTCATGTTTCCGCCGCAGCTCATCACAGCGGGAAACACCTGCGGCGGCAAGAAAATCAAGCTCCTCATCCTTCAATTCCTGCAACGGACTCTCCTCTTTGGAGATTGAAGCAAAATCCGGCATCTCCGGCGCAGGCAGAGAAAATGCACGCTCCATCAGTTCATCCACAAAATCCGCTGTTTTCCGTTGATCCATTTTCAGTCCTCCATTTCTGTTTTTCTGCCCTGAAAACGCAGGAGCAAAGAAAAGGTTACAGCTTTTTTCTATTTTTTCCGCCCGGCAGAATCCGGCAGTCAATCTGCAAGATACTCAACTCTTTTTTGAAGTATCGGCAAACGGGTCAACAACAATCTCCGGCGCCGTTTCCGGATCGTTCAGACGCTGTTTCCGAATCTCCCGGAGGGATTCCACAAGCTTCTGAGGAGCATATCCGCCGTCTTTCTTCAACGCTTTCGCAATGGCAAAAATACTTTCAGCGCCAAGAACCGTATGGTAGCTCGGCTCCTTCCCGAAACGCCGCTTCCATTCCTTCACGAACGGCGTATCCTGCTTCCTGATCACGGCGCGCGGCAGAAACAGAGTAAACGGCAGAGCCATATTCCGTGTCTGGGGAATGTAAAGGTCATCGGAACCATACACGGGAAGCGTCATTTTCAGCTCTTTCATCAAAGCGGCGAATTCCGGGAAATCGGAGAACGTCCCGCCGAAAAAGACGACATTGGAAAACTGTTCTCCGCTGTAATTCCGGACGGCGCGCAGCAGATCGCGCCGCCGGAGAGGAAGCTGGTAATTCAGGCGGTAGACCCGGTTGAATGCCGGACGCTGATGGCTCATCCGTTCCAGAGCCGTGCAGAAAATGTCGCCGTAGGTCCCCGTCTCCGGACTGATGATCAGCAGGTTCCTGTATCCTTTTTTCTCCATATCGCCGAGGATCGCCTCAATCCAAAGCTCCAGCGGAGGGAAAAAGGTCACGAAATTATCCGGGTCCAGCGGAGGCAGTTTCTCGGAACTGACCGTCAGGGGAGAGATCAGCGGAAGCCCCTGAAACTGGGTCAGGGCACGCCCGGCGGGAATATAGCCTGAACTGAACGGACCGATCACAGCCGCAATCAACGGGTCGTCGCAGAATTCCTGCACTGCGGCACTGTATTGCGGGAGAGTCGTCACGCCGTCACGCTTGACGAGTTCCAGCTTTCTGCCAAGAACCCCGCCTTCGCGGTTCAGCATTTCCATGGCAAGTTCCACTCCCTGTATGGCTTCCGCCGCCGGCTGATCCGTCCTGTCATATGCTGTTCCCAGTTTCAGCGCCGGCGACTTCCTTACGGCTTTTTCCCGCATGTTTTCATACCATGTCCGGTGATTGCGGTCGATGATCGAGCCGAACTGGAACACCCCCAGCGCATTCAGAAGAAAAAAGATACAGATGAGAGCAAGCAGAATGATGATTCCGTTTTTCATAAGGTCAGTTCCTTTCCGTTAACTGGCGTTCCGCAAGACGTTTGAAAAGCCCTTCTTTCGCAGAGAGTTCCGCATAGGTTCCCTGCTGAACGACCTCTCCCTTGTCCAATACATAAATCCGGTCCGCCCGGATGATCGTCGAAAGACGGTGCGCAATGACGATACGCGTCGTATGAAGCTTCTCCATATTCTCCTTCACAATTTTCTGTGAAAGATTGTCCAATGCGCTTGTGGACTCATCCATCACGACCACAGACGGCGCCCCCACAAGCGCACGCGCAATCAGAATCCGCTGCTGCTGTCCGCCGGAGATGGTCTCAGGCGTCACAAGCGTATGAATTCCCATCGGCATATTTTCCACATCCTGATCGAAAGCGGCGAGCTCCAGCGCGCGCCACGCATCCTGCGTCGTGTATTCCGTCCCGGTGATGATATTCTCCAGAATGGAACCCGGCAGGATTTTGCTGTTCTGCAGAATCACCCCCATCTGGCGGCGGACGGAACGGAGTTCCAGATTGGCAAGATCTTTCCCCGAATAATAAACGGCGCCCGCCTCCGGCTGTTCAAATCCGAGAAGAAGACGGACCAGCGAACTTTTCCCCGCGCCGGACGGTCCGACGATCGCAATGAACTCTCCGGGTTCCGCATGGAACGAAACGTCTTTCAGAACCGGCGGAGCATCCGGCGAGTAGCGGAAATTCAGATGCGAAACCTCCACTTTCCCATCCAGTTTCCCCGGATTGCGGCGTTCTCCGCCGTCCTCCGGTTCCGCGTCCAGAATCGGCATGATGCGGTCCAGTTCCGGCTTGATCGCAAGAAGCGACCAGCATCCGCCGGCAAACCCCATCAGACCGCCTTGAAAACTCTGGAACGCCGCCATGAAGGCAAGAAAAACGGGCAGAGACAGGTTCTTGTCGAGGAAACCGCCCGCCAAAGCATAAAACAGAACCGAAATCAGCATCGGGAAAATGGTCGAGAACACGCTTTGGTACGCCCCGTTTCGCGAAATAATGTAATTCTGGCGGACCATCTCCGAAAAATCATCCGTGAAACGGGAGAGAATCCGCTGCTCGGCTCCGGCAGCCCGGATTTTCGCCATGCCGTCGAAGAACTGCTTCATCAGTCCGCTCATGCGCCCCGCGGCGGCAGCCTGAACCGCAAGCGGGTGCAGGTTGATGCGCGAAAGCAGGAAAAATACCGATGCATAGATCAACACCATCACCAGTCCCATCGCCCCCAGCAGAGGACTGTAATAAAACATCATCGCGAGACTGACCAGCGAAAAAAGCGAGCTGAGAAACTGCTGTGAGATGATTCCGAAGACGGCAGCCTGAATCTGCGAGGCGCCGAGAATGCGCTGCGTCATATCTCCGGAATCGCACATCCGGAATGTCTTCACCGGAATCCGCAGGACATGATCATACATCGCCGCCTGAAACCGTTCATACTGCTGGGCGCTGAACAGCATCATCACCAGGGACGGCACCACATTCAACCCGATTTCGCAGGCGGTCAGCACAATCAGCAGAAACATAAGCTGCCAGAGTTCAGGAAGATTCGCGGTTGGGATGATCTCCCCTGTAATGTACCGGGTCGCGACCGGCATCACCAGCCCGATCAGGGAGGAAATCAGCCCCGCAGCCACAATCAGCGCCAGAACAGGTTTCGCAGTCGCGAACACAAATTTCAACAACGTTTTTTTCGTCTTTTTGCCCGGCGGGAACGGTTCGTAGAAACAATAAGCCTCCTCCGCAAAAAGCGGGGCGGATTTCCGGTCAAGCGGATACTTTCGGTTTCCGCGCACCGGATCGCGGTAACTGCTTCCGTTGGCACTGAGATACAGAATCACGGGAGAATCATCCTCACGGCGGAACGCCAGCACCGGACGCGCCGACTGTTTGTAACAGTCCTGCGTCAGTTCAATTCTGCGGATGCGCCATCCGGCGGAGGCGGCAAACTCCTTCAGACGCTCCTGCACAGGAAGTTCTCTGTTCCGCAGCAATTCCGGCTCCTTCTCAAACGGCAGGCGGTAACACTGCGCGATCTCCCGGAGGGCGGCGGCAAGAAAATCCGACTCATCCTCACGGTTCCGGCAGGTGGAACGGATCCCCGCAAGACGGCCGAGTCCATCCAGTTTCCGCCCCAGCGCATCGGATGTCAGTTCCCGGTTTTCCCGGTTCAGTTGAAACCGTTTTTCTTTCTGCACGTTCAATATTCTGATCAGAGCGGACAGGAGTCCCGGCACATTTTCCGCCTCGATCCGTGTTCCCGCGACTTCACTGACCGCCGTCTGCAAACGGTTGCGCCACTCGCCGCGGGACACTTCCGACGGAACCGAGGAAACATCTCCCGAAGGCACTGCGGCAAGTTCATAACGAATTCCGCCAACACAAATGGAAGTCTCCGGGCAGAACGCATCACCGGCTCTCAAAACCGCAAGAAATGCACGGTCTCCGGCAGACCCGTCCGCTTCGAACCGAATCAGAAACAGATTCAGTTCCCCGCTCAGGACTTTCATGCCGGAAGCAAGAGAACTCAGATAAAACGTCCTGCCGGAGGGATGCAACACACTGTCCACACGATGCTCCATCGCTCACCCTCCCTGTTCCAGTTTCATCATGGCGGCATATTTGCCTCCGGCTGCCATGAGCACCTCATGAGTCCCGCGCTCCGCAACAATCCCGTGATCCAGCATGATGATCTCATCACAATCCCTGATTGTGCTCAGTCGGTGCGCCACCACGATACAGGCGCAGCCGCGGCGACGGATCGCCTTGTCGATTTCGACCTCCGTGACAGGGTCCAGCGCGCTGGTCGCCTCATCAAGAATCAGAAGCGGCGTGCGGTAAGTCAGTGCGCGGGCGATCTCCAGACGCTGGCGCTGTCCGCCGGAGAAGTTGTTTCCGCCTTCCTCCACATTCAATTCCAGCATGGGACCGCGGGCGGTCAACTCCTGTTCGATGGCGGCGTCGCGGACCGCCTGCTGCAAATCCCGCGCCTCATACGACGGGGCAAAAAGCGTCAGATTCTGCCCGACCGTTCCGGAAAAAAGCATGATGCTCTGATCGACAGTGCCCACCGTGGCGTAATATTCCGAACGGGTATATTCATTCATGGGTTTCCCATTCAGGAGAATCTCGCCCGACCACGGAAGCAGTGTCCCGTTGGCGAGCTTGGCGACCGTCGTCTTGCCGGAACCCGAAGCGCCGACCAGAGCGACACGTTTTCCGGGCGTCACTTTCAGCGAGAAATCCTCCAGCACCGGCGGCTCCTGACGGCTGTAACCGAATGTGACATTTTTCATTTCAAACACGGCATGATCCGGCGGAACGCGCTCCGAACCGTCATCGGCGCGGAAACTTTTCTCCGGTTCATATTTATAAACGTCGTTGATGCGCTCCACATCGGCTTTCATAGTCTGAAGCTCCGCTCCCGACATCATCAATGCCGTAAACGGGGCGGTGAAACTCGCGGTCAGTGTCTGGAACGCAAACATGCCGCCCAGAGTCAGATCGCCGTTCATGATCAGCCAGGCGCCGACACACAGAATCAGCACATTGCCCACCGCATTCAAAAAGGAAGGCAACAGATTGAAATAGGTAACGGAAACCTGAAATTCCAACTGCTTCCGGTTCAGGTCCGCAAGCTGCCCGGTCCATTGCAGGAAAACGGAATCCTCCCGCCCGGCGGCACGCAGGTTCTCCATCATGGACACTCCCGACATCACGGAACTGAGCATTCTGGTCTGAACCATCATCAGACTCTGATTCAGAATCTGGCGGCGTTTGTTGACGATCCACAGGAAAAGAAGATCCAGCAGAAGAAAACCGAGCGAAACAAAAGAAAGCAGCGGGCTGAACTGAAACATCAGAATCAGGAAAAACAGCGCCGTAAAAAACTTGACGATGTTATCCGCGAATTTTCCGAATGCGGCATTCGCAACGGAAGAATTCAAGCCGACCCGTGTCTGGACATCGCCGTTGGAACGCTGGAGGAAAAAGCCCATCGGCAGACGGAACAGGAAGTTCATCATCTCCATGGTTTTGTTGACCGCCAGCTGAAGCTCCCCGCGACGCAGAGCCAGAGACACCAGCCAGCTGAGCACCGTCTGAAGCAGAATCGTCAGAATGAACAGCAGCAGGACCGGCACCAGCCACTCGCTTTTCCCCGGCAGAATCCGGTCTACGAAAATCTGCATCAGCGCCGGAACCGTAATCCCCGGAATCACAAGGAGAAGTCCGCCCCAGACCACTGCCGCCATCACGCTCTTCATACCCGAAATCATCGGGATCATTGCCCGGAACACACTTAACGGCCTCCCGCCCTTGCGGAATTCCGGCGTTTTCCTGAACTCCAGAGCCACGCCGGTATAGGACTTTTCAAAAAGTTCCCGGTCCACGACGCGGGGGCCTGTGGCGGGGTCGTTCAGATAAAAATACTTCCCGTTGCGCGAGTGTCCCTCGTAAACCACGAAGTGCTCGAAGTTCCAGAACAGAATCAACGGTCCTTCCAGCTCGTCCAGATGTTCCGTCAGAACGCGGTAGCCTTTAGCGTCAAGGTGATACCCGCGGGCGGCTTTCAGAATCAGGGACGCTTTGCTTCCGTTCCGCGAGACGCCGCATTCCGCACGGAGTTTTTCAAGAGGCTCATACCGTCCGTAATAGGCAAGAATCATCCCCAGCGACGCGGCGCCGCACTCCGTCGCCTCCATTTGAAGCATGGTCGGAGTTTTCTTTCTTGCCGGGCGCAGAAAAGAGGGAATCATTCGGGATAAATTCATTCGTCAGACGGTTTCTTTTTGACTTGTTTCCGGTTCATGAGCTCCCGGAGGGCGGGAATTACATAAGACACCGGAGCGCGGTAGGAGGTATTGATGATAACCTCCCCCAGCATTCCGTTGACGATCTTGCGGGGATATCCCTTCCGGCTGGTCCAGCGGTAGCCGCTCGGCGATTTCGGATCGGGGAGAATCTCAAGGACAACCCTGATGACGGCGGACTGCCCCGCGATCATCTGCGTCAGGGAGGCATTCATCAGTTCCGCCTGAACCGTTTCCGCATTGACCGGAACTTTGCTGACCTCGCGCACCACGCATTTCAGATAACCATACTCGGCGGCGGGAGCGGCAGCGGGAGAAAAGAACGCACTCATCCCATTACGGATTTTCTTGCCTTTATCCGGCGGGACGAATGCCGCCAGATACATTCCCTCGTCGAGGCTGGACGCCACCAGCGCAATCTTTTCCCCGTTCTGCACGAACGCCCCTTCTTCTTTGAAGACTTCAAGCACCTGCCCGTCGAAATCCGGAGTGATCCAGTATGCCTCGCGATAGAGTTTCTGCGCAAGATCCAGATCCTGTTTTTTCTGTTCCAACTGCTGTTTCAGCTCCAGAAGCTTCTGCTCCTGCTGCCAGATCCGGTCCTGCTGGGAGATGTCGGTCTCCATGGACTGGAACAATGTCGAAAGAAAAGAACTCTCCGTCTGCACCATCTGATCCAGAGTCTGGTAGTAAGAAACTTTGGAAGCGGCGCCCACATTGGTCAGGCGGGAATAAATGTCCACGATATCCGCGGCTCTTTTCCGGCTTTTCTCCTGCTGGGCGGTCAGACGCTCCAGATGCTTTTTCTTTTCCCGGTCCATCTCCAGCTTCTGAGCAGTGAGACGTTCCGTCCCCTGTTTCAGGAATTCAACTTCCGAGCGTAGCAGATTGTATTCCGATTCCAGTTTTCTGACGTTGAACAACATCTCCGGATTGTAGATCTGCCCGATGATCTGTTCGGAAGTAACCTCTGCCCCTGCCTGAATGTTCAAATGGGAGAGCTTCCCGTTTCCTCCGGCGATGATCGGATGGACTCCGCCGCTCAGAAGGGTAATCCCGACTCCGGTGACACTCTCCACCATACTGCCGTAAAATCCCCAGAAGATCATTGCGCCGAAAAACAGGGAAATGGAACCGAGCAGAAACCACGTCCAGCGAGCTTTCACACTCGTCAGCGCATGACTCTGCGTCCCCCGGTTCATCTGTTCGATGGCTTTCTCCGAAAAAGCAATCTTTCCTGCCATGACGTTCTCCATTCAAAAAATTCTTCTGGAAATACCGGAAGGTACCGGCATCTGTCCGCATAATATAATTCCGTTTCAGTGTTTTTACAACAGGCGGCATTCCGGAACGCATCGTTGTCCGGAATGCCGTCTGGATTCGGAAACTGTTCAGGCAATTCAGCCTTTCAGAAGAGTTCCCAACTGATCTCTTGTGAAAGAAATCCACTCCCCTTTGTTGTTCTGAATTTCAAGAGACTTCAGATTCGGGTTGCCGACAAGGGACTGAAGTCTTTTTTCGGAACACGGTCCCTGTGAACTCATGCCGCTGAAACCGTCGGTGGAACTTTGGAAGCAGACGGATTTGACGATCAGTCCCTGGGCACCGCTTTTCCCCGTCAGAGTCTTCAGGTTATACTGTGTGATGAAATTCTGGTTGAAAGCCCCGCCGACGATGTTGTCGAGTTCATTGTCATCCAGATTGACGAGATTTCTGTTTTCCTTGTTCATGGTGCCGTCTCCTTGTCTTTTGAGATTGATGTTTCAGGCTGTTTCCGCCATGAAAACGTTTGCGATTCGAAAAAGTTACATCAATTTTCCATGTTTTCTGATTTTCTTTATACCGCCAGTCATTTTTTCAACCTTTGAGGAGAGTCCCCAGTTGCTCCCTGCTGAATGAGACCCAACAGCCTTGATTGGTCTCAAATGAAATTGATTTCAGCCCGATGTCATTGTAAAGCTCCTTCAAACTGCTTTCGGTCTGCATACCCGCCGAAGAAACTGCGCTGCCGCCCTTTGCCCATTCCACTTTTGCATACAGAACCTTCAATCCTTTTTTATCTTTGCTTTTCAAGTCATATTGCGCGATGATGTTCTGGTTGAAAGCCCCGCCGACGATGTTGTCGAGTTCATTGTCATCCAGATTGACGAGATTTCTGTTTTCCTTGTTCATGGTGCCGTCTCCTTGTTTTTGAGATTGATGTTTCAGGCTGTTTCTGCCCTGAAAACGGAGAGAACGGAAAAAGGTTACAGGAAAAATCAGATTTCTCCGCTTTTTCTTAAATCTTCAAGCAGCTCCTGAAGTTTTCCTTTGGCGCGGTGAATCCGTACTTTGACAAGAGACTCCGAAGCGCCGGTCAGCTCCGCGATCTCCCTGATGGAACGTCTGGCAATCTGAAACAGAGTATAGGCGGTTCGCATGTCCTCCGGAAGCCGTGCGATTGCATCCTGAAGACGTTTCCGCAGATAGACAAGGTCGGCGGATGTATTTTTTGCGGCAGGATCGGTCATGCCCGCATCCTCATCCGCGATTTCATCCTGATAAATCATGAATCTGCTGCGACGGTAATAGTCTGTCCGCAGATTTCTTGCAACGGCGAAGACAAAACCGGAAATCGAGTCTGTCGCCGAAAGTTCTCCGCTCTTTTTCCAAAGCCGGATAAAAGTTTCCTGAACGATATCACATGCGACAGTATATTCGAGTCCGTTCGCGACCAGATAATTCGTCAGCTTCGGGGCAAGCTCGCAGTATGCGGTTTTGACCTCCTGTTCATTCAACATGCGGTTTCTCCTCATTGAAGCCGAAAATATATCATGCCTCTTTTCAATTGCAAATCCGGAACCGTGCTGTTTCCGGAACGGTGAAAATACCCGCCGCCGGAAAACAGCCCCGGTTCTTATCTGCCGAACAGCCCGATGATGTCGTTGACCGACTTGAAGCCTTTGCGGTCGAGATAATCGTTGATGCCTTTGATCACCTTGACCGGCGCCATCGGATCGGCAAATATCGCGGTGCCGACGGCAACCGCTTTCGCTCCGGCAAGGAAAAATTCAACCGCATCCTCGCCCGTCGTGATGCCGCCCATGCCGATGACCGGAATCCTGACCGCGTGCGCCGCCTCATAGACCATTCTCACGGCAATCGGCTTGATCGCCGGACCGGAAAATCCGCCTGTGACGTTGGCAATTTTCGGACGGAACGTTTCAATGTCGATCGCCATCGCGGGAATCGTATTGATCAGGGAAATCATATCGCTCCCCGCGTCCTCGGCGGCTTTCGCAAAATCCGCGATCTTCGTCACGTTCGGACTCAATTTCGTGATCAGCGGCAGTCCGGTCGCCTTTCTGACCGCGGAAACGACCTTGCCCATCATTTCCGTATCGGTTCCGAATGCGATGCCGCCTTCCTTGACATTCGGGCAGGAAACATTGATTTCCAGTGCGGCGATCCCTTCGGAATCTTCGTCAAGGCGACGCGCGACTTCGCAGTAGTCCTCAATCTTTTTTCCCCAGATATTGACAATCGTCGTCGCGCCGGACTTGCGGAGAAACGGCATATAGTGTTCATCGTGCAGGAACCTGTCGATGCCGGGTCCCTGAAGCCCGATCGCATTCAGCATACCGGATGTAACCTCCGCCACGCGGGGAGTCGGATTGCCATGGGACTGCCACGGGGCAACGCCTTTCACGACGACCGCCCCCAGCTCCGACACCGGGAAAAACTCCTCATACTCCGCGCCGTAACCGAACGTGCCGGAAGCAGTCATGACGGGATTCTTCAACTGTATTCTGCCCAGATCGACTCTCAAATCAGCCATAGTAAACCTCTTCTGCGTTGTAAACGGGTCCTTCCTTGCAGCTTCTCGAATAGCGCCAGCCGTCCGGCGACGCGGCGTCTCTGACTTTTACGACGCAAGCAAAACATGCGCCGACGCCGCAGCACATATGCTGATCAAGGCTCAATTCCGCGCCGACGCCGAGCGACAGCGCCTTTTTCCCCAGCGCCAGAAGCATGGGCTCAGGCCCGCAGCCATATACGAAACATGCCTTCCTGTCGGCGGCAAGCGCATCCTCCAGAAGCTCCGTCACGAATCCCCTGTGCCCGACCGTTCCGTCATTGGTGGCGATCCGCACCTCGAAACCGAGCCTCTCATAGTCGTCAATGAGAATCAGATCGGCGTCCGAGCGAGCGCCGAGAAGCAAGACGCCCTTTTCCGGACACCGTTTCGCCAGCAGATAAGTCGCCGCCGAACCGTAGCCCCCGGCAACGAGAATGGGCCTGATCCCTTTCCGCGGTGCGGAGTAAGGCCTGCCCAGAGGCCCGAGAATCAGACAGCGCTCGCCGGGACGCATGCGGCTGAGCTCCTCCGTTCCGTGCCCGACGATCTTATAAACCAGCGTCAGCGTCCCCGCCTCGGGATCGGCATCGCTGATGCTGAACGGGCGGCGCAGGATGCGGTCCCGCATCGCCGTGATTCTGACGTGGACAAACTGTCCCGCCTGCGCCTGTTTTGCGATATCGGGCGCGGAGAAGACGATTCTCCGGTAGAGCCCCTTCAGGCATTCGTTTTTCAAAATTATGCAGTCTGAATCCATATTTTCTCCGGGAAACTGTCAGATTGATTGTTTTTCGGTCTTGTCTCTTTCATTTACGCATGTATGCTTTATATTATAGCTCCTGAACAGTGATTACTCAAATGAAAGAAAGACGGTTTTCAGCAGAATTATGGAAGATTTGCCCAATATCGCCCGCGTGCTCCTGAACCTTTCGCTCAACCGGAGCTTCGATTACCGGATACCGGAGCATCTCCGCGGACAGGTCAGAGCCGGAATGCGCGTCAACGTTCCTTTCGGGCGCGGTGACGGCGAACGGCAGGCTTACGTCGTGGCGGTCGGTTCCGCCTCGGACCGCGACGATCTCAAGGAGGTGCTTTCGATCTGCACGGAGCATCCGGCGCTGACCGAATCCCTGCTGAAAATCGGGGAATGGATGGCGGATTACTACTGCTGTGCGCGGGAACTGGCGGTCCGGACTCTGCTTCCGGGGGCAGTCAGGAGCGGCAAGATCAAGGCAAAGACGAAGGCCTATTACTTCCTGAACGATATGCAGAAAGCCGCGGATTATATCAATAAGAATACACGGGCAAAGGGAAAATGCGCCATTCTGAAAGCCCTGATGCTCCATCCGGGAATCGAGGCGGAAACCCTTGCCGCAGAATCCGGCGCCTCGAAAGCCGTCCTGAACGAACTGGTAAAGCTGGAACTGGTCTCAATCGAAGACCGCGCCGTGGAACGCAATCCGTTTGCCGGTATGGAACTGCTCCGCACAAAGCCGCTCACGCCCACCGGAGAACAGGCGGAGGCGCTGAACCTGATTTACAAACGCATGGAACACCCGGACTCCGCAGACCCGCATGTGATTCTGCTCCACGGCGTAACCGGAAGCGGAAAAACCGAAGTCTACCTTCAGGCGATTGCGCGCGCGGTCGAGAATGGAAAAGAGGCAATCGTGCTTGTCCCGGAAATCTCGCTGACTCCGCAGACCGTCGAACGGTTCCGCGCACGGTTCGGGGACATGGTCAGCGTGCTTCACAGCGGGCTCACCGACGGCGAGCGGTATGACGAATGGATGAAAGTGCACCGCGGCAAGGTCAGAATCGCGGTCGGCGCGCGGTCGGCGCTGTTCGCGCCGTTCCGCAACCTCGCGCTGATCATCGTGGACGAGGAGCATGACTCCTCCTACAAACAGTCCGAAGCTCCTCGCTACAACGCGCGCGATGTGGCGGTCATGCGCGGAAAACTCGAAAACGCCCTCGTGATCCTCGGTTCCGCAACGCCATCCATGGAGTCGTATTATAACGCAAAAACCGGGAAATACACGCTCTGCAAACTTACCAGACGGAGCGATCCCTCCATCCTGATGCCGGAAGTGAAGATCATCGACATGCGTCTGGAAGGCACGGAGGAAGGCAAGTTGCCGTTTCTCTCCAAATTTCTGGTGCAGGCGGTGCGGGAACGCATCGCGCGCGGGGAACAGAGCATCATCTTCCTGAACCGCCGGGGTTACGCAAGGCAGATGGCGTGCGACCTCTGCGGATATGTCGCAATGTGCCCGGACTGTTCCGTGGCTTACACCTACCACCGCAAAACGCAGATGCTGACCTGCCACCTGTGCGCCTCCTCCGTGGAGGCTCCGTCCGTCTGCCCGAACTGCGGATCGGAGCACATCCGTTACTCCGGCGCGGGAACGGAACGGATTGAAAACATCTCCCTGGAGGTGTTCAAAAACGCCCGGATCGCCCGCATGGATTCCGACAGCATGACGCGCCCGAGCCTCTATGCGAAGGTATTGTCACAGTTCCGGCGCGGCGAACTGGACATCCTGATCGGCACCCAGATGATCGCCAAGGGGCTGCATTTCCCGAATGTGACGCTGGTCGGGATCGTAAATGCGGACATGGGGCTGTTCATGCCGGATTTCCGCGCGGCGGAACGTTCGTTCCAGCTCCTCACGCAGGTTGCCGGGCGCGCCGGACGCGGAGAAGTCAAGGGGGAAGTTCTCGTGCAGACCTGTTCCCCGTTCAATCCTCCGATCATGTTCGCCGCGGAGCATGATTACGAAGGTTTTTACCAGGAGGAGATCGCCGTCCGCGAGGAACTGAAATATCCGCCGTTCGGACACATGATGATCGTCCATTTCCGGGGGGAAGACCCGGCGGAGATCATGGCGGCGGCAACCGCTCTGATGGAAAAGATCCAGCCCTGTATCGACCCGGAAACCATAGTTTCCGAACCCGCACCCGCGCCAATCGAACGTGTCAAGGGCAAATACCGCTACATGGCGACTTTCCGCTACGGCAGACTGGCTCCGCTCCGCCGCGTCCTGCGTCGCGAAATCTACTCCGTCCGTCATCCGGCTGTCGAAATCTACGTGGATGTGGACGCCATTTCCATGCTGTAGATTCCTGTTTCAATCTTTTCCGGCAGAACATATGGCGCCGGAATTCAGTTTCCTGCGAAAAATTCCTGATTTCAGATTGACTTTCCGTCATTGCGGAGTAACTTTATAGTATTCAACAACACAAAGGAGTTATTGTCATGGAGAATCAGGTTCCTCCCGAAGTCAATCAGAGAAAAATACTTGCCGGAGTCATCGGAATCATTCTGGGCGCTTTCGGCATTCACAAGTTCATACTCGGCTATACAACCGAAGGGATTATCATGCTTCTTGTAACCCTCCTGACATGCGGTTTCGCAGGCACAGTCATGGGAATTATCGGACTGATCGAGGGCATCATTTACCTTACGACGCCTGATGACAAGTTTTATGAAACCTATATGCTGAACAAGAAAGGCTGGTTCTGACCGGAACAATGGGAACGGAAATCGAACGCAAGTTTCTGCTGAAAGACGATTCATGGCGCAGCCGGGTCCTGGTCCGCACGCTCTGCCGGCAGGCTTACATTCATTTCCGGGAACAGGAAAACGGAGTGCTCCGCGTCCGGATCGCCGGAGAAAAGGGCTATCTGACGCTCAAGGGGCCTGTTCAGGGATGCACCCGCAGCGAATACGAGTATGAGATTCCGTTTGACGACGCCAACGCGCTGATCCATGATTTCTGCGAGGGGCCCGTCGTGGAAAAATACCGGAACATCGTCATGAACGGCGCCGACCGCTGGGAGATCGACGAATTTCTCGGAGACAATCAGGGACTCGTTCTTGCGGAACTGGAACTGGCGTCCGAAGACAGCGTATTTGAACATCCAGCGTGGCTGGGAGAGGAAGTGACCGGGCAGCCGGGATATTACAACTCCTTTCTGGCGCGCAATCCATATAAAACATGGAAACAAACAACAGAAACAAAATCCAAGGGGGATAAGACAGAATGAAGACGTCAATGAAAACAATGCTTGCGGCACTCGCAGTGCTGCTGTCCGCCGGGCTCATGGCTGCGGAAGGCTGGAGCACCAACTTCAAAAAGGCAAAAGAGGAAGGGCGTGCAAAAAAGCTGCCGGTCCTGATGGTTTTCTCCGGTTCCGACTGGTGCCAGCCGTGCATCAGCCTTGACCGGGATATCCTCAAGAAGAAAAGCTTTATTGAGGAAGCCTCGAAAAAATACATTCTCTTCAATGCGGATTATCCGATCAATACCAGGCTCGGACAGGAACTTCAGGCGCAGAATAAATCGCTCGCGGCGAAATACAGCATTTACAGCTTCCCGACCGTCGTCGTGATTGATCCCAACAGTGAGCGTATTCTGGCGAAAGAGAGCGGCTTTGCCCCGGGGACAACAGCCAAGACGTTCCTCGAACATTTCGACGCCAAAGTGAAATCCTCAAAATAATCTTCTGAAATCAGTGAAAACACCCTCTTTCGGATATTCCCCGGAGGAGGGTGTTTTTTCGACAGCGCCGGATTTACTCGCTGTCACGGGCAAAGGAAATGACCGTGTGCTTTTTATCGTCCAGCACGAGATTGTGGTCGCCGTCGAACAGGAAATCTGCGTTGTAGTCGCACCGGGGGCCGATCCAGTGAATCACCTCGATGTTGTGCCACGGGATAATTCTCACGCAGACCGCTCCCACCATGATATGCTGCCGCGGGGTATTCGCATCCAGTTTATTGAAATGGAACGCCTTGCCCTTGATTACCACATACGCTTCATTCTCGTCAAGGACCTCCCCGATGATCACATGACAGTGCGCTTCGGCATAGTTCTTTTTGCATCTCACCCGGACCAGTTTCTTCTCCAGGAACTTTTTCATTCGGATACTTCCTTTCATGATAATTTAACGAAGTATCCGTACTATAGGAAAAAACCGCCGCGCTTCAATGAGGAACATCAATTCCTCATTGAAAGCTGACACCGTTCTAACATTCCGGACCAGATCATTTCGATTTCAGGACCGCACTTCCGCACGGGGGCAGAGTAATTGCGTCCACGGAGGAGATTCCGTTCCAGAGATCCTCCATTTCATACGGCAGACGGACAGTCTGCTGTTCGTCACTCATATTCTGCACGAAATAATAAGCGACGCCCTCTTTCTCCCGCCGCGCGGCTTTGACAGCGGAAGGCAGACCGGACAAAACCGGCTCAATTCCGTTCTGTTCAAGCAGTTTTCCGTAAAACAATTCCAGAAAATCAGGATTCGTGTCCGCTCCGATGTAATACGCCTTTCCCCTGCCGCAGCGGTTCATCGTAAGAGCCGGAGAACCGGCGTAGAAATCGTTGCCGTAGACGCCGAGCACCTCCGCGCCTTCCGCATGGAGATACTCGCAGCGGCGGACCACCGGAAACTCGTTTCTTCCACTCAACTGCCATCCGTCAAGCCGCAGAGTCTGTTCCGTTTCCGGCTCGAAAAGGTCGATGTCCTCGTTCCAGATACCGAAAAGACGGCGCAGTTCCCCGCCTCCGGGATTGCCGCCGGAAAAACAGAGATTGTTCTCGTCGACGTATGCCGAAAGAAACGTCATGACCAGAATTCCGCCATCCTCCACAAAACGGCTCAGGCGCTCCATGACTCCCGGCTTCATCATGAACAGCATCGGCGCGACCAGTATTTTATATCTGGAAAAGTCGCATGTGCTTTCAATGACAGCCAGCGGGACACTGTGCGTCCAGAGAGACTGGTAATGCTTGAACACCGTTTCAATCATCTGCTGCTCCTGCACATCACCGCCCCGTTCGCCAAATCCTTTCGTATTGTGCAGCGCCCAGACGGACTCCCAGTCGTGAATCACCGCGACTTCGGGACGGATCATGCTGTCCGCAATTTCGCCGATCCGCTCCAGGCGTGCCCCGTAGTCGGCGACGCGCTGAAACATCAGGGTTTTGTCCGTGCCGTCATGCCCGACCACGGCGCCGTGGATTTTTTCGCAGTTGCCGCGCCCCTTCCGCCATTGAAAATACATGGTTCCGTCGGCGCCGTGGGCAAGCGCAAGGAGCATTTCACGCTCGAACTCCCGCGGCCGGCGCATTTTGCAGTAAGGCTTGTAATTCGGGATGCCGGGACAGGACTCCATCATCAGGAACGGCTTGCCCTTCATCGAATAGTGCATGTCGTGAATCATGGAATACCGTGCGGCGGTCCGTTCCGTTTCCCCTTTGTACCACGTGGGATAACAGTCGTCCGCGATAAAATCGCAGACATCCGCGATGCGCCAGTAGTCCAGTCCTTCATATACCCCCATCATATTGGTGGTGACGGGCGCATCGGAAAAGTCCCGCAGCGCCTCCACCTCAAAACGCATGAAGTCCACAACCTGCTGTGTGTTGAACCGCAGAAAATCGACACGCGCCAGATCCATGGAACGGTCATTCGGGTCCACCTGTTCCCACGCGGAGTAGCGGTGTCCCCAGAAAGCGGACCAGTAGACTTCATTCAATCTTTCGAGAGATCCGTAACGCTGTTTCAGGAAATCGACAAACTCCTTCCGGCAGAGTCCGCAGTAACACGCCCCGTTGTATTCATTGCTGACATGCCACCCGCCGAGCGCCGGATGAGAAGCATAGCGCTCCGCAAGTCTGCGTATGATCACCGCCAGTTTTTCGCGCATGACCGGCGAGGTCCAGCAGTGGTTCTCCCGTCCGCCCCACGGCATCCGTTCGCCTTTTTCATTGACGCGGTTCGTTTCCGGATATTTATGTCCGAGCCATGCGGGGCGGGCGCCGGACGGAGTTGCCAGAAAAACTTTCTTCCCGTGGACACGGCAGCGCTCCATAATATCGTCGAGCCATGTAAAATCGAATCTCCCCTCTTCCGGTTCATATTGCGACCAGGAAAAAATGCCGATGGAAAAGGCGTTGCAGTGCGCCTCGTCCATCAGCCTGAAATCGTCGTCGATAATGCCGGGAGTCTTCAGCCACTGATCGGGGTTGTAGTCACCGCCGTGAAGAAGATGCGGAAAATCCTTTATGATGCTCATAATCAAATCCTTTCCGGTTGTTTCTGAAAAATTTATCCGGCAGAAATGCCAAATCAAGCCCGATACCAGAAAGCATATGAAAAAATACCAGAAATAACAGCGGCAGAGATTCAGAAAACACTTGCTGCGGCGCCGGTTCCCTCCCGGTTTCCGGGTATTTTCCGTTCTTCAGCCTCCTGTTTTCCGAAAAAAATTCGATTTT
>ERZ1034917.887-NODE-887-length-22862-cov-13.026088_pt1 | contig 22862 bp, 17 predicted proteins | sample MGYA00520605_ERZ1034917 | MGnify/ENA primary metagenome ERZ1034917 (study PRJEB33766, sample SAMN09781784) | gut metagenome | biome: gut microbiome | host: Homo sapiens | place: Madagascar | study: EMG produced TPA metagenomics assembly of the PRJNA485056 data... | reverse complement strand
CAAGTTGGCTCCACTTTTTTCACCCCTTCAAAAGTTTGTTAGGACAGGTGTGAGAAAAAATATCAAAACTGAAGAATAGTGAAGCAGATCAAAGAAAAGCAGCAAATTACCTCGGCCATTTTACACGCCTGAAATCCGGCCACTTTACACGCCCGTTGACACTCTCACCACTCAACTGCATGCCGCTTTATGAATATGAAAGATGGTTTTATGCATCTGCTGCATAAAAGAAGAACGGGCGCCGTAAAGAGCTCTCAAAATGTAAAATCTGCATTTTCTGACCGCTTTTGCAGCTGAAGCCGTCGGATGATCCAGCGGCTTGTTTTTTTACCAGCTTTTTCTGCCCCATTTGCCGTAGATCAGTGTTTCGAGCTTTTTCAGCCATTCGAGATAGCGTTCAAAACAGAACGGCGCCGCGCCGAGCAAATAATGGTTATACAGGATTTTTCCGTTGAGCTTCCATTCGATCAGAAGCATACGCTGTTCGCCTTGACAGACCGGGAATTCGCAAACCTGTGCGGCGGAATCCGCTTTCACCGCATAGCGTCCTTCCGCAAAAAGTTCGCCGGTCATGAGATCAGACACTTTGTATTCGCCGGAGATATCCTCCGCCGTATCGTTGACCGCTGTGAGCGGACAGTTCCACGCTTCGGGATCGCTGACGATCAGATTGACCGGCTGTTGTGCCAACCTGATGTAATAAAACGCCAGCTTGCGCACATAATAATAATCGGTCACTGCATCGGAAAACTGCGGCCAGCAGTCGATCACATTCCACCAGATCAATCCAGTCTTGTTCCACTTCGCCGCGCGGAAAAGTTCGATCAGATACTTTACCGCTTCCGCTTGAACGATTTGGGAACATTTCATGAATTCGACCAGATCCTCGGCGAGATAACCCCAGAAGCCCTTCGACTGATTTTCCATCAGCCGGTTGCGGTAGGAGTAAGGGCCGTCAAGTTCCCCCCCCTGCTGAGAAGCGTGACAGGTCCACGCCGCACCGTGGCGGTCGTTCAGTTCCGCTTCGGGAATGAAGCGGCGGATGCTCTCCACATCAGTCATGCCGTGATAGCCGATCTCACTGGCGAAAATGGCGTTATTTTCTTTGTAGAACCGTCCCTTCCAGGTGTCGCGGGGTCCCCAGAGATGTTGTTCGGTCGAACGGTAACGGGCATTCTTGCGTTTCAATTCATCCGAGAGATAGGGGGAGCTCGGCAGATAATCGCGTACCGGATCGTGCATTGCAACAGCACGGGGCAGAAGTTCGCGGGAAATACGGTTGGTTGACGGCAGAAGCTTCGCATGGGATTTCAGGAAGAAAAAGAGTTCGTCGCACTCGTTGTCACCGCACCACAGCGCGAGCGAGGGATGATTGCGCAACGCACGGATCACCGCTTCCGCCTCCTGCCGAACGGTTTCCAGAAACGCCGTATCCTGTGGTGAGGTCTCGCAGGCGAACATGAAATCCTGCCAGACCATCAGACCATGTGCGTCGCAGTAATCGAAAAACGCCTGGTCTTCATAAACATTGCCGCCCCAGCAGCGGACCATATTGCAACCGAGTTCACAAAACAGATCCAGACTTTTTTCCATCCGTTCCGGATGTTCACCGTGCAGAGCGTCCGCCGGAACCCAGTTGGAGCCATGAATGAAGATTTTTCGGTTGTTGACGAGAAATACAAATTCACCTTTGCCGCTCTCGTCGAGCGTTTCTGTGAGTTTGAGTTCAATGGTGCGGATGCCGGTTTTCCAGCTGCGGGTATCGACGGTCAGACCATGATGGATCAGTTCCAACGTAACGGTGTAGAGATTCGGCTCGCCTGTTCCACGGGGAAACCAGAGTTTCGGATTTTCGACGGTGATTTCCCGTGCTCCGGCGGTGAAGTGAAGCGGGAAACGGTCTTCTACACAATGATCGCCGCATTGCAGAACAAAATGCGCCTCGTAGTCCATGAGATCGACGGCATCGGTGGTGAAGTTCCAGCAGAGTTGGAGCATGGCGGTTCGATCGGAGACATCAACCGTTGCAAGATAGAGATCTGTCCAGCGTTCCGGCGCAAGAATTTCAAGAGAGACCGGTCGCCAGAGTCCGGCACCGACCAGCCGGGGAGCGATATCCCACCCGTAGGTGTGCATCGGGCGGCGCACAAAGAGGCTTTCGTAGCAATAATTGTTGTTGACCCGGTTGTAGGGGACGGTCTGGAACTGCCGCGCATAGTTGACCGGACTTTTGATCCGGATAACAAGCTCGTTTTCTCCCGGCAGAAGCCATTCGCGTTCTACATCCACGCGGTGCTCGATGAACATGTTCGCAGTACGGCCGATCTCCCGGGCGTTCAGGATGATTTCGGCAACGGTATCAATGCCCTCAAAGAGCAGCTGAACACTTTCGCGTTCACCGGGTACGGGGGCCGTAAATGTCGTCCGGTACTCCCAGTCGATAAACTCGTAAGGACGCAGGGCATCAGAGTTGTTGCCGAAATAGGGATCGGGGATCATGCCGGCGCGCTGCAGGTCGCCAAGGACATTTCCCGGAACTTGTGCCGGAATAGAGTGGAAAGTCTGACTTCGCGGATCTCTGAAAGATAAAGTCCACGAATCGTTTAAGTTGATGATCTTCATATTGTTTCCTTCTTGTTTGAATGCTGTATGACGGTATCGTTTCACAGAGCAGAAAATCCACTTTTTTCCGCCTTGTGTATTTTTCATTTTCCGGCGGCAACAAATTTCAGGTCATCGACGGCAAACGTTCCCTTGATTCCTGCTGAACCGTTGAAATCGACCGAAAGAGAGTCGCCGGGGCGAATCGTGCTTTGTCTATTGACAAAACTCTCCAGCGGAAGTGTCATCGTATGCCACTGCCCATCTTTCTGCCACGCAAGATCGCGACAGATGAACTGCTTCTGACCATCGTCATCTTTGCGGACGAGTATCACGCCGGAGGGCAGATCCCCCTCAATACTGCGGTAGCGGAAAGAGAACGCCGTCATCCCCTCTTCAAGCGTCCGTGGTCGAAAGAAGCTGATTCCCTGAAAATCCCTGCAACCATAAAATGTGACCTTGAGCGACTGCCTTCCTTCGCCAGCTTCCGCATTGCCCAGCAGAGCAACGGTCGGATGATCGGAGGCTTTGTCCGCCCATGTCCAAAGGTAATCCGGCTTCCACTTGTCAGCGTTAAATTTTTCAAAATCGCAAACGGGAACAGTCGAACCGTCGGCGAGTTGCCAGCAGAAATCATCCAGCTGAACATCAAAGGGAGCTTTACTGTGGAAGTCGAAGAGCAGTAAACAGTTATTTCCTTCCGGAAGTTTTCGCAGACTTTCCGGGACAAGATTGCGGAACGAGACTAGCGGCAAAACCATCTGTGTCCACTCGGTTGCCGGTTTCATCGTGAACCCCGCTTTGAAACTGCGGACACGTTTCCACTGGCTGTTGATCTCGCGCAGTTCAGCCGTGCGCGGCGCAGTTCCGTTGGGGGCGCGGTAACTGAAAACGATCGCCAGTGCATTTTCCGGCATCCGCGTTAAAGTCACGCCGAACTGACTATATCCTTTCACTGGCGGAACAAAGAGATGCAATGCGCAATTACCGGAAGCGGCATCTTCCGCCCCGAGCAGCTGAAAGTAGGAGGCGGGACCATCCGCCCAGAAATGGACTCCGTTAAGATAGATGTTTTTTTCGCAGTTCCAATCTTTGTTTTCTGTCGCGAAAAGCGAACCGCCCAGAAGGCAGAGCGCACCCAGACCGAGAGTTGTTTTTCTCTGCATAACCGTTGCCTTTCGTTTGCGCATCTTTCAGGATGCTGTTGTTAAATCAAATAAACCGTTTTCCCAAGCCATCCGGACCGAAGAGATCCCCCGCGGAGATCTGCGAAAGCATAACGGCCGGCCACCAGGAAAAATGGTCGCGGAAACAAAAAGTGAAAACATCCAGAAAAATGATCATCCCTCGGACAACCCACCACAATACCATACCGGATTTTCTGTACTCTTTCATCTGTTCCCGCACAGGAAACAAGATCTGATATGATAATGCCGCCGGAATCCCCCATATGCTCCCGGAATTCAGACATTTCCCGCGAGTCTTCGAGGACGGTGCGGAATTTTCCCGGAAGCTCCCGGCTCGATAAATAAGAGCCGTCATCGCCAGCCGCAGTGCCGATTTGAAAGCGGTTGGGCCTCCTGAGAATGATGTGCTTTCAGCAAACGAAGAAGCTGTGGAATTCTGCAGAATACACAGACGGGAAGCCCCGGTGTCGAGGCGGAAATTTTCACAGTGTGTCTTCCCCGTCGGCTCCGCGTAACGGCAGATGAACTCCAGTCCGGAACGGACCCGCGGCGTGACCGTGTCGGAACTCACATCTGCAAAAATTTTCATATTGCGGAACTGGCGGATGTTGCCGCGCCACACGCCGCCAGGCGGATCTACCATCGGTTTGAGCATGACACGCATTCCGACATCGTGCAAACGCCTGATCTGCAAAGCGAGTTCATCGTCATCCTGCGTACGGACGTTGGAAGCAAAGATTCGCGTGGAATGAAATGTTTCCTGATACTGGTTGACCACCAGCGCAACACAATTTATTCCATGTGCCTTGAGCCGATTGCCGGACTCTTCCGCCTCCGCTGTGCGGGAATAGCTGCGCGGAGTGTAAAAGCCCCGGATCATGCCGTAAACAAATTCAAATTTCATTTCTCTGCTTCAAAGTTTTGAAAGCCGGTAAACGAAAACGCCACCGAACCGGGTGTTGTCAAGTTTCATTGTCAGGCCGTTTTGATCTGTCTGTACCGGAACTGTGCCGAGAACTCTGCCGTCACAGCCGAGGGCCTCGATCTTCAGTTCTTTTGTGCCGTTCAATTTCAGTTGAACCTTGCCGCGTTTAAGCAGCAGCGGCAGTCTGCCGAGATGAAGCACTTCGCGCATCGAGCCATTGGTAAAACGAATATCGCTGTTGGTAACATCGGTCAGATGGAACAAGAGCAGTTCGACGCTTTCACGCACCGGTTTCTCATCCATCGCAATCAGCGTCACCGAAGTCGGTGTATTTACTCCGGAAAGCTCCCCCCACGGCGTACTCAGACTGCCCTGTGAAAGCACACCGCTCCAGACAGCAGGCGCATTGATGATGAAGGTCTGTCTGCGGCTGTCGAGCATGATTTCTCCGGTAGAGCTGATGATCTTTCCCTCGCGCTGTGCTTTGTTATAGATCTCCCGAGAATCTTTGTCGGAGAGCGTTCCGGTTTCCGGAGTACCGGAGCCTGTCTGACAATAGATCCCGAGCATCCGGTGACGGTCATTGTAATTCATTGTCGTTGCCGCATCGAGATCCTGTGGAACGGTGATGGCGAAGCGTTCCTTTGCCGGAGCAACCAGTCCACGCCGGAAGATCAGTGAAATAATCCTGTTTGAGAAAAGCGCGATCGGATCGGTGCTTCCAGCGAATGCTCCCAGCCGGCAAGGACCGTTTATTTCGCGCAGACCGCTGTCGGATGCCCAGCGGTAGTGCACCAGCCCTGCATAATTCTGCAGCGAAGCGTACGCCGCCAGCACCGGTCCACCCTCTGTCCGGAAAACATTCGGGAAACAGTGATGATATTCCGAGATCACAAAGGGTTTGCCGTAGATCCGGGTTGGGAAGATCCATGCCGGATAAGGTGTCATCGTGCTGAGGTTGGAACGCTGACCGAATTTCCACGGGAAGCTGTAATGTGCGCTGTAACGCGGATGCGCATAATACTGGTGGTTATCCACCAGATCGAAATTTTCACGCAACCGGGTCACGCCGGGGCGGAATCCGCTGTTGTGACTGGTGACCAGCACTTTGAGTTTCAGTTCGTTTTTGACGAAACTCCACAATTCGGCAATCCGTCTCTGCTGAAGGCGGTTCAGGAACTGCCAAAACTCCACCGGCGGCTTTGCCGGATCGAAGTCCGCTGCGGCAGGAGCTTCTCTCTTCCACGCCTCGATAAAGAGCCTGCTGAATTTCTTGCTGCGACGCCAGACGCTCTCAGCATCATCCTCATTGAGCAGGTTGATGAAAGCTAGTGCCGGCTCCCTGTTCCACGCCAAACCGGTGTAGGGGTTGACGTGTGTCAGCCAGCGGTACGAGAACTCCTTGAGATTTTCCATCGCATCATAGCGCAGTAAATAGACATACTTCATCGCCATCGGCGCAGGTTCGGCAAAAAGTTCCGCGCCGTCGCCGGCTCTGAAGCAACGGTTGCCGTAAAGATCGAGTGTGATGTAAATGCCGCGCTCTTTCAGTTTTGCGACCAGATACTCCATGCGGTCGAGCTTCTCCGGGTCGATTTCCAGCGAAGTCACTGCATCTTTTTTTATCATCATTTCGTCGTTGAGATGAATGCGTACGAGGTTGCAGCCGGTGCGTGCCAGTTCATCGGCGATTTTTTCCGCCACCTCCTTCTCGGGGAAACAGGCGTGATAGACGAGGTTTGTTCCGGCGAAGCGGATCCGTTTCGCCGGCGCGTTTTCAAAACTGAACTCCTCGCCGGAGGCTCTGACAAAACCGTATTTTCCGGCAGGCGCATCGTTCATCGCGGAAAAATCCAGAGGCGAATCCTTTTGTGTTCCCCACACATATTCGATCGGCAAACAGGCGGGATCATCCTGCCGGATCACCAATTCTCCTTCCGGCGGCAGAGGGGCGGTATCTTCTGTGACCGTGACGGCAGCAATGACCCAGCGCGCCCGTTTCGCCGTGATGAAGAAACTCAAACGTTTCGGGTCATCGCGCCGGAGCGTCAGCCCCGTGCCGAAAAGCGCCTGCTCGGCGTTGACCGGATGACGATAGGCGATCACTGCGTTTCCCGCCGCCTTTCCGCCGCGGAAATCGGCACAATCCTTCGCGGCATCAAGTTCAAAACTCTGGGAAGTGCCGTCGGCGAAAACAACCTTCACCTTGCCGATTACATCCCGGCTGCAGCTGTCGAATGCATGCAGAAGCCGCAATGTTCTGCCCCGGGTATTCTCCGGCAAAACAAGATCATAACGCAAATTGCAGTCATCCCGCTGACTGCCGGCGAGCAACGCGAGCGGAAACGTACCTTCTTTCACCGAAAAAACAGTTGTGCCGCAGCGGATCTCGCCGGGAGGCACGGCGGAAAGCATTTCAAAAAGTTCGTCTTCCGGCGCGGCGGCAAAGAGCGCTGCTGCACAGATAGCAAGCAACGTCAAACAAATTTTTTTCATCCGGTTTTCTCCATTATTTTTTCCGAACCAACTCATACATCGTCGTACCGCCGAAGCGGGAATTATCCAGCTTCATACGGAATGCCCCGTTTTGAATTTTCCCCTCAAGCTCACCTTTGTGTACACCGGCGGCAGAGAGTGCGTAAACACGGTAGCTGCCTGCGGTATGAAGCGTTATCTCGCACCGTGCACGGCGCAGCAGCAGCGGCAGTTGACCAAATGCGGTCAGCTGTGTCCGGCTCTGATCGCTGAAGGTATCGCCGGAATTTACGATGTCGCTCAGTTGAAAAAGCAACAATCTGCCGCTGTCTGTCAACGGTTTACCATCCATCGAGAACACAGCGACAGTCTGAAATGAATCCGGGTGGGAGACTTCCAAGCTCCCGCTTCGCACACTCCCGTCTTGCAGGGTGATCGAGTTCGCTCTCGGCGTATTGATCAGGAAACGGCGATTTCTGCTGTCGAGCGTGAGTTCCTCCGTATCGCTGACGGCAATGCCGCTCGCTTTGATCTTGCGTACCGCGGCGGCGGCCTGCGGCGAATCGCAGGGAAGCTGTGTGATTTTCCCTGTCGGTTCAGTACCGATTTGCGAAACGAGTCCTAACAGGCGGCTTTCGAGCGTGTAAACCGCCGGGATCGCCAGAGAGAGTGTTTCCGGGAAAGGCGCAACATATCTGTTTTGTGCAGTCTGCACATCGCTGCGGCGGAAAAGCAGTGCGGCGATCCGGTTGCTTTCGACCATCAGGGGGTCATTGCAGACACTGAAACAGCCGGTACGGAACTCGCCCCGCAACTCTTTGACATGGTTCCGCCCTTCCATGCTCGCCCAGCAGTATGACAGCAGACACGCCCAGTTCTGCAACGAAGCGTATGCGCCGATCAGCGGCCCTCCTTCGGCGCGGAACTGATTCGGGTAGCAGTAGAGAAACTCGCTCATTATAAATGGCTTGCCGTAACGCCGATTCGGTACGGCGCTGATTGGCAAATATCCCATGCGGGTAATCGCGGACTGCTGAAAGAAATGCCACGGGAACGTATAATTTCTGCTGTAGGACGGGTGATCGAAATAGGCATGATAATCGACGAAATCAAACATCTCACGCATCCATGCCAGCCGGGGACCGTCGAACATGTTGAGACTGGTCACTGGACATTGGATCTTCAACTTCTGCCGCGTAAACGTCAGCAGTTCCTGAAGGCGTTTTTGCTGAAGTTTATACAGAAATTCTGTAAATTCTGCTGATGACGTTCTCACTTTGCCGGTACGTTCTTTGAAAAGTTCCTCGAAGAGTTTTCCTTTCTGCGGACCGCGTGAATACGCATCTTCGGCAGGATCCTCATTGACGAGGTTGAGAAAGGCGAGCGCCGGTTCTTCGTTCCACGCCAGACCGGTGTGGGGATTGACGTGCGTCAGCCAGCGCCGGGCAAACTCTTTCAGATTTTCCATCGCATCGCTGCGGAGCAAATAGAAATATTTCATCGCAAACGGCGCACGGTCGGCAGAAAGCTCTTTGCCGTCGCCGGAACGGAAACGGCGACATCCGTAAAGGTCGATGGAAATATAAATGCCGCGCTCTTTCAGTTTTGCGACCAGATACTCCATGCGGTCGAGCCTCTCCGGATCAATCTCCAGCGAAGTCGGTGCATCTTTTTTTATCAGCAACTCGTCATTGAGATGAAGGCGGGCAAGATTGCATCCGGTCGCCGCCAGTTCATCGGCGATCTTCTCCGCCAGTTCCCTGTCGGGAAACACGGCATGATAAACAAGGTTGGTGCCGAAAAAACGAATCATTTTTTTCGGCGCGTTTTCAAAACTGAAGTTTTCTCCTGAGGTTTTGACAAAGCCGTATTTCCCTGCCGGAGCATCATTGAGACCGGAAAAATCGAGAATGGAACCTTTTTTCGTCCCCCAGCGATATTTCACCGGTACGAAATTTTCTCCTGCCTCCATTTTGACCGGAGTCAGCGGTGCAAACGGCTTGAAGCCCTGTTTCAGCGTCACTGCCGGAATCAGCCAGATCGCCTGCGGCGCCGTCAATCTGAACCCGATCCATACCGGGGAGCTATGTTTCAAAGGAAATGCCGAAGCAAAAAGCACCGGTGACTCGAAACCGCCGCCGTACCAGACGATCCGCCCATTGCTCAAATTGACTCCGGAACCGCGCCAGTCGCGGCAATGCTCGCGGGTGTTCACGGCAATGACCTCTTTCGAGCCATCCTTGTAGCAGACTTGAATCTCGCCGAGCGCATCTGGTGGCGGCCATGCGGCAGCGTGCAGAATGTAGAGTCCGTCAGCCTGATTTTCCGGGCACTCCACGCGCAAAACTTCGTCGCTCCCGCCGCGGATCGGACGCGAAAGTACCATCGTAGTCGCGCCGGGATGGGTTTTCTCATCAAGAATGCGGAATTTCGCCGGACCGTATTCGATTTCCGGCACGGTGAGTGAAGCCAGATCTACATCCGGCCCCTGATCGGTCCAGCCGCCCTTGCCGTCGCCGGCAGTTTCGTCACGGAATCCCCACTTGGCAGCGGACGAAATATCCAGCGGCCAGAACTCCGACGCCGCAGCACACCATGTAAGAGCAAAGAACGGCAGTATGAAAGCCTTTTTATTCATCGGATCTCCCTTTCGATTCCACTGCTTCCACATTTTTCTGATCTTCAAGTGAAACGTTGCCGCAGACTATGCCGTTGTCGAGCGGATTGGCGGTACGGTTCGCCAGATCACGAAAGAGCCGCCGGATGTCGATGACGCCGCCGATCGAAAACCAGACCGTGCTGATAATCCCGACTATCCCTAGCACGACTACGTTATGAATGAAGAAATACCAGCTCCAGTATTTGATATCCCACCGCGAGATGATGTTCCAGACCAGCACCAGCAAAAAGGCGATCACCATGCTGTACACAAAACTGTAACCGAAGACCGCATATGCAATGATCTTGTCGCCCCGTGTGTAATCGGAGGTGATGCCGATTACTTTGCGGAAGAAGGTGCTGACGGTCCACTTTTCACGCACCAGCTCCGTTTCGCCGGGCAGACGGTAAATGCCGCGATGGAGCATCCGCTCAAGATTGTAGGGCTTCCGGCAGGTGATGAATGAGACCAGCACATAGGCGATGATACCGGCGACCATCGCAATAAAGGAGATCTCATAGGAGTTGACGGGGAATTTCACCGGATTCATCGTCCAGACAATCAGCGGGTTGAACGGCGAAGAGACCATCTGCAGAAAATTTCCGACCGGTTCGATCCAGCCGAGCTCCGCGAGAAACGGATAGACCGTTTCCGCCCAGTTCCGCTGGATCAGCAGTCCGGCGAGCGCCACACCCGATCCGGCGAAGATCGAAGCAAAGGCGCCGGCCGTTGTCCCGAAGCGGCTGTAAAGACCGAATACAACGACCGGCCCCGCTCCGCCCATCCAGAGCGAATTGATGATGCTCAGAAACATATTAATGTAATCAAGCTGTACGAAAAGCAGTGAAATGATAAAGAAGAAAACGGCAACGCCGACTGCATTGTACCGGATCAGCCGGATGTGTTCCTCTGGCGTGGGCGGGCGTTTCAACCATGGCAGAATCATATCCTGCGTCATCGTCCCCGCCGCATTAAAGACCCGGCTTGCATCGGTCGAGACCATCAGCAGAATCATCAGCAGAACCACCAGCCCGGTCAGCCCGGTCGGAAAAATTGTGCGGAAAACGACTGGTGAAAGCATCTGGCTGTAGATTGAGCGGAAATTCTGGAATTTCCCGTTTCCTTCCGCATCGTGCCCCAAAGCATCGTGTACGGCATCGAACATCGGCGTATCTGCATTGTCAGTGTTCGAGTAGAGCGGGACCTCCGCTTTTCCGCCGATCAGCCGCACCGAGGCATTTTCTGCGGCAACAACGATCTTTTCCGCCTCCTCCGGTGAAGAGGCGATATCTTCGGCGATCATTTCTGCCATTTCGCTGCGGATATATGCGCTCTTTTCCTGATAGTTCGCATGATTCATCACTGTGAGGACAGCGATCGCGAGCATGGTACACATCACGAACGAAAATCCGTTTCGCCATGCGCCGAGAATTCCCGCCATTTTCTGCTCATGTGCGTTGCGTCCGGCGCTGGTGGTATCGTTGCCGATCCAGCTGCCGCAGTTGAGAATCTGCGAAAAGATCACCGTGATCGTGGCGAAGATGTTGAAGTCGCGCAGACGCTCCATATCCAGCGGATTGATGAAACTCTCACCAGGAACCCGGTTGACCAGTGTCGGCATAATCTCGTCATCCCACGAAAAATAGATCAACACATATCCGGTGATGATGAGAAAGATCGGATAGGACATCAATCCCTGAATGCAGTCGGTGATGAGAAGTGAGACCCGCCCGCCCGGCAATACCAGGAGCAGTGCCAGTGCCAGGATCCCTGCCGCCATCAGAGGGTATATCGGCAGTGACCAGCTGCAGATGTCGATCGTGTGCGGCATCCCGAGAAAATAGATGAAGAAGTTCGCTGTCACCGCAGGGCCGATTGCATTACTCAGCATTTCAGTAAGCGTCCTCAGGCTTGACGCGAAAACGCGGAGCGCCCGGTTGTAGCGTATTTCGATGAACTGCCCGAAGGAGAGCGCTCGTGTCTCCCGGAAACGGTAGATGCAGTATCCGGAAAGTGCGATCGCCATACCGACCGGTGCGGCGATGCCGCTCCAGAATACACGGGCAAAACCGGTGTTATAGCGCTCCTCGATCAGCGCGATCAGCATGATGACGCTCAAGTTCGCCGTCATGTCCCCAACGCAGATCACATAACGCCCGGCCACGCGCCCGGCTGCGAGATAATCCGCTACGCCCCGGATGTAGCGCCGCGAATAGAGCGCCAGATATGCCACGCCCAGAAACGGCAGACAGACAAGATAATCCACCCAATGCATTATTTTACCTCCCGCTTCTGCGGTGGACGGAAAAGTACACACAGACGGTTGTCTTCACAAAATTCACTCCCCGCGGAAGCATAATCGACCAGCGTGACTTCGTTGAATTTCCACGCAATACGGAAACCCGCCAGATTGCAGGGACGCGGTTTGCATGCCGGATCAACCGGCACATCCACTTTACCGAGACGCGAATCCTGTGCGAGGATCCATGGACCGCTCCGCAGTGCAAAATATTCCTTCGTACCGGGGAGGGAGAGTTTCTGCGGCGTGAAATCGAACTTCACCTCAAGTTCATCGCCTGTCTGCCAGCATCGTTTGATCTGACAATATGAACCGGGCTGTGTCGGCACAGCTTTTCTGTTGAGCAGCAGCACGCCGTCCCATTCCGGGATACGGATATGAAGGGCCAGTGTGACCGGTTTTTCCGTTTCCACAACGATCCGGCATGCCGGTTTCAGCGGATAATCGCCGGTGATCCGCAGCGTCACGCCGGAAGATGCAAACCGGATCACGCCGTTTTCGAACCCGTTGAGATAGAGATCGTCCTCTGAAATCAGCGCGGCGTTGCCGGTGGCGAGAGCGATCGTCTCGGGTCCCTGCGCAAGACAGCAGTCGTGATTGTCAAAAGAAATGCCGAGACAGTGTTCCAGCTGACCGCCTGCGGGTTTCTTCCACGCACTCCCGGCGAGCGGTGTCGGATTGGCGTGTACCCATGTCGCTCCATCCGGACGCATTGCGCCGAGCGCCGCATTGTAAAACGTGCGTTCCATCTGATCGTAGACCCTGGAATCCCGAGTCAACCGCAGAATGAGTTCGCAATAGTGAAGCCAAGTCGCTGTGATGCAGGTTTCGCCCAGCGAACCGGCATCCGCCCGGTGCTGGCGGAGTGCACCGTCATCCCAGTATTCGCCCCACTCGTCGCGCAGACCGCCCGTGCCGGTGACAAAGATCTCCCGGTCACGCACCAGTCCATACATTTTCAGCACGATCGCCATCTCCGCTTCGGAAGGTTCAAAGAACTGCAATTCCGCCAGTCCCTGAAAACAGGAGAGCATCTCATACGCTTTGGCGGTGGAGATCTCACGCGGCAGTTTGCCGTCGCGAATCGAATGGAAAATATTTTCCGATTCCGCGCAACCTGAATCGATGATCTCGCGGGCAAATCTTCTGCACTCCGGTTCATCGACGAACTTGCGGAGCCGTACGACTCCTCCGAGAATGGAGCAGGCGGGTAGTCCATCCTGTCTGCCGCAGGCGGAAAGTGCGACCTTTTTTGTCTTCAGCTGGTTCTGCAAGTGCAGGATCATTCCTTTGCAGACTTCGGCGATCTCCGGCGCCGGTTCAATCACTTCAAGATAGCGCAAAAGACCGTAAAGGGCATATTTTCGCCCCCATATATCCCACGCGCCCGGCAGAAAATCGTAGGGCCCCATACCCGGCGTACGGATGCCGAGCTGGGATTTTTCCGCGGAGGCGCTGATACAGCCATCCGGTGTGCGGCTGGAAATCAGTTCTGCGACAGTCTCCCGGATGAGTTCAAGCAGCCGGGGATCTCCGGTGCCATACCATGCGGCGATCATCGAACGAACGATCTTTCCCCAAAATTCGCCGCGCCATGTTTCATCATTCTCCTCCCTGCGGCGGAAAGGCTCGGTCAATTTATGATAGTCGATCTTCAGCAATCGATTTTCTACGGCGGCAGATAATGCCTGCCCCAACGGTCCGCAGAGGCGGCAATCTCCTGCGGGAAGCGGGCTCAAGGTCTTCATGGTTCGAATTCTTTGCTTGGATTAAAATGTCGTTCTCATATCTGGCAGCACACCGTTGGTATACCACCAGAAAAGATCAACTGGTTCATTGAAACTTTTCAATTCTCCGCGACCGATCGGTTGCACATGACCATCGACAAATGCGCTGTGTGTCTGCAGGTTGTGATTGTAAAACGGTAATCCATAACCGGCGGAATGCCCCGTATATTCCGCAACACGGCGCTGGCTGGCAGGAAGCGCCGCCGTTTCATCGATCACATCCATGACCGAATGAAAACGCGCCGGACGGCGGATCTTTTTCAATGCTTGAAAATGCGGTATCGCCGCACTGGCGGTGCCGGCGGTATTCAGTTTGCGGTTGAAGAGTCCGTAACTGTGGTTGAAAAGCGAATCACTGCTGCCGTCGGCAGGCAGGTTCGGTACTCCGATACTTACTGCAGTAGCAGCGGCGTTGCGAACAACTCCTCTGGGACAGAAAACCACAGCGGCAGTAAGATACTTTGCCGTCTTGTTGTATTGACCTGTGGCATTGACACCGCGCACCAGCACCAGCGACCATGACGCCCAGTTGTTCTCCTCAGTACCATCCGGCTTCGGCCAGTACTGATTGTTGTCCTCTGCATAAAACGCCAGTCCTTTGGCACAGGAGCCCATGTTGGAAAGACAGCTGATCGCCTGCGCCTTGTCTCTGGCCTTGTTTAACACCGGAAGCAGCATCGAAGCAAGGATCACGATAATCGCGATAACTACCAGAAGTTCTATCAGTGTGAATGTGTTCCAATTGAGAAACCCGAAATATTCTTTTGCTGATTTGAGAAGCATCTTCAATTCTCCTTGGAATTTTGTTGTTATGGACAGAAGTGTCCGGTTATTTTTCCTGTACCAGTTTCGGAATGGTGTTTCCGGCACTCAGCGCCTGATAAACGGCGTTTCCGGCGGCCTCTCCTGACTGATTCATATTCACCATCACCCGCAGCGCGCCGTAGGCCCCGGCATCGGCATCAATCATCCGCCCGGCAGTAATCAGATTGCGGAACCCTGCCGGAATCTGGCTCCGCAGCGGCCATGTGTAATACGGCGGAGCCGGCAGTGACGCATCGCGCCAGCGCCGTTTCAGCATCGGTTCACAAGGGGTGAGCAGAATCTCCGTTCCATCCAGATAGCGAAAGAGCGTACCCGGCGGATTCCGGCGGTGGACATCACTGCGGTAGGTTCCTTTGCCTGCCGCATCTTCAAAGGCTTTTCCACTGAGCAGTTCATCCATTGTAATCCGGTAAAGAGAATGGATGTGGCAGCTTTCCCGGATCCCGGCAAGCGACGGTACCGCTTCGATCACCGGGCGTGGATATCCGGCTTCACTGACGATATCGGCGACCGCCCGCATCTGACGGCGGCTCTCGATCTCGATCTTTGTCAACTCCTGCTGCCGGGAAGAATCGAGCCGGGGAATATTTGTTCCGGCAAACATATAAGTATTACTACCGCAACAATCTGCTCCCCAGATCACGCCCTCCGGCATCTGGTATTTTTCTCTGGCGGCGTGAATCAGGCAGCCGATCCGATTCTCCTCCATGATCTCCCGGGGCCAGCGGCTGAACTTCACACATGTCGTAGAGGTCTGCAGTTCCTGGTTGCGCCAGACTTCGCCGCCTGCGAAGCGCACAAGGTCAGCATCTCCGGTCGCGTCGATGAAATATTTTGCTTTGATGAGTGACAAACCGTCCTTGCCTGCAACAACAAGCCCGGTCACCACACCTTCTTCCACAGAAAGAACATCAGCAACACGGGTGTGCAGAAACGGCAGTATACCGCTTTCGGTGACCATCTCATCAAGTTCACAGCAAAGCTCTTCGGTATTCAAATTGACATACCAGTGCGGATTTGGTTCCTTCCAGAATTCAACGAGTCCGCGCCGTTTCATCCGATCGATCACCTCCTGGGTCAATCCGGCGATGATCTGCGTCGAATAATCTGAATTGAAGAGCGAATGCCAGTAACAGACCTGCCCGGCAGTCGCTGTGCCGCCGAAACGGTTTTGCGATTCGATAAGCGCACATTTTGCCCCGAGCCGGGCGGCAGTCACTGCGGCAAATACGCCAGTACAGCTTCCGCCGGCAATGGCGATATCGACTTCTGCGATGACGGGGAGTGAACGCGAGAACAGCGTTTCTGTCAATGAGTTCACCATGCTGTTTCCTATCTCCGTATTTTCATTTTCCATTATATATTATAGGCAAAAGAACCGTAAAAGCAACTCTTTAAAGGGGGAAATCAATGAAAAAAAATGCAAGTTGACTTCCCTGTTTGAAAAACATTTTTTCCTGATTATGTTATAGAAAAAGGAGCGGAAAGATGAAAAAGACAACTCTTGCAGAATTGGCACGTCTGGCGGAATGTTCGCTTTCACAAGCTTCGCGTGCGATCACCGGCAATGGCCCGGTCGCTCCACAGCTGCGGAATCGCATTCGTGCGTTTGCGATCCAGTACGGTTACCGGAATCTCTCAAATAACCACCATCCGAAAATCGCAATCCTCTGCAGTAAAAACTTCGGGTCACATGAATCGTACCTGATCCGCGCCATTATGGAGAAAACAGAAAAACGTAACTGGAACTGCATGATCTGCACCCATGATAATCTGTCGCTGGTGCGGGAACTCTTCATTGACGGCGTGATCTTCATTGGTCACGACAATGATTATTTCGCTGCAAACTGGCCTCTGCACAGTTCTCTGCCGCTGGTAATGGTGAACAACTTCGGCAACCCGCTGGAGGATATCAGCGAGATCCGGCCGGATCAGGATGACGAATACCGTCTGATCCTCGAACACTTTCATTCTCTGGGGCACCGCCGGATTGCCCGGCTTCTCCGGACGCCGCCGGACGCTTCGGAAAGGCAGAACAACAATGGCAACACCCCGTTTTTCCGGCAGGCAGGCGTGCTGGGGCTGGTGGATGTGGAAAGTCTCGTATTCCACGAGGAAAATGAATTGCCGGTACACATCAGCGCTCTGCTGAAAAAAGGTTTTACTGCGTTTCTGATCGTCAACCAGCACCTGACGCTTCTGGCAATCCATACGTTTGCCATGCTCGGGAAACGGATTCCGGAAGATGTTTCCATCATGGGTTACGAAGTGGAGTGGGTCAGTGAATATCTCAATCCGCCGTTGACAACAATCGATTTCGATTACGATGAATTGGCGCGCCTTGCTCTGTGCAAACTTGCGGAACTGATGCGACATCAGCCGCTTACCCAGGAAGGAAAACTCATCCGTGTGCCGAACAAACTGCATATCCGCGCAAGTACCGGGCTGGTGCACTCTTGAGTTGAGCGCCGCCGGAATGCGAACCCTGGAAATTTCATCATATTCCTTCTGACACTTCAGCCGGAAGTGTTACCCTCTTCAGATATTATGAGAGATCAAAATAATTATCTCCCCGATTACCGAACTTTTGCTTAGCGTGAATTTGTTAAGGCTTCTTCTGAATTTATTTTTTGATATGCCCTATCATTTTCTGATTACCTTAATGTATGTTAATATATTCGATGATTCTTTCATATCAATATCGTAAGTCATTTCCTTACGCAATTTTTCCTTGTTATTAAAATACTACGTTTCTTTCCGAAATACAACTTCAAAAATATCTGAAATCCACATTGGATGATTAGGAAAATTATTAGATAATTTAGAGCGCTAGTGCAGTTCAAATTGATTTCATCTATATAACCATTGTGATGGCAGGTTGAAGTAATCGGCCTGAATGAGTGATCAGCCCTGTCGGTCTTTGTGACCGGCAGGGCTGATTGGTTTTTATCGCATGGAGGTGGTGAAGATGAAGATCAGAAAGAGTGTGTTGCTGGAGGCGTTGAAGGTGCTGGGGAAGGTTGTGGCGCAGACTTCGCCGGTGGAGGTGGTGCGGTCGGTGCGGTTCGTCGGGGGCGGCGGGCAGGTGCAGCTCATGGCGACCGACGGCGTGGAGTGTGTCGCATTGCGTGTGGAGTGTGAGGTTGCAGAGGCGGTTGATTTTGCGGTCGAGTATCGGGCGCTGCGGGAGCTGATCCGTTCCACGCGGGGCGGCGAGGTTGAGGTCACGGGGAAGTCGCTCGAATGGCCGGAGCTGGAGGTGGTTCCCGAGGAGGCGGTTTCGGTCGAGCTTCCGGCCTCGTTCGGGGAGTTGCTCGCCTTGGTGGCCCCGGTTGTGGATCGCGATGGCGCGCGGCTCATTCTGCGGGGCGTCAACCTTTCGCCGGAGGGCATCACCGCGACGAATGGGAAGGAGCTGCTGCATCTCCCCTGTCCGCTCGCGATTCCGGAGGGGGGCACGCTGCCGTTTCCGCTCGCGTTGTTGACGGCGAAACCCGCCGCTCCCGGCGTGCTCCACCTCTGGAGTCGGCGCAATGAACGGCTCTTCCGGATTGAGATCGGCGGCTTTCTGTGGCAGGGCAAAGCGCTTTCCGGGAAATTCCCCGCCTGGAAGCAGGTGATTCCGTCCGGCAACGCATTGGATTATTCGCTGGAGTTCTTCGAGCTGGAGCGGATCATCACGTTTTTGAAAACGGTTCCCGACCATGAGCCGTTCCACGGAATCGAACTCAATGTGACGCCGCATGGCGTGACGTTCATTCCGGTCGATACTCCGGAGATGTCGTTCGAGACGGAAGCGGAGTTTCTGGGCGTTCAGCCGCGGGCGGTGCTGGTGCTCAACAAGTACATCCTGCTGCGGATGCTGCAGCAGCGTTACACGAAGTTCCGCGCTCATTCGGACGGGCGGATGCCGGTCATTGCCGAGGGCGGCGCCGGCTGTTACGTCGCAATGCCGATTCACCTTAGTCCCAAATCCAACCCACAAAACAACCAGGAGGCAAACAAAATGGAAACGAACGAAATCAAAGAAACCGACTCTCGGCGGGAGCCCGCGAACGAAGCTCCCGACCCGATGGAGGAGCTGAACCACGGAATCGACGAGCTGCGCGGCAAGCTCAAGCTGTTGCTCGACGAAACCGGCGTGTTGACTCGCAAGGTCAAGGAAGCCGTGCTCAAGCAGAAGCAGAAAGAGCGGGACTTCATCCTCGCCAAGCGCGCCATCGAACGGATCAAGATGGCGATCTGACCGGGATCAGTTCCACTTGATATTCGGTCTGACTTTGCGTTTGGCGCAATCGTTCAGATACGAATTGATCAGCGTCTGATAGGGCAGTGACACCTCACTCGCCAGCGACTTGAAGTAATCCACGGTCGCCGGATCGAGCCGGATGGTCACTGCCGTTTTCCGGGGCTTCACATACGGATTCTTGACCGCGTTCGAGAAATCGTATTCTGCTCTCATGATCCTTTCCTCCTCTCGTAGGTGGAACTCTCGTTCCGGGTCGCTTTCCGCGCGGAAATGATCCGGATCACATCATCGTTGGCGCGATAGCAGTGGCAGACCACCAGAATCCGCAGAACCGCGCTCATCCCCAGCAGGATGAACCGATCCTCGTCCTCCGAATGGTCGGGATCGAAAATCTGCAGCGCATCCACATCCTGAAATACGGTTGCCGCTTCCTGAAAGGTCACACCGTGTTTCTGCCGATTGGTCTCCGCCTTGTTGGCGTCCCATTCAAAATTCATTCGCGTCTCCCTCGTTAATATCAATATAATGTAAATACAAAATATTTCAACAGGAGGATGAAAAAATGTTGAAACTCAATGCGTCGTATTCGAAGAAGGTTCCCGCCGGGGAGGAGTATTCGAGCCAGAGCTATCACGCTTCGGTCGAAGTCGAACTTCCGGACGGCTTGTCTGGAGAAGCTCTCCAAGCTCGAATTCATGAGACCTTCGACCTCGTACGGAATTCGGTCGAAGCGGAATTGCATGGAAATGTGCCCCGCAATCATGAGGGCTATCCCGCCGCAGAAGAGCGTAAAACCGCGCCGCAGGGCAACCGGGCAGCGGGTCGTCAGAACGACGTTCCCGCGAGTCCGAAACAGCTCTCGTACCTGCTCGATTTGGCGCGTCAGCGAGGAGTGACTCCGCAGCAGATCGCCGCGCAGCATGGTGTGCCGGACGTGCGGCAGCTGAGCAAGCGGCAGTGTTCGGAACTCATCAACAGCTGGAGGGCGGCATGATGGCGACCATCGATGAACTGCGGCAGGAGCCGCACTGGTCCTATTCGGCGTTGAACACCTACCTCAATGTCTGCCAGCTGCAATACTTCTACCGTTACGTGGAGCAGCCGGAGATCGAACGGACTTCGGTCTGCCTTCCGTTCGGCAAGGCGTTTCATGCGGCATTAACCGCGCAGGCATGGGAGTGCCTGATGGGGAGTTCGTTGACCCGGGAGGAGATCGTCAACCTCTTCGCGGAGTCGTTCAAGATCGAAACTGAAGCAACTCCGAACCTAATCTACAAGGAGAGGGAGAATTTCGATTCGATGATCGCGCTGGCAACCCGGATGCTCGATGCCGCGCTCGCGAACTGGTCGGACTTCTACACGATCAAAGGCGTCGCGCAGGCGTTCCGGATAGACGTTCCCGGACTCAAAAAGCCGCTGATCGGCGAATGGGATTTTCTCGTACAGGACGGACGGGATGTCTGCATTGTGGACTGGAAAACTTCCGCGAACCGCTGGCCCGCCGGGAAAGCCGACCGTGACTTACAGGCGACCGTCTTTTCGTATGCCTACGAGAAGTTGAACGGCACGCCGCCGCTCTTCCGGTTCGACGTGATCACCAAAGCGAAGAATCCGGTCTGCGAAACGCACTACACCTGCCGCGATGAGGCCGCGTTTCGGCGGTTCGAGTCGCTGGCCGTGCGGGTGCAGGACGCGGTGGACAAGGGCGTGTTTCTGCCGAACGAAACGAGCTTCGCCTGTGCGGAGTGTCCGTATAAAAATCGTTGCAAAAACTGGAGGTAACGTATGGGATTGATGATGAGTGAAGGCAAATTCATCGGACGCGATGAGATCGCGTTGGTTCCGACGCCGGAAGCGACCGCGAGCTGGAAGCCGGTTCCGCACAGCGACGTGATCGACGCGGTGACGGAGGTGATCAAAGCGTACCACTGGCAGATTCTGGAGGAGCAGTACGGTCTCGCCCGGGACGGCCAGCGGATGTTCGGCGTGATGCGGATCAACCGCACGTCGAGCACGGAGTGGAGCCGCTGCATCGGCATCCGCAACAGCCATGACCGCACGTTGGCGCTCGGATTGAGTGCCGGGTTGAGTGTCCGCGTCTGTTCAAATCTCATGTTTGGAGGCAGTACGATCTTGAAGCGTCGCCACACCTCCCGGATCGAGCTGAACGGTCTGGTGCTGGAGGCGGTGAACTCGCTTGAGCTGGAGTTCCTGACTCTCGAAAATGTCGCAGAGGAGTTGAAGATCGATGAACTCAAGGATGATGAAGTTCGAGCTTCGCTGGTGGTGGCGGCGGAACGTCAGGCGATTCCGTCGTGCGATATTCTGACCGTCGACAGGTTCAAACATTTCCGGCATGAGGAGGTTCACTGGCACGGAGTTTCTGTTCTGAAGAGCGGCGTTTTTCCGCGGTGTATTCGATGTCGCCCGTTGCGACCAGCTGTGCGATCATCCGGCGGAAATGACCGTTCTGCGGGTTGATTCCGAGGCGAACGGCGAGCTCTTTTCTGGAAAGCGGGCCGGACTCGCGCAGGAGGGCGGAAATACGCTCGCCAACATGAGCTTTGACATGAGCCTTTTTTATATCCTGTACTGTCCCGACACTATCCCGTTCATGAAAGTGGTAAGGAATCCGAATATCGCCGACCGTCGGGTCATGTGCAAAACATCGTTCGAGTAGTTCCACCGCGCTTCTGCAAATCGCCTGGCGATCAATGGCAAGGGTGGTCAATGGCGGAGTTAAATATGGAGATATCTCTTCCATTTCCCAGCCGACCCAGGAGAGGTCGCCGGGAACTTGTACATTAAGGAGACGCAACGCCCGGTCAACTCGAAGATTGCGCATTTCGTTGGAAGAGATGAGCGCAGTTACGTTCTGCTTCAGGAGTCCGGCAATGATCGCGGCAAGTTCTTCAACGGAACGCTGTTCGCAATTGAAAATACAGAACCGCATCGGATCGGCGATGCCGCGCCGGGCCAGGGCTGCGATGAATCCCTGACAGCGGCGGGACATGTTCCGGGATTCATGTTCGCGGGATTCAAAATGAAGCTGGACGATTCTGCGGTGCCCGCGAATCCAGAGATATTCTACAAGTTCCTCCATGGAACGGTCGCCATCCGGGCAAACCGAATAGCAGTTGACGCAATGGTCGGAAACGCTGTTGATCCGGATGAGCGGTGCAAGATGTATTTCTCCCCACCGCTGTGGAAGGTCCGGTTTCCAGTCCAATGAAATTCCACCATCCACCCAGCGTTCGTTGAGCAGTCCAAGATCGTTATCGGAGATGAGTTCCTGACGCATGTTGCGGCGAATGAGTTCGTGTGTGAGTTCCGTAAGCATGTTGCCGATGAAACCTTCAAACGGACATCGGCTGAAGGGAATCACTACCGCAATGGTTTTCCGGCTATTGCGTGTAGAAGAGTGATATCTGAGCTCCCGGGCGATCCGGATCACGGTATTCTGGGTTTCCGGAGCAACTCCGGCGCAGTTATTCATCACTTTGGAAACCGTGGATTGAGCGACTCCAGCGGCCTCGGCGACCATTCTGCTGGTCACTTTTTTCATAAGAGCCCTTTCGGTTGCGTTATATTTCAATATACGGGTGGTGGTGAGGATTTTCAAGATTTGATTTTTTTTGATTCCTGGATTTGACGGCGCAAATCTTGCTTTTCGGAAATTCAGAAATCATAATATAAGCGTTTCAATCAGAACCGGAAATCAGGCCGATGAGATTTATGAAACAGGGACGGTATATGCGGCGGAATGAGAAATCCCGGCGACAGAACATCGTCTGAATAAGAAAATGACTCGTGCGAAATAGGAGAAAAACGTTGACTCGGCGACAAGCCGGAACC
>ERZ1034917.885-NODE-885-length-22900-cov-40.398862_pt1 | contig 22900 bp, 35 predicted proteins | sample MGYA00520605_ERZ1034917 | MGnify/ENA primary metagenome ERZ1034917 (study PRJEB33766, sample SAMN09781784) | gut metagenome | biome: gut microbiome | host: Homo sapiens | place: Madagascar | study: EMG produced TPA metagenomics assembly of the PRJNA485056 data... | reverse complement strand
ATCTTAAAACACTGTTAGAACCTAATGAATTAAAGAAAGCTCCTTTACTTTATTTAATTTTGAATTTTATTCATTTTTACGGTTACGCCAAGTGTCAAAAGTTCGATTTTGCACGTTCATACGCTGTTGTATTTTTTCACGAGATTAAGAGCAGACACTTTAAATATCTAAATCAGATTGCAAAATTAACAGCAAGCACAGCACAGGCAAAAAGCACTAAGGACGTTGGAAGTATTGTAAAAAAAATCCTTGACTACATATATGATTTTGACTTTGGTAAGGATAATCAGAAATTACACCTTAAAACTCTAAGTAGCGAACAGAACTTAGTCCAAAAATTAGAAGAGAGTAGCGAGTTTGACTGTAAATCTGATACTAAACAAAAAGAGCTAGTTAAACAGTTAGCAAGAATGATTAATCTTGCAAGCAGAAACCTTGGTAATCGTGCAACCGTAGTAAAAACAGGTGAGCAGATCATGGAAGAGAACGGTGAAGGTCAAAGTTCATCATCTCGTGATGACTTTGGTCTGTTTGTTGATGCAAGACCTACTCAAGGACGTGACGACTTTATCAAATTTGCAAATCAGAATTTTGCATTACGAAGCTTGATTAGAACCAAGGTAAATGCTTATGTTGATTTCTTCAATGGCGGAAGCTATCAGGGTCGCAAACTCAATATTTACAAAGCACAGAATATCAACATGGGCGAATACAGGATTTTTGATAAAAAGACTGTAAATGAGGGCTTTTCTACCTCTGTACAAATCCTAGTTGATGTATCTAGCTCAATGCTTACAAAAGACGACTTAGAGCAAACACGTGCACATGAAGCTAATGTATGTGCTTTAAATATCGCCTTAGCTTTGGAGGGTATAGATGGTATTGAGAATGCTGTTCACTATTTCCCAGGCGATTGCACTGAATACGAAACAGCTTTGAAGTTTGGAGAGAGAGCTAGCAAATTTGCTCCATTTTTCGATCAGAAACCACGTGGAAGCACTCCACTTGCTCAATGTTTATATAAAGCCTTAGAAGATTTAAAAAAGGTTAATTGTAACCGAAACATGATCTTCATTATCACTGACGGAATGCCAGATAGTGTAACAAATGTACTAACAGCAATGAATGCTTTGGAGCAAAACGGAGTGGAAGTCTACGGCATTTCTATTCGTTCTGAATTGATTTCAAAACTGTTTGAAAAGCACCCTGAAAATGTAACCGTACTTAAAGATGCTTCTGAACTAAACAGAGCCTTTACAGAACTTTTCAAAAAACAGTTCGCATTTCAGAATGTAGCATGATATAAAAATATCATCCTTGTATCTTTGATTATTGCCCCTCAATTGAGGGGCTTTTTTTATATTTATTTTAGATAAAGCTTTTATATAAAATTGTGTATTTTTATCTATAAAAAAAATATCACAAAATGTAATATTTTTGTTTTAATTTACTATTATTTATGATATAATATTATCATGTTAAGAACAAAGGGGAACGTTCTTAATAGTATTTGATTTACAAGGAAACAAAGATATGACTACTTCAATTTTATCTAACGCTGATTTATGCAAGACTTTTAACGTAAACAAGATCTTCTTAAATGCAATGGCATTACCTGAACACACTGATCCTTTATTTGTACCAGAACTAAATTCAAACTATGTCTTTGACGAAAAGATTTTAAATCAGGTACTGTTATTCTTAGCTGATCCTAGCCATGATTGCCTGTTCTTATCAGGTGCTTCTGGTTGTGGTAAGACTTCTTTAATTTTACAGATTGCATCACGTTTGAATTATCCAGTACAGTCAATCACCGTTTCAAACAAGACTGAAATTCAGGACTTAATCGGTCACCCAGTATTAAAGAACGGCTCACTATCATTTGAGTACGGTGCATTAACTAACGCAATGCTAAAAGGTGAAATTCTCTTAATCAATGAGATTGATATGATTGGTGCTGGTGAATTATCAGCTTTAAATGATGTTTTGGAGGGCAAACCTTTAGTTATCGTACAAAACAAGGGCGAAGTTATTAAACCTCATAAGAATTTCAGAGTAATTGCTACCGGTAACACCAAAGGCAACGGCGATGAAACTGGCTTTTATAATGGTGCAAGAATTTTAAACAAAGCATTCTTAGATCGTTGGCGTTTCATTGAGTGCACCTATACCTCACAAGAAAATGAGATTTCTATCATTAAAAAGGCAAATCCTAATCTGACAGAGCTTGAAGTAAAGCACTTATGTGAGCTTGCATCACAGATTAGAAAAGTAAGTGACGGTGCTGAAACTGTAGGAATTAGCACTCCATTCTCTACACGTACACTGTTACGTATTGCTCATCTGTTTGCAACCATAGATATTTCAATCTATGACGCAGTAGAAATGGGCTTTAGTTCAAGACTTGTTAAGGTTGAGTATGACTACATCGACAGACTGACAAAAGATATTTTCGGTAATAATTACGTAAGAAAAAGCAAAATTGCTGATCCTGTAGTAATTACTGACACTGTTAAGATAGAGCCAGCTGTTACTGAAATTGTCAAAGTTAAGAAAACAAGAAAGACTACAAAAAAAGCATCAAAAGCAGTAAAGCCTGAAAATGATACCAATTCTGAACAAGAGCCACATCAGGGCTTCTTAGAGTTCGTTAATGATCCACTAACAGCTTAATTTAAGGAGTTTTAATATAAAAGTCCGTGCTCAAAGGTGCGGACTTATCTGTTTAATTCGTGATAAATTTAGGATAACTTATGTGACAGTACAATTTATTTCATATCTATAAGGAGAACGTATGAGAGTTAAGGTTACTTATCAGAGGGTACTTGAAGTTTATTTAAAGTTAAAAGATCAAGGTGTAAAAATCACCAATCAGAGAGTTATGGACGAACTAGGCGAAGGTTCCTTTACTACAGTTTACAAGTTTTTAAAGGAAATCAAAGAGCGTGACGAGAAAAATATGCTTTTTGACCTGTCCAAACTAACCCCATTAGAGCAAATTGAAATGCTCAATAAAGAGTTCAATGTAAGTTATGAAAACTACAGGACCGTCACCCAAAGACTTGTAGAAAGTTTACAGCGTAAAGTTGATGAGCTCACTGTAGAAAATGAAGAATTGATAAAGGAACTTAAAAAATTTAAGGAATGAATTTATGGTAACAAGGGTGTTTAAAGTCTATGGACTGCCAAGATATAAATATTTTGAACCTGACAGAAAGTGTAAAGAAATTTACTCTGACGCTTCTGCACTTAGGATAAATGAGAGCTTCCGTAATAGCTACACAGATAATATTAGTGGGTATAACCAAGATGGATGCTTTGATTTACGCTTAATCAATGTTTTATGTGCGGACGTTAACAACTCTCATGCGTATGTGACCGTAATGATTTCGAGAAATACCACACTGGAATGTTTCGAGGAAATTCAGGGACAGTGCACAGATGGAATCTTTGAGGGGCAGAACATTGGCAAAGTTACCGTTATGAGTGGCGGACTTGAATGTCTGTTTGCTCAGGACGTTAATAAAGGAACACTCTATTCAGAACATAAGTTCGATGATCTTTCAAAAGAAAGACTCATTGATATAAATTCTGATACCTGTTTAAGTCTTGATGAGCTATGTGAGTACTCCAACAATCACAGCATTTTTCATGATTTAGAGCCTATTTTTGACTACGATCAACTGGAAAATGAGTGGGTTTTTAGAAAGGCAGGAGTTCCATTTTATCATGACGATGACTATCTTGATGTGATGTTAGAAATCAACGCTATTAAAGGTAAAGAAAATGGCTACTTAGGCTTTAAAGATGACTCTTACAAGCGAGGTGATGTTTATAAATGGAGAAATTGCAACCACGTGGATATTTCTGATCTTGATTAACTTACAAGTGTGTTGAAGTTTATAAATGGAGAAATAGTAATGACAACTAAAATTTTCAGAGTTCATAGCGATTTCAATGTAGATCGAGATGGCTCATTTACTGAAACATTCACTATTGATAAAAGTAAGCCTAACCATGATGGAAGTTTTGATTACAACATTGTAACTGTACTTTGTACTGATGTTGCAGAGTCTCCACTTGAACATGACTATCTGACAGTGGTAATCACCAGAAATACTTTTGAAGAATGTATCAGAGCATTTGAAGAGTTGTGTACTCAAGGTGCCTTAAAAGAGATCCGTTTTAGGAAATATACGCTTTTTAGTGGTGGTAAGGAAATTAACATTTCTAATCCTCCTTATGCAATCACTAATAAAGGCTTAATCAGTTTAAAACTTTTAAAAAGAGAAGAAGTTCAAAAGCTCACTTTGTATGCTTTTTGCAATTATGCAAATCAGTTGGCATTCAGGGTTAATCTTGCACCATTATTTGCAATCTACCCAGATGTTCCATTTGGTAAAGAAAAATGGCACGCTGTCAAAAGCAACAAAGTAATGGAAAGCACACAAGATTGCCTAGAGGCTATTAAGGAAACTGGAAAACAAAATCTTGAATATCGAAGCTTTTTAAATGGCATGACTAGAGATTAAGGGAGAAAAAACATGAAATTTGATTTTGAAGAAAAATTAGACAAGAAGAAAATGAAAGACATTGATAGTGCACATGCCAAGAAAGTTTTAATTATAGCAGGTGCAGTGTTCATTGCTGCTTTCTTCATCTTTAAGAACGTCTACATTGTTGATCAGGGCGAAAAGGCTGTAGTAACCAACTTCGGTGAGATTTCTTCTACATGGGACGCAGGCTTACACTTTAAGATACCTTTTGTGCAGTCTGTTAAGCGTTACTCTGTAAGAGTCCAAAAATCTGTATTCGGCGCTATAAAAGGTGGTGACGAGCAGGTACTGTCAGCATATTCTAATGATCAGCAGATTATTGAGTCTTATGCCATCTCAATTACATGGAACTATGATCCAACACGTATTGAAGATGTTTACCGTCACTTCGGCACATCAGATGACAATTCTGTATTTGAAACTGTAGTATCTCCAACCATTCAGCAAACTTCAAAGGCACTGTTCGGTCAGTTTACAGCTCAGACCATTGTGCAGGACAGAGCAAAGTTAGATACTGCTTTAGAGCAGAAAATTAAAGAGCAGTTACAGAAGTATCCAATTAACCTGATTTCAGTACAGATTGTGGACATCAACTTCTCCAAGTCTTATGAGAATGTCATTGAACAGACCGCTCAGAAAAAGCAGGAAATTGAGAAAGCACGTAACGAATTAAAACGTATAGAGATTGAGTCACAGCAACAGGTAGCAAGAGCTGAAGCTGCTAACAAGGCAACCAAGCTCAAAGCTGACGCTGAGGCTTATCAGATTTCAGTAAGAGCTAAAGCTGAGTCTGACGCAATTAAGTTAAAAGCTGAGGCATTAAAAGCAAACCCTGAGCTAGTTCAACTGAATATTGCTGAAAAGTGGAATGGTACCGTTCCTCAGACTGTAGTAACCTCCAACGGCAACGGAGGAAGTGTTTTACCGCTACTCAATTTAAACTCTAAGTAAATTTGAGTAAAAAAGAATAACAGTAAGCCATGTTGGGTGTTCACAACGGCACTTAAAACAGAGAATAAAAGATCCTACAGAGTAGAAACTGTGGGTCTTTTTTTATTTAAAATCGCATTTTTATTAAAAATATAAACTCTCATAAAATCTATTTTAAAAATATTACTTAATGTGATATAATATTATCATCTTAAATAGAAAGGAGAACTAACTATGTCTTTTAGCGATTTTAAAGGTTACTGCCATCGTTGTGGTGCGATTACCAATGAATTTACCATGAGCCGTTTCAATACACAGCTTATTTGTCCTGCCTGTCAAAAGAAGGAAAAAGCACACCCTTTATATAAGAAAGCCTGTGAAGTTGAGCTAGAGCATTTAAAAGCAGGAGATAGAGACTTTAAAGGGATCGGCTTACCCGAAGATTTACAGTAATCAAGAAATTTCATTTACAGGAGTTAAAGATGTTTTTATCTGATGTTGATCTTTATTATCTCAAAAATGAAGTAGGTGTTGACGTTTCAGATACAGCAACTATAGAACTGTGCATACGTTTTACAGACTTAACTTTAATGCCCGAAAATGAAAAAGAACAGCACATAGATTTTGAAACTTTAGAAGTTATGGCAGGACGAGCTTTTATCCTGCAAGGATTAGCAAAGAGTGCCTTTGAGAGAACTACACTAAAGACTTTTAAAGACCTTCTAGAAAGACAGTATTGCGTGTATTTTGACAGCAGCAGATACTTTGAAAAATTCAAAGTAACTCCAAGACCATCAACATTATTCAACCACAAATCATAAGGAAATAATATGAAATATCTGATTTTAGATCCGGCAAGACTTACCCACTTAATTAAGTCTGAAGAGCAACTCAAGACATTCAATGCTTTTTTAGCAAGCATGGAGGAAATGCGATACCAAAAGAACACTCATCAGTTAACAGCTGAAGAGAAAAAATACCGAGATTGCGTTTTAACCGGTTTCTTTACTACGACTTTAGATAAGCCGGTAAAAATTGGTGTACTTGACTTTGAACCACATGATGAACAGTTAAGATTAAAGATCTTAAAAAAGTTAGAAACACAAAAAATCAGTCTTGAGAACATTACTACCTTATGGTCTACTGCTCTATTTGGCTGTATCTGTATTGTTCCTGAAGATGAAGAGATTGCAGAGCTCATTGAAAAGAGACATTTAGATCATTCAGCACTAGATTTTCCTGACAGAAACAAAATTGAGTTCTTACATCAAGATAACAAGACTATTGTTAGGATCTTCGATTTAGACAATGACAAAGCTCGTGACATTGAAATTGATATGTCATTAGTAAAACTCAAAGAAAAGCTACAGCCAAAAGCTGCCAACTCAGCTATTTATGGAGATTGCTAAAAAGAGTCCAAACTAACCCCATGACGATAGGTCAGGTGAAGATTGTACCCGTTATTATGTTCTATAAAATAGGTGAGGAACAGATGAAATATTATCCAAAGAAACAAATTAACTTAGATAAGTTTCCTGAAGATCTAGCAATAGAGCTCATAAACTTTTACCTGAAGACTGTAGGTCACAATGATCTAAATAAGAGTCCTGACGGTTTAGATCCACGAGATCAATACAACACTAACACTTACGATCTTCTGTCAATCACAGATGATAATCCCGAATTTTATTTAGGCGTTTCACCTAAAAATCTAGATGAAGACGTCAAGTACGAGATTGAAAACAACCTTTATCTGTATCTTAAAGATGCAGATGAGTCCCTACAGAGTAAGCTAGCCCTGGAATGCACAGAGCCTACAGCAGAACTATATTACTTACGTCATGATGATGACTTCAGTGAAGTTGGAAAAATCTCAGCTAAAGATTTAAACAGCTATCTTGAGCCTGAGTACACAACGAGATTAGGTGTAAGACCAAGATTTGCACTTGAAGGTAATATTGTTTGGGAATACGACCAGTACTCTGGTGCAAAGAATATTTTTGAAGTTTTTGATACCTGTGCTGATGCTGAGATCTACATCATGGAATACATTGAAGATTCTTCTTTTGGATCTTTATGGTTTGAATACACCAAAGGCATGTTAGAAGATGTAATTAACAATGTATTTGATGACGAAAACTCAGACTCTAAAACTGTGAAAAAACAACTTTTTAAAGAATTACAGAATTTATAAACAATTATTAAAGGAGCTTAAATCAATGCTCAAAACAAAACTTCTGATTGCAACAGCTGTAGCTGGAATTATGTTTAGTAATTCAGCTTTTGCAGAGCAGTGTGCAATCAACTATGACAACAATGGGGCTGTTAGCTGTACTTGCAAAGACAAGAACCATAAATACGATGGAGAAATCAACGTTGTAGGTATGAGTTATGTTGATAAGACACCTGACGTTGCATATCTGAGCTTTACAGCTTTTGCAAAAAACGAAGAAGCCTCAGTTGCAGAAAGTAAGGTCAATGATCAGGTAAAACTTTTAACCTCTTTTGTTTTAACTGTAGTTAAAGATGATGATGCTGTAACTTCAGGCTCTGTTATCGTTCGTCCTAAATATGAACACTGCCTCAGAAAGCAGTGTATATGGAAACAGGAATTTGAAGGCTTTGAAGCCTCAAGAACTGTAACTGTAAGAGTAAAGGACTTCAATTTAATTGGAGAAATCACCTCTAACGCACTGGACAAAGCAGGGATCAGCAAAGTAAACGGCATTACCTATGATCTATTAAACAGAGATGTAGCACAAAAGGAAGCTGACAGTCTAGCCGTTGCAGATGCTATTGAAAAGGCGAGAAGATTAGCACAGGGCTTTAGTGCTGAACTTGTTGACAGTGTACCTTTATCAATAAGCTACGGAACAGCAGGCTATGACACCACACCAAGACCAATGCCTGTATATGAGGCTCGTACGATGTCATTAAACGCTGTTGACGGTGCTGAAAACGGCTATTCTCAGTACGTACCAGAGAAGTTAAGAATTACATCTAACGTATATGTTTCCTATGCTATCAGGGAAACTAAATAGAAGTTGATAGCGAAGTAATTCTTTGAATTCTACATAAAAATGTTCGTGCCCACTTTAGAGCTTTCTTGAGTGGGCTTTTTTATGTCTGAATAAATAAACATATTTTAGATAAAAATAGATATTTGATAATATTTCTTTAAAAATATTACAATAAGTGATATAATATTATCATTGTAAAAAAACAAGGAGAGCTTAATAATGTCAGATAATTTAATCCATTGCGCTTTGTTTCTAGCAGGCTTTCTGTTGTGTTATCTCTTTGATTACCTGAACACTAAAAAGGACTTAGAGAAGGTTATGAGGCCTACTCTTGACTACTTGGAGGAAGCCTTTAATAAATGTATTGAAGATAACACTATCACTGAAGAGCAGGCGGTAAAACTTGTAAAAGTATGGAAAAGCATTATCAACAAAAAAGGTTTTAATGACGAGGTTTTTAAGAATGGAAACTAATGAGATTTTAGAAGAGTTAAAAATTAAGTACATAACATTAACCGTTGAAGATAAAGCAAGACTTTTAAATTATGTCTTTAATTACTCCTGCATTCTTTCGAGATCTGATTGTTTTTTAGAGAACAAATACAATTTTGATCTTGATTATGAAATCTCAGAGAGAAAGGTATCTCAGGGTTTTGAAATCAAAAAACTAGATGATAAGAAAGGCTACTACGAGGTAAAAGGCGGTACCGTTTTGATTGACTTTTTAACTACCGATGAACTTATCACGCTTTTACTCTTAGCTGAAGAAAAAGAATTTTCGGACATCAACATCGACAACTGTAGAGATTTAATTAAGAGCCATTCTAATCTTGAACTTGAAGGTTATGTTTCAGTACTTCCTGTTAAGGCTTTAGAGTTCTATTTGGATACAAAGTTACAGCATATCTTAAACGGCACAAGCTGTTACGGTGATCCTGAATGCAAAGTAGAGAGTAAGGTAAAACAGTCAATGGAGCAGGCATTAGCTGACGGTTATTACTGTTTAACCAGAAGTCTTACCGAAGAAATTAAAGAGCACAGATGAAGATGGAGCAACCATTAAAGCATCAAAAGAGGATTTAACCTCAGAGGAAATCTCAATTCATTTAGAGTCTAAGGTCGTAAAAGAAATTTCACTGCATTATGACATTACAGCAGACATCAAGCTCACATCTGACTTAGTAATTAAGTCATTTAAGCCTGTAGATTTATATCTTGAAAAGACCTTACCTGAAAAATCAGACAATCCAGTAGCAGACGCCCAGGCACTCTTAATTATTGAAGCTGACATCTTAGCTTCATTATGTCCAAAGCTCTTAGAAGTTTTTAAGTGCAAGGTTAATTAGTATGTTTGAAATAAGCTACAAGCTGAATTTGAAAAAATCAAGTTTAAGTGCTGACTCTAAAAATGACAAAGGTGAATAGATATGACTTTAACTTATGTTGAGAAATTTATCATCGTAACAGAAGAAATTTCAAGATTAATCACTCTTCCTCTAGAACGTTTGCAAGAGGAGTTAAGTAAGTCATTCTTATGCCCAAAAGATAAAAAGGTATTATTAAATTTCATATTTTTTAATAACAATAATAATCTCATTAAAGAATTACGAGAGTTAGAAAATGACTACAAGCTCCAGCTAGAAAAAATGCATTTAAAGCTTACGTCAAATGATTTAAAAGAACTTTCAGACACGGATTTACCCAAGCTTGAATTATACGATAACAGCAACAATGTTTCTTTTCAGTATTTCTGTTCACCTGAACTAAAAGAATTTTTAAAGAAATATATGAAAGGAAATGGAATGTTACAGTCTGATTTTGCTTCTTTGTTAGGATGCTCAAGAACAGAATTAAGCAAAATTATGGCTTCTTTAGTCCCAATTACACCAAATTTTATTGAAAACCTTTACAAGAATATAAATAGCTCTTCCATTCCTAATCTAAAGAAGACAATAAAAACATGTATAAAAATTGATAAAAACACCCAAATTAAAAATTTGTTTAATGATTTAATAGCATTGAATTACTGGACTTCCTTTGAAGATTTAGGAAAATATTTTAATGTTACTAGCGCTTATCTACGTGATTTATGCAGAAACAGAGATGGACTCAATAGAAATTTAACTTTAAAAGTTAAAGACTTGATTTTAAATACCACAAATATTTCATCTAAACAAATTGATATTTATAACGAAGTTGCCTTTTGTGTTCTTATAAGACACTATAAAACAATATTAAGAATACCTAAAACTAAATTTTGCAAATTGTTAAATGTAACATATTCGCAATATCTTCATATTGAAAAATGTTTGATCAGTGTTCCTGAGAATGTAAAAAATAGATTTAAAGATATTTTAAATAAGAAGCTAGGAATTAACGCAAACAAAGAGTTTGATAATTTGATAATTGACAAAAAGTTAAAAGACAAAATATTACAAAGGAGTTTATAAATGAGTAACTATGTTAGAACCTATGCTGAAATTGATTACAGACCAATTAAAAATATTCAGGAACTTCATTCTGTAGTAACAGGAAAGCCTTGTAAGAAAGTTTTACCTTTCGGCGAAATTTTAACTATTAGGGAAGAGGCTCTTCACGCTGAATTTAAAGCACGTGTAGTTGAATATAACTGTGCTGGTAACGTATCAGGATTTATGGGTAAACCTGAGGGTAAAATCTTTAAATTCAAATCTATTGATTACCTCATTTCAGGCGAGCAAGGATTTTTATTACAGCTTGTGTCATTCAATGACTTCTCAATGTCGCCACAGTCACTGTTAGACCATCTACAGATTAAAACACCCAACGGTTCTTGGATACCTTTTGCTGTAAGAGTTAAATAAGAAGTAACTTATGGATAAAAAGAAATTTATCAAGATCCTCGAAAGTATTCAGGGCAATCCTGATATTGGTATTAATGTACTTACCAATGAAGGAAGTGAATTTTGGGTAATAGACAAGCATTCTTTAAGACTTCAGTTTGGAGGTTCTGAGCTGTCACTGTTTCAATGCAGGCTGAAAAATCCGCTTCCAGCACGTGTTGCGTTAAAACTTAAAGCTCCTGCTGTAGATAGCATAGACACAACTTTGGAAACTGTTATTGCTGAGTTCTTAGAAAATTTTGATATGACCTGCAAGGACGCTGAAGATCAGGATCATATACTTGATGATTTTTCGTCATCAGAAGTACAGGAAATCTGTCTACAGGCCATCAGAGATGAAATTACCAAGCTCTTAAGACTTAATGAAGATATGATCCGTGTCTTAGGAAACAAGAAGGAGCATCAAAAATTTCATCTAACAGAAGACTCAGTAACAAAGTAACCCCACATCTATCAAATCAAAACTTCCGCTCCGTCTAAAATGCTCATGGCATAAGGATAGGGCGGAGTACAAACAGCATGTCAAACCAAAGTTTTATTGATTTAATTAACGAAGAACAGCAGGTGATCTACCGTTTTCATGATCTTGAACATGTACGTAATGAAGTAGAAAATCTTGTACATAAACACCTACAAAACAGTTCTCTTGCTGAAATTGAAGAGTTTATTAAGAGTACTTCAATAAATGTAAAACTGGTAACTCAGGATAACATTGAGAACTTCACTTCTAAAGAGCAGCTTGAAATTGCCAAAACAATTGATCCTGAATTAGCTCAGAGCAAATGTAGACAGAGACTTGCCATTTTTAAGAAAGCTGCAACTAAAATTCAGTTTGACTACAGACGGCTTATTGATTTCTATTCATGGAATTGCGCTGCTGTAGATTAAAAAAAAGTTTAAACCACTAAATAACCCCACACCTAAAACTTAGATTTTTAGAACAGTTCTACAATGTAAGCTGTATTCAGTTTGGTGAACTGTCTAATAATCACCATTCAGCACTGTTTCTAGTGCTTATCTCAACCTAAAAGGGTGATGAACTTATGTAACCCTTTAGGTTGCATATCTCATTACCCTCCGTTTTCAATGGAGGATTCTATGACAAACGGAAAATTTAACCATCTGCCTATTGGTGAAGATGGCACCATTGGGACTGGTGTTAAGTTCCAACGTGTACGTCGTGTTACCGGTTATCTAGTTGGCACTTTAGATCGTTTTAACGATGCTAAACGAGCTGAAGAGCATGATCGTGTAAAGCACATGCACGTCTAATTTTCTTTTTTTTATTTTCTTTGCCCGAAAGGCGACAGTCAAATCGCCTTCAGGCGAAGAGTAACTGTCTCCTGTAGGGCTTATTTTTTTAAGTCTAGGAGACTAAAAATGAACAATTTATTCGTTACAGCAAAATCAATTATTAACCTTTTTAAAGACCATACAAAAGAGGACTTTATGTTCTTCGCAAACGAAGAAACAGGAGTTTACTCTCACAGTTGGAAAACCCAAGGTAATTGGGAGACTACAGTTAAACATGGTTTATACAGAGTGTGGACCCGTCAAAAGGTCTTTCACTCTGAGTTAAAGAGGGAAATTGAGGTTGAGTTTGCTTTCAATTTTGCCGTGCCAACTGGCAAGAATTTCACACCAGAGAGAATTTCTGAAAACCTTAATAACTTAACCAATATTGTGGTTAAGAATTTTAAGGTAGGAGGAAAATCTTTAATTTCAAAGCTAACTTCTCAGGAGTTGGCAACGGTAAGAAATTTTGCCCAGAAGGCGTTACAAAACTACATAATGTCAAACAAGTCTGTATATAGTCAGGCAGTTGAGGCATTATGTACTCAAAGGAGCTACAGCTTTGAAGAACACGCTGATCTTGAGTTTTCAAGATATGGCAGTGTCACAAAGCAGTGGCGAGATTTCCGCTACAATTTATGCAGAAGACTATTTAACAATGAAAAGAAAGTTGTTAAAGAGGTAAAACCTGCATACAAGTTCAAAACTCAGCTAAGAGCATTTGGTTAATTCTAAGGAGTTAAGCTATGTTCCAATCTAAATTTGAGCATGTTGTAGAGGAGAATAAGAAACTGCAAAAGATTATTGCTGATCTAAAGTCTGTAAATAGAAAATTACGATTAGATGACGATAAAAAGTTGCTGATCGTTTTTCTGACAGTTATTGGTTCAGCTATAATGGGCGTAGTAGCCTATTCTTACAATTATTTCTTTACTGTATTTTTTGTAAAAGAAAATCTGGATAAATTAGATAAAATTCAAGCAATCATTTTGTTTGCAACTTTATATGTTTTGTCCTATTTTTATTACAGATTTATACAGAAATATAAGAGGTAAATATGAGTACTTTTGCATTAATAATGGGAACTGCTACATTAGCCAGTGGCTTTTTAGCAGTATGCTTTATGTTTTATTTAGTTTTAAATATAACTAAGTAAATCTAGCACCATTTAACATTTCAAGTTGCTCAGTTATCGAAGCTGACTGAGCGACTTTACTTCAAGCTTCACGACCCAAAGGGGCACATAGTACCCCTGAGGGTATTGTGTTTGCCTCCTTTGTATTTTGTCATTTTGCATAATCAAAGGAGATAAAAAATGCAAAATTCAATCTTTAAAGAGCTGAAGCTTCAGCAGGGCTCAGTTGAATGGTTGGCAGCTAGAAACTGCCATATTACGGCAACTGAGATTGCCCACGTAAAGACTGGGCAAACCTCCTTATACACTCTTGTGATGAACAAGAGAGGAATTTTACAGGTAAAGGACATTTCTAATGTCCCTGCTGTAAAAGAAGGCAGTCGTAAAGAAGATGGAATTCGCAGGTTAGTAACAAGCAAATTCCCTTCTTTGCTTGCTGAAGGTGAGGTTGAGTTACCCAATCCTTGTGTGGAGTCATTAGAAGAGCCATTTTTTATGGCATCTTTAGATGGCTACAGCAAGAGGTTAGGTCTAATTGTTGAGATCAAGAACGTTTACTCCAAATCGGAGAAGAACTGGGAAGATCTCAATAAATTAGGGCTTAACGCCCCCGTACCTAAACAGTATGGATACTTTTATCAAGTGCAGTGGCAACTGATGCTAACCGGTGCACGAGGTGCATTACTGGTATTTCATCACTCAACTGACCCTGAGAAGGTTGAACCTAAAGGATTAAGGATTTTTAAGATCATGCCAAACCCAGAGGTTCAGGCAGAACTTAGAGCCTTAGCTTTGAAGATAAAGGACATCATTGTGAACAACAAAGATGTTCAGCCAGAACTGAAGGACGAGGTTGTCATACAGCCATCAAGTGATGTTCAGAAACTTGTCAAAATGTACTCTGATACAGAAGCTCGTTATAAGCTTCTATCAGAAGAAATAGACCAGCTAAAGAATATCAGAGGTCAGATCACTGACCAGCTTGCTGAGATGTTGCTTACTAAGCAACAATCAAAGGTAAGTTCTGACAGCTTTATGCTGACCAGAGTTGAGCGTCAAGGCTCAATAGACTTTAACAAAATGGTCGAAGACGGAGTTATCAGTAACGAAGTCTTAGAGAAGTACCGTAAAGCACCGGTACAGTCTAATCGACTAACCCTTAAAGTCTAACTTGTCCCATGTGGGAGCTTATGTTCCCACAGACATTAGCTCCCTTTATTTTTAACTTTCGATAAGGAGGGCTAATGTGGAATCAAAATACGATTATTATAAATCAAGATGTTTTGAACTTGAAAAAATGATAGAAAAACAGCAGATAAAAGAAATGCAATCTGAAAACGATTTTTATATTTGGTTATATAAAACGTTATCTGTATTTTGTTCTGGTGCTTTTGCGGTAATTGTAGGAGAAATATACAGACTTTCAATTCTAAATAGCGTAAGCTTATTTACCATTGGATTTTTGCTTATTTGTTCTATAATAGTGTTAATAATGTTTGTGCTATTTTGTATAGCTCTAAAGAGAAAATTAACATGGACATGGAAATCTTAACCAAAATTGTTGGTGGAACAATTGTTTTATTAGCTCCACTAGCAATGTACCTTGCTGTTTATATTATTTCTAAGAATTAACAGTAAAATAGCTAGTTAACTAGCTTCACTTCTTACCCACCAGGGTGTACTTAACCCTGATGCGGTTCTATGTACTCCTTGGTGTTTTTTTATTCATTAAGGAGAAAAAATGAAATCAGATTTTCAAAAGATTGAAGAAACATTTGAGTTAACTTCAAAAGAAACTTTAGTAGTTTTATTGAAGTCATTCCAAAGTGCACTTCTTCCATTCTTTTTAGGCATTATGATTTTTGGCATGTGCCTAGTGGTTCTTAATAATAGCGCATTAGTAGATACAGTTATCTACGGCTGTTATAAAGAAGTAATTGGTATTTTATTTCTAATTTGGAGTCTCATTGTTACAATAATTGTAGTTCAAACCTACAAGTTTAAGTACGATAAGGCTGTAAGGAATAAATACCGTCGTGGCGTCTAAAATAATAAGCCCCCTGATTTTATTCAGAGGGCTTTTTTATTGTCTGAGATTTAGGTTATTTATTATTGATCTTTCCTTTTAGGATTATATTGACAAAATATAAACTTGTTTCAGCAATAATAATAAAGATGATTGCTCCTACAGAAAACATCAAACTAATCACGGCAGCAATTTTAAAACCTAAGTAAAAGCAACCAAAAGAAATCAGCATAATGATCAGACCAAAATACATAGCCAGATGTACTTTCTTCAAGATTTTATCAGTCACTCTAAATCTTAAATCTTCAAGTTGGGATTTAGACATAGAGTTAAGCTGCTTCTCTAAATCTGAAAATTTCACTGTCTAAACTCCTCATCATCAATATCTTCAACTCTATTAGGTTCATCGTCAAAAATATGAGTGATCAGTTTTTCCATAAAAGTTTTAGCTTTCTTTTTTAAGTATGCTGATAAGCAGAATGCGCCAATAGATATAGCTCCAAAGGCATAAACAGAGAATTCAAAAATAAATAGATTTGACCTTACAGCAAACGAAAAAGCAGTAGCAATAGCTGAAACATAACCAAGCTTTTGAGCAATATCTGCTTTATACATTAAAAAGCCAAAGTATCTTTTGTTTTCTTCACCAATGTCAATTTTTACTTTTCTAACTTTTGTGATTTCTTCCATATTTCTTTCCTTTTGTCTGTCTAAATTATATCACATAAATAGATATTTTTAGTCTAAAAGTGAAAATAAAATATCTATCTATGTAATATTTTTATAAATTCGTTTATACTATATAAAGAAGCGAGGAATCTATATGACATTAGATAACACTAAAGAATTAGAAAACGAACTAGACAATTTAAGTCCCGCAGAGAGAGATAAACTGTTTGATGAAATCAATGTGTTTTTCTTACTTTCATGGCAAGGATTATTAGAAATCGACCAGGCAGAACTTGCTGATAAACTCGGAGTGACACGTGTTTACTGCAACAAAATTCTTAACGGTAAATATCCTTTCTCAAAGCTATTAAAGAGAAAGGTTCTTAATGTTATTCCACCAGTAACTAAAGAGAAGCTTTATTTTAAAGACGATAAAGTTAAAGCTGCAGAAGCTGTAGTAAAACTTTATCTGTCAAAGATGCCTACTGAGCGGAAGTTTGATGAAGAATTTGTTAAAGCTTTTGTTGAAGGAGCCTCTAAAGAGGAGCTTACCAAGCTTAATAAGCTGGTTAAAGAAGCTATTAAACAGCTAAAAGAAGAATAGTAAAAATGAACAAAAATCAAATCGAATATTACATTGGTGACATTGGTTATCTTGTAAATGATCTTATCGAAAGTGAAGCAAAAAGAAAGGAAATCTTAACTCACTTAAGAGAGTTAAGTAATTCAGGTAATACTGAAAAGGCAATTTCGTATCTAGCGGATGAATTGGTTCTACCAGTTGTCCAGGTCTTTTTCATTAACAGTCATGATAAAGAACAAATAGCAGTTACCTGCGATAGCGAAAATTACATTAACTCAGTGAGCATACAAAATTTTGATTATACTGGAGAAGGCATTGTTCTGTTCACCCGTCCTGATGAAGGAGATGATATAGAAACAGAGATGTTCTGTTATATCTTAAGCGAAGACTGTGCTATCTTCTACGCATCTGATTACATTGATACGACTGTAAAAAATGACATTATTATCATTAGTGATAATAAAACAGGCACAGAATTTACTTTAGCTTAGATATTAGAGGTGATTAAAATGCAACGATCTGTGTTTATTGCAATGTTTGGCTCATATTTTATAGGGATAATATTAGCTGAAATTGCTACAAGTATTTTGGGATATAATTTCTTTCGAGGCTTCTTACGCTGTTTATGGAGAGATGCTGAAACTTATACTGTTCTCTTAATGCTTGCAGAATTTTGTTTTTCAACTATTCCTTTAATTAAAGTTATAAGACTAAGAATTACAGGACTAAAATCAACCCCTAAGTTAGAAAGGCTTTCTTACTTTGCCTTAACAGGCATTCCTTTATGCATTTACCTTTGTTTTGCAAAATCACTGGAAGACGAAACAGAATTTTTAGAACAAAAAGTACATGCTCTTGCAGCTTTAAAATACAAAAATCTGATTACAGAAGAGGAGTATTCAAAAATATTAACAGAAACTCTTATTCGTAATGCCAGCAAGTAATGAAACAGGTCCTGAATTTACTATAGGATAGAAACAATGTCTGGAACAACCATATTCTGTGATTATTATGAATTACCTAAATTCGATTTCTTTCTAAAAATATCACGAACTCCAGAAGATCTTATAAAGTTATTATTGAAAGACAGAGGGGGTGTGTGGGCTTCATTTCTGGTTTTATCTGATTCAAAAGAACTTGCAAAAACTCTAAATCTGGATATTTCTGATAATGAGTTTTTAAATTTTAATGTTGATTTTACTTATGAAGACTCCGAGATATCTCCAGGATTACTTGAGTTTTTCAAAAATAGAAAATCTCCAAAATTACTCGAATTTTGTAAAAGCTACTTTGCTGAAAACTATAAGATCAACAGTGAAAATTTCATAAAAAGCGACTATTCAGAGTTTCTAAAGAAATTCTTAAAAATATAAATTAAGGTAAGTGATTGATAATGTAATATAATCACTCAAAGAGTCAAATTAAAGGAGTGATTATGACTAAGATACAATCATTTTACTGTAAGTATGTACCTGCATTAAGATTAGCATCAACACTGATTGCAATCTATATTTCAGGCATGACCATTGCTGAACAGACATATCAGAGTCAGAGTCTTATTCAGGTAATAACAATAATTCTGATGATTTTTGTTTTTCTGTACTTTGCAGTTATTAAAAAAAACAAAAAGGAAAAATTGGTTCTTTGTGAAAACAAAATTCAGGAATTAACCTTATTAAAAGAGAAAGGAACAATCACCGAAGAAGAATTTTCAGCTCTTAAAATAAAAGTTATTTCAGATTATGCAATTAAATAATCACAATACTTAAATTAACTCATGTACTGTTCGTCCACAATCTTAACTAGGGTATTTCTAACGAGATACCCCAGTTCTTCGTCTGAAAGCTCATCAGCTACTCCGGCGACCAAATCTACCACTTCTTTCAGCATATCCTCTATATGAGGAGCAATGTGATGTTTATAGGGCACGCTGTCGTCCATAAACTGATTGACCATCTTGTCAAGTTTTTTATGATCCATTGAATATTCCTTATGAATTTATTGACAGGAAATGATTTAGTAAAAAGACACAGAAGTCTCTGTGCCTTTCTACACGATCACGTGGGTTTCCCCCCGTTGAAAATTTTAGCAAAATATCTATAAAAAAGTCTAAGATAACCCCACAAAGGTAAGTCAAAATTCACATTTTTGATAGACTAATACCATTGATGCATGTCAATGAATCCTAATTTACTTTTTGTGATGTTAAAGTGCTTACCTTTTGTTCTCCGGTAGGCACTTTTTTTACCTGAAACCTTTATGAATAAAGATAATCAAAACCTTGCAGAAATCGACTCAATGTACAACAGCCATATAATTGAGCTGTTAAATAAAGCTGTAGTTGCTGCTACAGACGGTGATCTTCATTTACAGTTTGATAAAAATAACCGGACCGTACTGCTACTTACGAGAGTGTCACAAGTCAAGCAGACAATATCAATAAATACATTAACTCCTGTAGAACTAATGTGCAGGCTTACTGAAGCCGTTAAAGACAATCTTTATTAAAAACCTATCTTTATTTAAAATACTTTTATATATTACATATTGTGATATAATAGTATCATTATATAAAAAGAGGAATAGCTATGTTCAATCACATCAAACTAACTAAGGCTCAGTTACTGGCTTTGCGTGATTTTGGCACAGAGCATCAAGACCGACTTTTAGTTGCAAGATTTCTAGCCAACATTTTTAATACAAATGTACTAAGAAAGCACGGCTATGAGAATGGCAAAAACGTACCTACTGAATATTACGAACTTCAGCAAAATGCCGATGGTGTGAATGTTTTCTTCGACTACGGTAATGACGGTAAGGTAAGTTTTATTGAAGTGCTTTTAAAGACACGTAACGGCAGTGGTTTTTATACAATTTTTGACGAGCGTTACACATATATTCAGAACAAATGGATCATTGAGAATACCAAAACCACTCGTACTATAGTAAAAACGCCAAAGCACCCCAATGTACAGAGATTAGCAACTGGTAATCAGGTCATAAACAGCGAAAAAGATCCTGATGAAGATTACGACTATAAGGACAGCATTGTCAAAGCTAACAAAAGAAACGGCAAATTTACAGAACAAAACAATATTCTTACTGAACGTACTGAAGACGACTATTACGATGACGCAGATAACTACGAATAAGAAGAACCTTGATAGACAAATCGTTTAAATATATATTAGAAACGTTCCAGTATCATTTCTGAGACTTTATACAGTGAAACATACTACAAGAATTGGATTTAAACCCAAAAGTGATTTAAACAAACTCAAAAAACAGTATGCTTCAGCCTTTGAAAAACTGGAGCATATTGGTATAACTATTTCTTTAACTAAAACAGAAGTTCAGTTAACCTTAAGTGAAGATCAATATAAAAGTGTTGTCTTAAGGGGAGCTGGCAGGAAGAAAGCAGAATTTATGACAGAAAATGGCGAAAAGGTAAAGTGCATTGATATTTGGCTTATGCTAAAAACAATGCCAGATTATGAGATTATAGAAAAGATTGGCATGAAGAAAGCTACATACTACAGACATAAAAAAGCAATGTTTGAGTCTGACTGGTACAAAGATCATCATCGAGATCTTGAACTTGGAGACAAGAAACTTTTTGACTATATTGCAAAGATTAGTCCTGTTTTTTAATGCCTCATTACTAAACATGAAGAATTTAGCTTCAACCACGAAGTTACCCCATCAAACAATTTCAAATACTCCTTCAATCATTTAACATTGTTCTTGCAAGTTTGAAGGAGTTCTAAAAAACCTTACGTGTCGTTCACGCTACGAACAATCCCTGTAACTCTAGGGACTGCTTAAGACAGTAGTATGTAATTGCGTATGAGGCTCCTTATGGGGAGATACGTGTATGCATCGTCTTTTGAAGTGTCATTTGAGTACCGTACGAGGAATGACGTACGAAGAGCAGGCAGGCTCTTGCTTGTCTGACAGGGACAAGGCTGGTTATCAACAGGATAACTCCCACATAATCGGGTACGGACTACAGTGTTCCGTAGGCAATCATTTCATTGATTTTAAACTACTGAGTTTTGAGTTTCACTCACTTAAGTGTGTTGTAAGAGCTATCTTCAGCAACTTATAGTTTTTAGTGACTCTTTACTCAGTATGTTTTTCTTTCAATGACGCCAAATCATTTGTAATTTATTCCCCAACAGGAATTATCAACAAATAGTATTTGAATCGCTCAAAGCATAGCTACAAGTTTACTTGGCATAATTTGCACCGTCACGTTAATTTCTAGCTATGCTTTGATGTGTATTTAGTGCGGTTCATGGCAACATGGGCTGCACTTATTTTAATAACAACTATCTTCACACACTCCCTTCCAGGTAATTTCAATTTCTACAGCAGCACGCAGTTTAATCTTCTTAAATCCAGTCATTTTTATAGCAATTTCCAACCTTAAAAAATATTACTTTAAGTAAAATAATTGTATAAAATATTACAATATGTGATATAATATTATCATAGTTAAACGGAGAGAATGACTATGAAATTGACTTTAGAAGAGATGAAATGTGAGGCTGTTAAGCGTTTAGAGATCTTAAATTCTCTACAACCTATTGAAGATCTTGTAATTAACGAGTTTAAAGAAAAAGGTTCTGTTGTTTATTCAGAGATAAACAATGTTAACGGATTAAAAATTCCTACTAATTTCTCTTTAGATACACAGTCAAAAGTTGATGATTTAAAAGACATTGAACCTAGCTTTAAAACTCTTGTTGAGAGATTTGAAAAATTTAATGACGCATTAGTTTATTACACCATTCTATCTAATACCTCAATCGGTCGATTGTTATCTATTCTGTATGTAAGTAAAGAAAAAGAAGAATGGGAAGATGACAGAAAAATTTTAAAAGAACATACACCTCTAGCTTATGTATGTAATTTTGATGAGCCAGATTGTTCAGAGTTCGGTTATATCAAAATCGCACAGGCTTTTGGCGGTGTTTACAGAGTAGCATAATTATTATCAGTTCATATAAAAAGGGGAATATATATGACTAAGTTTACAGTACCATTCTTTTACAAAGTTGAATACAAGCCTAGTTTAAGATACAAACATACTTTTTTTGAAAAGGTAAAAGCTGAGTGTTCCGGTGAAATTGATGAGGTTTCTAAATCAGATTTAAAACTAGCTCTTGAAGTTCGTCGAGAATACGCTTTACAAAGCTTATGTGGCAATAGAAATTATTATGAATACAAAGGCAAACTCTATACACCTTTATCAACTGAAGTATATTCAGAAAAAGAAAGTTACCATGATACAGATCTTTGGTCTGAGATCATATCTAGTGAAATAAACTTACAGAATTTCTTTAATCATTCAAAAGTAGATGCTGATTTAAGCGAAGATCATATAAGATACGGTGGGAGTTATGATCTTGACAAAAGATTTAATAATGACACATCAATCATTGTAAATTCAAATAAAGATGAGATTATTTCTGCAATCAAATCATTCAGCAAAAAGGTTTTGATTTGTGATAATCACATTTATATTGAAACAATAGAGCCAATTTATCGTGCATTTGCTGATAACTTAGATGTTATATCAAGTGATGATGAAGAACTTACCCAAGAGGCAAGGGGTATAAATTATTTTAATGCTTTAGAAACTGAGCATCCAATTCTAAAATCATTATTAGAGTCAAAAAATAGTAAAACAAGAATTATCGTATACGATAAGGATTCCGTGCACGCTCCAAAACACGAAGAATTGCTAAAAGAACAATTAGCAATGGCAGATGATTCATTTAAATATAGTACAATAAAATAT